>Ga0102944_1000499_pt1 | contig 30091 bp, 26 predicted proteins | sample SalPonD_shore_MG_FD_78172 | JGI IMG/M metagenome (GOLD analysis project Ga0102944, IMG submission 78172) | Salt pond soil microbial communities from South San Francisco under conditions of wetland restoration - Salt Pond MetaG... | ecosystem: Environmental > Aquatic > Marine > Intertidal zone >...
CGATCAGCCCGGCTTCCGGTTCGCCCCAGTAGGTACCGGGAATCGCGGCCGCCGGATCGCACCAGGCGACCCCGAGCCCGTACGGCGCCAGCAGTGTTTCGAGTGCGCCGGCCGGCAGCGCCCCGCACTGCATGACCGGGTTTTCCCGGTCTGACTGCGCGTCCGTCATGATCGCTCCACGGGGAATGCGAGCACCGCGTCGATCGTGTCCACGCCCGCCGTCACCATCGCCAGGCGATCGAAACCGAGCGCCACGCCGGCGCACTCCGGAAGGCCGGATTCAAGCGCCGCCAGGAGGGCCTCGTCAATCGGCGGCCGTTGCAGCCCGAGCGCATCGCGTCGGGCCAGGTCCGCCTCGAAGCGGTCCCGCTGCTCCGTCGCGTCCGCCAGCTCGTGGAAGCCATTGGCAAGCTCCAGCTCGCCCCAGTAGAGCTCGAAGCGATGGGCAACGCGCGCGTCTGCGGGATCGAGGCGCGCGAGCGCGGCCTGCGATGCCGGCCAGTCGTACAGGAAGACCGGCCGGTCGCGCGGCAAGCGCGGTGTCACGGCCCCGGTCAGCAGGCGATCCAGCCAGCCGTCGCGATCGTCATCCTCCAGCCCGTCGACCGGTGCCAGGCCGGCACCCGCGGCGGCGGCGCGCAGCTCGTGCATGGCGGCAGCGAGCGGATCCACGCCGGCGAAGCGGCGAAAAGCCTCCTGGTAGGACCAGCGTTCCGCGGGCTCGACCGGGCGCTCCGGCCGGACCAAGGCCGTCAGCAGCGCCTCGACCTCGTCCATGAGATCGTGATGATCGATGCCGATCCGATACCACTCGAGCAGGTCGAACTCGGGATTGTGCCGGCGCCCGCGCTCGCCGTCCCGGAACACGCGCGCCAGCTGCCAGCAGTCACCGACACCGGCTGCCAACAGGCGCTTCATCGGGAACTCGGGCGAGCTCTGGAGGTAGATCCTGCGCCCCGGCAGCACCGAGAGTCCGGTCTGCAGACCCGCGATGTGGGGATCCGTCGGCGCGGCCAGCGACAACGCGGGCGTATCGACCTCCAGCGTCTGCGTCGCGTCGAAGAAGGCGCGTATGCGCGCCTTCAGCCGAGCACGGAGCCGCAAGGCGTCGTGCGTCGCGGATGGACGCCAGTCGCGACCGTTCAAGGCGGCGCCGCGACTATTCCTTGACCCGCGAGACGTACTCGCCCTTGCGCGTGTCCACGCGGATGACCTCGCCTTCCTCGATGAACAGCGGCACCTTCACCTCGGCGCCGGTCTCGAGCACCGCCGGCTTGGTGCCGCCCTGGGCGGTATCGCCGCGCACTCCCGGATCGGTCTGCGTGATGCGCAGATCGACGAGCTTGGGCGCGGTGACGGTCAGCGGTTCGCCGTTGTAGAGCGTGATCTCGACGGTGTCCTGCTCGCGCAGCCACTTGGCGCTCTCGCCGACCGCCGTCCGGTCCGCGGCGATCTGCTCGAAGCTGTTCGGATCCATGAAGTGCCAGTACTCTCCGTCCGTGTAGAGGTACTGCATCTCGGTGTCGATCACGTCGGCCGCCTCGACCGACTCCCCGGACTTGAACGTGCGCTCGATCACGCGGCCGGTCTTGAGATTGCGCACCTTGACGCGATTGAACGCCTGCCCCTTGCCGGGCTTCACGAACTCGTTCTCGACGATCGCGTAGGGATCGCCGTCGAGCATGATCTTCAAACCGCCCTTGAACTCGTTCGTGCTGTAGCTCGCCATTTGACCCTCGTCCGCATGCCGGGAAAAATCGGGCGGCTATGATACCGGCATCGACGCGTCAACAAAACGCTGCCGCCTGGCAGCGAGAAATCGCCGAAGCCGTCCGCGACCCCGCCGAACTGTTCGAGTGCCTCGGGCTCGACCCCGGTACCCTGCCGGGTGCCCGCGCGGCCGCCGGCGATTTTCCGCTGCGGGTCCCGCGCGGCTATCTCGCGCGCATGCGCGCCGGAGACCCGGCCGACCCCCTGCTCGCCCAGGTTCTTCCGCAGTGTGCCGAGCGCGTCACCACGGCCGGTTTCGGGCCGGATCCGGTGGGCGATCGCAACGCGATGATGCGCCCCGGCGTCCTGCACAAGTACCACGGCCGCGTGCTGCTCGTGACCACCGGTGCCTGCGCCGTCCACTGCCGCTACTGCTTCCGGCGCGAGTTCCCGTATTCCGAGGCCAACGCGCGCGCCGGCGAGTGGCACGCAGCGCTGGCGTACATCGCCGGCGCCCCGGACGTCGGCGAGGTCATCCTCAGCGGCGGGGACCCGCTATCGCTCGGCGACGCCGCCCTCGACGACCTGATCGGGCGCATCGAGGCGATAGCGCACGTCGAAACGCTGCGCATCCACTCGCGCCTGCCGGTGGTCGTCCCTGCGCGCGTCACAGCCGCATTGTGCGAGCGCCTCGCCGCCAGCCGCCTGCGCTGCGTGGTCGTGCTGCACGCGAACCACGCCAACGAGATCGACGAGACGGTGGACCAGGCGTGCCGGCGGCTACAGGCCGCCGGCGCCACGTTGCTCAACCAGGCGGTGCTGCTGCGCGGCGTCAACGACAGTGCCGCGAGCCAGGTCGCCCTCGCCCGGCGGCTGTTCGCCTGTGGCGTGCTGCCGTATTATCTGCATCTGCTGGACCCGGTGCGGGGCGCCGCGCACTTCGAAGTACCTTCGCACGAGGCACGCGGATTGCTTGCAGAGGTGGCGAGCCGTCTGCCCGGCTATCTGCTGCCGCGCCTCGTACGCGAGGAGCCGGGCGGCCCCGGCAAGACACCGATCCCGCACGACTGGGACGCAGCCACGTTGCAACCCGTTGCGCCTGATGCGGGCGCACACGGCCGCCGGAGAGGACCCGACACGCCGTGAACCACGAATCCACCATCCGCCTGCTCGTCGTGAGCGAGGCCCTCGACGACGCCGAGCACGTCAGCTCGATCATGCGCAGCGCCGGCTACGCGATCAAGCCGACCCGGGTCGACGATGCCGAAACCCTCCGCGATGCGCTGGACCGGGGGCGCATCGACGTGGTCCTTCACGTCCTCGGGACCGATGACCTCGAGCTGGCGGACACCGTCGCCGCGGTGCGCGAGTGCGGTCTGTTCGCGCCCGTGCTGGTCTCCGGCGAGGGCGAACTGACGGCCGGGAAGGCCCTCGCGCAGGGCGCCGCCGATCGCATTCGGCCGGACGACGACGAGCACCTGCGCCACGCCATCGTGCGCGAATTCGAGCGCGTGCTGACGCTGCGCCGCGCGCACGACCTGCAGGCGGCATACCGCGAGAGCGAGGAGCGCGCACGCGCGCTGATGGAGACCTCGCGCGATGCCATCGCCTACCTGCACGACGGCATGCACGTGCTGGCCAACGACGCCTACCTGTCGCGCTTCGGCTACGCCGCCTTCGAGGAGCTCGAGGGCACGCCCATGATCGACATGGTGGCGTCCGACCACCGCGACCGGCTGAAGGAATTCCTGCGCAGCCAGTCCACGAGCGAGGTGGCCGTGGGCACTCTGGAGCTCCAGCTCGAGCAGGCGGACGGCAATACATTCCGCGCAGAGGTGGAATTCTCGCGCGCGTCGATCGAGGGTGAGGCCTGCAGCCAGATCATCATCCGCGACCAGGGCAATACCGAGGAGCTCGAGAAACAGCTCAACCGGCTCAGCCAGCGCGACAGCGTCACCGGCCTGTACAACCGCCAATACTTCATGCGGCTGCTGCACGAGGCGCTCGAGGCCGCCGAGCAGGAACGCGGGCAGTCCGCGCTGTTCGAGCTCGTGCTGGATGACTTCAACCGGGTCAAGGAGAGCGTGGGCGTGATCGGCGCCGACCAGGTGATCGCCGACATCGCCTCCGTGCTCAGCGCCGTCGTCGGCGAGCACGACGCGCTCGCACGCCTCGACGGCGCAACCTACGCGCTGCTCACGCCGACCGCCGACACCGACGCGATCGAGTCCCTGGCGACCCGCATTCGCCGCGAGATCCGCGACCGCATCTGCGATGTCGACGGCACGTCGATCAGCGTCACGGCCACCGCGGGGATCACGCGCATCGACGGCAGCACGAGCGATCCGAACGACATCCTCTCGCGGGCCGAGCGCGCCTACGGCGAGGCACTGGACAAGGGCCCCGACGCCCACCGTATCTACCAGCCGCGCACGGGCGAGCTTTCGCAGAAGCAGATCGACCAGGAGTGGGTCGAGCGCATCAAGCAGGTGCTCAAGAACGACCGCCTGAGCCTGCTCTACCAGCCGATCGTCAGCCTCGCCGACGACGCCACCGCCCGCTACGAGGTGCTCCTGCGCATCATGGACGACGAAGGCAGGGAGGGCGAAGACACCGAGCTGCTCGCGGCCGCCGAGCGCACGGGCATGTCGAAGGGCCTGGACCGATGGGTGGTGCTCAACGCGCTCAAGGCGCTGGTCGAGCAGCTCAAGCAGGATCGCAACACCGTCTTCTTCGTACCGCTGTCCGGGCACGCCTTCGATGATCCGGGCCTGTTTCGCTGGATCCACGAGCGCGTCAAGGCCATCAAGCTGCCGCCCAACCGGCTCGTATTCCAGGTCGACGCCGCAGCCGCCGCGACCCGCATCAAGCAGGCGAGCGCATTCGCGACCGCCGCCCACAAGATCGGCTGCGCCATCGCCCTGTCCGGCTTCGGTCACGGCAATGATCCCTTCCAGGTGACCCGCCACGTGGCTGCGGATTTCCTCAAGATCAACGCCGAATTCACGCACGGGCTGGCCGAGAACCAGCAGAACCAGGAAGCCATCCGGCAGATCGCGTCCCAGGCCCGCGATCTCGGCAAGCAGACCGTCTGCCCGGGTGTCGCGGACGCCAGCACGCTGACGGTTCTCTGGGGGCTGGGGACGGACATGATCGAGGGCGAATTCCTGCAGGAGGCGAGCAAGGAGCGCAACTACGACTTCGCCTCCATGGCGATGTGATGCGGGCAGCGGCGGAGGCCGGTCCGCCCCGCATCCCGCATGCCGCGGAGGCCCTTCAGTGAGCCGCTGGCTGGCGGCTGGGGCCATTCCGCTGCTCGCTTGGGTGCAGCGCCTCTATCTCGCCTGCATGCTGCCGCCCACGGCCGCCTGATTCATGTCCCAGGGCACCACCGCCGACCTAGCCCTAAGCACGATGACCCTGCTGTTCGGCGCGACGCTCGGATTCCCCGGGCGCAACCACTCGGCCTTCGAGCAGGCGCCCATCGCCATGACCCTGGCGGCACAGGACGGGAGCATACTGCAAGTCAACCAGATGCTTGCCGAGCTGATCGGGTACGATGTCGAGGCCCTCCAGCGCTGCCGCCTGGACGACCTGGTGCTGGAGTAGGACGCCGCCGGCTTCGCGGCCAACCTGACCGACGTCATGCAGGGCACCGAGACGCGAACGCATCTGGACGTGCGCGTCGTCCGGGACGATGGCGCCCTGCTCTAGGCGGCCGTCGGGGTGGCCTTCGTCGGCACGCGCGACGCGCGCGATGCCCATTTCATCGTCGAGGCACAGGACATCACGGAGTCCGTGCACATGTCCGCGCGCCTGCAGTACGAGGCCACGCACGACGAGGCGACCAGACTGAGCAACCGGCGCAAGTTCCAGCGGCACCTGAGCCAGTTGATCGCATCGGCCGGCGACCGCAATACGGACCATACACTGTGCTATCTGGATCTCGACCGCATCAAGGTCGTCAACGACCGCGAGGGCCACGTGGCCGGCGCCGAGGTGCTGCGGCAGGTGGCCGGCGTGCTCCACGAGCAGCTGTGCACCGGCGACATGATCGCGCGCGTCGGCGGCGACGGCAGCCCCCGCGTTTGAGGCAGGTCAAGGCCGCACCCCGCCGGCCCGCGCATAATCGCGCGTCGCGGCCGGGTCCGCGGTCCGGCAGTCCATCGAGCGGGAGGCAACCAGGCGTGTCCGACAGCTACGCGGATGTTCAGCAGAGCTTCAATCGCTGCCTGCAGCGACGCGACTTTCTCCGGCGCTTCTACACCATCTTCACGCAGCGCGATTCACGCATCGCCGAGCGCTTCCGCAACACGGACTGGGACCAGCAGGTCCACCTGCTGCGCCACGGGATCAGTGCATCGATCATGTACGCCTCGGGCACCGGTCTCGGACAGCACGAGCTGGAACGCCTGCGCCAGTCCCACGGACCGGGTCAGTACGACATCCCCGACTGGATGTACGACGACTGGCTCGAAGCGCTGATCCAGGCGCTCGCCGAGAGCGACTCGCACTGGGACGCACACCTCGAACAGCGCTGGCGCGAGGCGATGGGGCGGGCAATCGATCACATCGCACAACGTTCGGCGCCGAAACGCCGCGGCTGGCGGTTCTTCTCCTGACGCGGCGGCGGACCGGCCGCGCGGCGGCGGTGCTCAGCGCTGCCGCGAGCAGCGACGGTAGTCCGCCAGGATGGCGTCGCGCACTCGGTCGAGCGAGTCCAGCTTCTCGCGCGCGGCCCCCGCCAGCCAGAGTGTCACCTCCTGGCGCTTGCGGCTGAAGTACTCGAGGATGAACTGCTCGCTCTTCAGGTAGTAGCCGATCGCATCGCGCGAGTTGACGCGGAGCATGGGGTTCGTCGCCAGTTGCTGCGCCGCCGTTTCCTGCTGCAGGCAGTACACGTTCAGCAGGCGGAACAGCAGCAGCCGTGTCCGCTGTGCCCTGCGCTGCCAGCTGTCGTGCGGCACGTAGAGGCTCGCCTCGACCAGCACGTCGAGCCAGCGCAGGAGATCCTGCTCGCCGACGAAGCTCTCGCCGCCGTCACGCTGGCGGATCAGCGACTGCAGCCGCTGCATCAGGTACTCGCGCTGCTGGCGCGCGATGCGCGGCTGGAGCAGCCGCTTGCCCAGCCGTCCCTGGCGCGCCAGTTTGTCGCGCACGACCCGGATCTGCTCGTCGAGCTGGCGGATCTTGTGCGCCTCCGCCTCGCACTGCTGCTGCTTGAGGCGCATTGCGCCGTGCGCGATGTCCATCTCGACGAGCTCGTAGCGTCCCAGCGCCGTCTCGAGGACGGACAGCAGCTGCTTGGACCGCAGGCGGGCGGCGCTGACGCGCTCGCGAAAGCGTTCCTCACCCGCGAAGGGCTGGTCCAGCGTGGCCAGGCCGCGGTTGAGTTCCGCGACCGTGCCGGCCGCCTGCCGCGCCAGGTAGCGCACGCGCTCGAGCTTGCGCGCCGAGTCCGACTCGAGCGTCGACTCGCCCTGTTCCGGGTGCAGGCGCGCGAGCTCGTCGGTGAGCCGGTTCAACTCCTCCACGCCGTAGGTGCCCGTGGACTCCGCCAGCTCGAGCGCCTGGCGCAGGGCGGGATCGAGCGCCCGGTCGGCGCTGGCGCCGTCTTCGACCTCGCGCGCGGCCACGCTCCACGCGAACTCGTCCAGGATGCCCCGTTTCTGCGGATCGTTGCATTCCTCGTACGCTTCCAGCGGAATCGAACGCGGGAGCCGCTCGGCCGGAAAGCGCCGCAACTGCTCCGGCGAGAGCTGGTGAACGAGGCGCCGGAAGGCCTCTTCGCTGAACGGCTTGGCTGCACCCATGGCTGCGACCTCCTTGGCATCGCCGTGCTCCGGACGATTCGCTGGACGGAATCCTTCCGCCGCACGCCCGAGCCACTGTTTCTTGGCCAGGGAGTAGCAAGCCGCGTGCCATATATGGCACTTCCATGGCGCACGACGCCGACAATTCGGTCGCAGGAAACCGGATGTACGCCGGTCGGGCGTAACCTAGGCTGGACGCAGGTGGGCTGAGGAAGCCACGCGGCGGAGACCTGTCCATGAACAACGATCCGGCCCGACGACGGGCACCGAACGCGGATGACCGCGAGCCGCGGCGCTGGGCGGCATTGCTCGCCCGCGCTCCCCTGCACGACGACGATTTCCGCTACGGCGTCGTCAGCACCGGCATCTATTGCCGTTGCGGCTGCCCGGCCCGCCCGCCGCGCCGCGAGAACGTCCGCTTCTTCGATAACGCCGCCGCGGCCGAGCGGGCCGGATTCCGGCCCTGCCAGCGCTGCACGCCGGCCGCGAAGGCCGGCGCGGCCCGCCACGCGGCCGCCGTGACGCGCGCGTGCCGACGCCTGGAGCACGAAGACCCGGCGCCGGGCTACGCCGCGCTCGCGGCCGAGGCTGGTCTCAGCGCCGGTCATTTCCAGCGCCTATTCCGGTCGCTGGTCGGCATCACGCCGAAGCAGTACGCGCAGGAGCAGCGCCGCCGCCGCCTGGCCGACACCCTCCCGGGCTCGCCTTCCGTCACCGACGGTCTCCTGGCCGCGGGCTTCGGCTCGCTCGGGCGCGCCTACGAGACCACCGGGGAACACCTCGGGATGACGCCCTCGCGCTACCGGGCGGGCGGTGCCGGGGAGCGGGTGCATCACGCCACGGCGGCGTGCAGCCTCGGCTGGGTCGGCATCGGGATCACCCGCCGCGGCATCGCCGCGATCGAGCTCGCCGACGACGCCGAGCAGGCGACCGCCCGCGTACGCGCGCACTTCCCCCGCGCCGACCTGCGCCCGATCGACGCCGCCGCGCGCGCGCTCCTCGACGACGTCATTCGGCTGGTCGACACGTCGCGGACGGACGCCCCGCTGCCGCTGGACATCCGCGGCACGGCCTTCCAGCGCAAGGTGTGGCAGGCGCTGCGCACCTTGCGCCCGGGCGAGACCGCCAGCTATGCGGAGATCGCCCGGCGCATCGGCCGACCCGGCGCGGCCCGCGCCGTCGGCCGGGCCATTGGCGCGAACCCTCTGGCCGTGGCCGTCCCGTGCCACCGGGCCGTGCGCGCGGACGGCAGCCTGGGCGGCTATCGCTGGGGTCTCGAGCGCAAGCGGACGTTGCTGGAGCGTGAGCGCGGCACCGGATCGGCTGACTAGGAGTCTGTCCGACTGCGGCCACGGATCTGGCGGCCAATCCGGCGTTGCGCGACGCTCCGGGTGCTCGACGTACCGTCCAGGTACGCCTGCGCGCCCGGAGCGTCGCGCGCCTTGTCTTGACCGGCATCTCCACGGCTTCGCTGCGCAAATCGGTGAGATATGCGGGCCGGCGCGAATTTCACCCGGCGCAGCGGCGCTGGTACCACTCCGCCAGTGCCGTGCCGATGCGGTGGGGATGATCCTCCTGCAGGTAGTGAATACCGGCCCCGACGTCGACCGACTCCAATCCGGCGAGGCGCGCCCGACACCACGCGACCTCGCGTGCACGCACGATGCCGCCCGGCCGCGCATGGAACAGCAGCTTGGGTACCGACGAGGCCTCCAGGTGGGCGCGCCATGCCGCGGCCGCCGCCGCGACGTCGGCGGGGCGGCCATCGAGCGGGATCTCGCGCGGCCACTGGCGCAGCGGCCGGCGGCTGGCGATCGTGCGAAAGGGTGCGCGGTAGTGCTCCATCTCGCACGGACCCAGGCGCCGGACCACGGCCCGCGGCAGTACCTGCTCGACGAACGCGTTGCACGGGCCGAGCAGGATCCAGCCGATCACCGGCGCCCGCATCAGCCCGAATGCGAGGCGGAACGGCCACGGGAAATCGGCCCAGCGCGCCGGCCCCAGGATCGCCTCCAAGAAGGCCAGGCCGCGCACGATCCCCGGGCGCTGCGCGGCCAGGTGGAAGCCGAGCGCGGAACCCCAGTCGTGACCGACGATCACGAGCCGATCGAGTCCGAGCGCGGTGATGAAGCCATCGATCCAGGCGTAGTGATCAAAGAAGCGGTAGTCGATCCCGGGCTTGCCGGAGCGCCCCATGCCGATCAGATCGGGCGCGATGCTGCGCGCATGCGGCGCCACGTGCGGGATCACGTTGCGCCACAGGTAGGACGACGTGGGGTTGCCGTGGAGGAACAGCACGGGTGGCCCGGGACCCGCGCCCGCCTCGACGTAGTGCATGGGCGCGCCGAGCACCTCCACGAGACGCGACTCCAGCGGAAAGTCGGTGCGGATATCCTGTTCGGGAGGCTGTTCCATTGCGCCAGACCGCCGCGACGGGGCACGGGTCTCCAGCCGGGCTACGGCGCGGTCTCGACGTCACTCACGCGACCGTCGACCAGGCGCACCCGGCGCGCCAGGTAGCCGCCGCCGAACTCGTAGTACCAGTCCTCGACCTCGACCTCCCGGTACAGCGGCGGCCGGTGAGGCCCGTGCCCAAACGGATGCAGCACGTGGCGCCGGTTGCGCTGCTCGGGCTCGCCGCAGCGCTCCAGCAGTTCGTAGGCGGTCATCCCGATGCGGATGTCCGCCGGCCGGCACGGGGGACCGTCCGCGCCGGGCGCGAAGCCGCGGTCGAGCATCTCGATGCGGCGCAGTATCCCGTCGCGGAACCACAGGGCCCGGACGAAGTGCGTGCTGCCGCGATTGTAGTACCAGACTTCCTCGCCATCGTGCCGGTGTCTGCCGATCGTGTCGATGAAATCCGGCTCGCCGCAGGCGCGCAGCACCTGGTACGCCGGATCGCCCTCGCTGACCAGCTCGTTGCCGCACCGCATGGCGTAGGCCCCAGCCGGCGCGGCGAGGCAGCCGATCCACAGCAGGGCCGCCAGGAGCGTTGGCCGGGATCGTGTCATCGCTTCGTATCAGGCCGCATCCATTCGCTTGGACATCCCGCGGGCGCTCGAGTGCCGCCCGTCACGGGCAAACCGGGGGGGATCGCCGTGTGCCCGCGACCGCCCGGGGCCGGTCAGTCCTGGACCGGTGTGGCATCGGCCAGACGCCACATGTAGAGCGCGAGCCAGGACCGGTGCGGCGCGAACCGCTCCGCCGCCCGGGCGGGCTTGCGCCGCCGCCCGATGAGCTGCGCGAACGTCTTTTGCACGGTCACATCCTGCTCCGGCCACACGTCCGGGCAGCCGCAATAGAACAGCGCGGCCATGTCGCAGGTCCACTGGCCCACGCCCCACAATGGCAGGAGCAGTTCGGAAAGCGCTTGATGGTCGAGCGCGCGCAGGCGCTCGCCGACCAGGTCGCCGGACTCGTGCGCGGCCCGGATGTGGCCTAGCGTACGCACTTTGTTGCGCGACAGGCCGCAAGCCCGCAGCGTATCGTGACGATCGTCGGTGAACAGCTCGGGGATAGGCACCCCCGCATCCTCTGCCGCGCGTTCCACGCGCGACCAGATCGACCGCGCGGCGCGGGTCGACAGCTGCTGGCCGACCACGACGCGCGCGAGGAAATGACCCGACGTCACCCCACCACGATCCGGGAACTCCGGCGGTCCGACCGAATCCAGGGCACTCGCCAGTACCGGCGAAACCCCGCCCGCGATCCCGACGAAGCGTCGGTGGATCATGCTGCTGTCGCCCGCTGCGGTCACGGCGGTACCCCCGTCCGCGATACCCATGCCCCGAACCCTAACAGGGCCGATCCCGGGCGCCGTTCAATGGCCCCAGCGCGCCAGGTAACCGCGCGCGTCCAGGTGCACGAACGGGCCGTGCGCGCGGGTCGCCGGATAGCGCGCCAGGCCGCCGACGTACGGCGCGTACGTGGGGTCGCCCGCCTGCCCGTCGATCAGGCGATACAGGACGCCCGCGTCGCGCGTGTCGACACGCCCATCACCGTTGAGGTCGTCCATGACCCCGTCGCGCGGAGACTCGTCGACGTACACGTCCACGGCCCCGCCGTACAGGTGCCGACTGTAGTTCGTGGTGTTGCCGATCGCCCGGTTGTAGAACGGCGTCCGGTAGCCGCTCATCACGGTGAAGGACTCGCGGGCCAAGCCGGCCGCGCGCGCCCGTGCCAAAAGGTATTCCAGCTTCAGCAGCAGGCGTGTGCGCAGCAGCAGATACTTCGGGAAGCCACCAGCCTGCTTGCACAGGAAGTCTCCCAGGCGGAAGTTCGGCGAAACCCGCAGATCCGCCATGTCGCGCGTCACCTCCACGAGGCCGCGCGGCGGCTCGTACACCTGCAGCCCGTGCAGGGGCTCGTGCTCGTAGTGGCCGATCCGGTAGCCGTTGAGGCGGCCCGCCACGGTCTCGGCGAGGGGACGCATGACCAACAGATGCAGGGTCATGGTTTGCTCGCCGTGGCGCCAGACGAGGCTCGCTGTGCCCGGCCGCGCCGGTGCGCGCACGCGCCAGCGGCCGGCGCCGAGCGGCTCGGCTTGCCCCCGCACCAGCGTTGCGGGAACGCCATCCGTGGTCTCGATGGCGACGTTCAGCGACTCGCCGGGCATGACGCTACGACTGATCGTGTCGAGGCGTGAGACGACTCCGTCGAACGCAATGCCGAAATCGAGCCGACCGGGGACGGCCGCCGGGCGCCCTGCGGCCGTCGCCCGGGGCATGTGGGGAGCCTCGGTCGTCGCGCCGCTCTGAGCGACCGGAAAGAGCGTGGCGATTGCCAGCGCAAGTGCGCGCATTATCCTCCGGACAGCGCACGGTCGAGGCCTCGCAGGACCACGCCATCGCGCCCGTAGATGTCCTCGCGCCACTGAACGGATCGGTATTCGAACCACGCCGTCAGATACAACAGGTGAATGGGAATGGGCCGATCCAGTGGCACGGACTGCTCCTCGTTCGTTTTCAGTATACGCGCAATCGCATCGGGCTTCCCGCCCGGCGCTGCGCCGAGCAGCCGGCCGGCAAGCTCGAGCGCGTTCTGCACGCGTATGCAGCCGTGACTGAATGCGCGCCGCCCCGGCCGGAACTGGCCGCGTGCCGGTGTGTCATGGAGGTAGACGTCATAGGGGTTCGGGAACATGAACTTGACACGTCCGAGCGGGTTGGCGGGTCCCGGTGCCTGGCGCAGCTGGAACGGGAACCGGTCCGGGCCGTAGGCATTCCAGTCGACGGCCGTGAGCGACAGGGCCTCCGCCTGGGGCGCATTGCCGCGCAGCGCCACAAAGCCCAGCGCGGCAAGCGCGGATGGTTCCTCGCGCAGCCGCGGCAGCAACTCCTCGACCGCGATCGAGCGCGGCACCCGCCAGCTCGGATTCAGCACGATGCGGCGCACCTGCGAGGACAACACCGGCGTCTGGCGGTACGGCTTGCCCACAACCGCGCGCAGTCGCAGGGGCCAGCGGCCCGGCTCGACGTAGACCAGCGAGTAGTCGGGGATGTTCACCACGATGCGACGTTCCGCGGTGTCCACGGGCAGCCAGCGCATGCGTTCCAGGTTGACCCGGATACGCTCGATGCGCTCGCGCGCGGAGAGATTCACTGCCGCCAGCGTACGCCCGCCGGCGACGCCGTCCGGCGGCAGTCCGTGACGCCGCTGCAATCGCACGATCGAGGCCTGCAACGACGAACCGTACCGGTCCGGATCGGGGGGCTCGCTCGTGCCATCCATGCCGCCGAGCCACACCAGGCGAGCGCGCAAGACCGCCACCCGGGGCGACCGATCACCCGGCCGCAGGGGCGAACCGTCATCGACGCGCGGCGGCTCGCGCGGCTGCAGCAAGCGCAGTTCGCGCAGCCGGCGCCGGAGACCGCGGTAGCGCGGCGTGTCGGGACGCAGTTCCGCAAGCACAGCGGCCGGCGCGGCGCCGTCCGCGACCCGGACCAACGCGTCCCAGGGGACCGAACGCAGATCCTCCGGCGATAGCGGCCGTCCGGGATGCTCCGGACGCACCTTGCCGTGAGCGAGATGCGAGGCGAGCAGCAGGAAGGCGTCACTGGCCAGCAGCTCGAGCCCGGTGCGGGCGGCGGCGTCCGGCTCGTCCGTTGTCGGCTGCTCGTTGCGCAACGCGGCGAGCGCAGCCGCGTGATAGTCATCCGGCACGAGACCGTCGTCGACCGCATCGTCGATTGCGGCTTCGAGGTCATCCAGGCGATGGTCGCCTGCACCACGAGCGACCCAGATCGGCCTCTCGCCGAGTTCCGTGTAGACGTGATGCAGGACCTCGGGCTGGCGGATGGCCTCGCCGGCGATCGTAGGGGCAGCGGCGACGCGCAACGCCGCGATGCGCTCGTGCATCGCCCCTGCGCCGTCGGCTGCCGCCGCGGCGTCGCACCAGATCGCGACCCCCGCCACGAGGGCAATCACGGCGCGTCTCCAGCAGGGCACGGCGGGTCCGTCCATGCGGTTCATCGGGCTCCTGTCCCCCCGGAGGGAAAGCGCGATTGTTCGCCCGGCATGCATCGCCTCGCGGCATCCCGACATGCGCGCGGGCCGGGCCTCCCTGTATGCGAGTCCGCGCCGTCCGCGCGGGTTCCCGCGATGCCGCGGTTTCACTGTCCCTGTTCGGCGGCGCCATCGTCCAGCGGCCGGATGAGCGAGGGGCCATCATTGTCCACCCGGTTCACCGCGCGCCGGATGGGGCGGACCCGGGTGAGATCGTCAGGGGCCGGCCTCAACAGGCCGCGCAACGTATCATCCGCCGCGTCCGGATCGAGCCAGGCGGTCGCCGCCGTGTCGTCGGGCAGCATCACCGGCATGCGCTCGTGGATGGCGGCCGACGGCGCGTTCGCCGCGGTCGTGAGCAGCGCCATCGTGGTGTGCCCTTGCGGGTCGCGCGTCGCCAGGCCCGCGAAGAAGAACACCGCGTCGTCCGGGCGATGGAAGAAATACGGCTGTTTCGGGCCGCGGTCCCGCGCCTGCCACTCGTACCAGCCGTCCGCCGGCACGAGGCAGCGGCCCCTGTGAAAGGCGGCGCGGAACATGGGCTTGTCCGCCGCCGATTCGGCACGGGCGTTGATCGGCGCTCGCCGGCCAGCGTCGAGCCAGCGGGGGCGAAAGCCCCAGACAGCGGGCCGCAGCACCCGCTCGCCCGACGCGTCACGGCCCAGCACCGGGACCTGCTGGCTGGGCGCGATGTTGTAGCGCGGCACGGCGAGCTCGCCGCCGAGACCCTGCAGCCAGCGGTGCCCGCCCGGGTGACGCAGGGTGTAGCGTCCGCACATGGCCGTTCCGTCCTCCCCTCGGGGCGCTCAGTCCTCGTCATCCACCAGCCGAAGGTGGCGCTCGAGCAATGCGTCGTCGAGTTGACCGCCGGCGACGCGTCGCTCCACCAGCGGCTCGAGGTCGCCGGCCAGCACGAGATCAAAGTCGAGCTTCTCGCCGTCCATGACGTCCGGATTGTGGCCCACGAGGTGGATGTTCATGCGCGTTTCCCGCCCCGGCGCGCGCTCGATGCCGACGTCCATGCGCTCGTAGTCGAAATTGCGCAGCGCCTGCAGGCGCAGACGCACGCCCCGATCGGCATCGGCAAACAGCTGGTCGGCGCGGGCCGAGCGGAAATCGATGTGTCCGCCTTCGCTGTGAAGCGTGCCGTCGACGACTGTCGGGTCGCCGTCCACAAGCGTGACCGGGAGCGCCCCGGAGAGCCGGCCGCGGCCTGACAGGCTGGCGACGCCCAACTCGTCGAACAGGCGCGCGACATCCAGATCGCGCAGGCGCAGGACAAACGCGTTGGTCTGCGCCCCCGGCTCCCAGGTCCAGTCTCGTACCACCGCACTGCCATCGGCCACGCGGGCCGTGGCATCGACCACGCGCACGGCAGTGCCGCCGCCGGGCGGACGCACCAGCCCGAAACGCACACGCCCGTCGGTGAGCGCGATACCCGCATTCAACAGCGTCGCGCGAAACTGCTGCTCCGGTGCCGCGCGCAGCGGCGACAGACCGGACAGCCGGAGCGTGCCGCCGAGCCCGCGCACTGCGTAGGTCGGCCGCCGATAGGACAGGTCCCGGACCCGCAGTGTCGCCTCGCCGTCGATGCCTGCGCGGCTCCAGCGAACGACACCCTGGGCGGCAGCGTGGCCGGTCGCATCCCGGTCGATACCGGTCGCCGGCACGAAATCGGCGGGCTGCAGTCCGCCCGGCTCGAACCGGACCTCGGGCAGCTCGAAGCGCAGCTCGCCCGCATCGAGCCCGCCGGAAGCATGTCCCGACAGGTTGATCCGGGCGCCGGCGTTCGTCTGGGCGCGCCCGTTCAGTCCGAAGCCTTTGCCCGCACGCACGATGCGTCCGCCAAGCGCCAGCGGCCCGATTCGCGGGCGTCCGACCAGATGCGTCGCACGCGCGATGGTGAACTCGCCGAACACGCCGCCGCCATACGGACGGAAGGTCGCATCGATGCCCTGCAGGCCCACCGGCCGTTCCGGGAACGCGACATCCAGCCCGGCCAGCTCGATGCGATCGAGCGGCGCGCGCGCGCCGAGCCGGCCCGCCGCGCGAATGCGCCCCGGGCCCAGGCGGGCCGCGAACGAACGGCCGGCGATGCGCGTGACGCGGGCCGGGAACGCCTCGAATCCCAGCTCGAGCGACCAGTCCCGCGCCTCGTCGAGCACGAGGCTGCCGGCGCGGAGCGTGCCGCTGAGCCGCCCGCCGGGAGACACGCCCAGGGCACCGGTCACGCCGTCGACCTGCACCTGCCCGGGCTGCGCGACGCTGATGCGGGTCCTGCCATCGGCCGTGGCCACGCCCAGCGGCGCCTCGACGGCGACGCCGTCGAATGTCGTGCCGGCCCAAGCAACGCGCGGCGCCTCCAGCAAGAGCGCCAGCCGCCCCTCGGCCGCATCGGGCAGCTGCTCGACATCACCGGAAATCCGCGCCCGGGCAATGCGCGTACCGGCCGCGGCCAGGTCGCCGGCCTCGATCTCCAGGTCCCTCGCGCCGAAGCGCGTGCCGGAACGCCCTGCGCCGAACTGTCCCTCGACGGTCGCCGCAATCCGGGCATGACCGGGCTGGTCGGGCCAGCGCAGGAACAGCTCCGGGCGACCGCTGAACGCCAGCACCGTGGTGCCGTCCTGATGCATCGGTCGGAGGCGCAGCACGTCGCCGGCCTTCCACGCGAGCCGAACCGGACCGCTCACGTAGGGGACCAGAGCACGCGGCGGCGCGAAGCGCGACCAGAATGCCTCGTCCACCTGCCCGATCGAGGCCTCGCCGGATGCGTCGGCGGATACCACCAGTGCGCCGTCACGCGCCGCAAGTGCACCGGCGGCCCGGACCTGGCCGGCGGCGAACCGCTTGTTGAAACCGAGGTCGGACGCGTCGATCCGGTAGCGACCATGCCAGCCACCAGCCGCCAGCCGGTCCAGCAGCACTTGCGGGTCGGTCGACCAGGTATCGGACTTCCAGCGGCCACCGCCCTCCCCCGCGAGGATGACGGTGCCCGATTTCGGAGCCGGTCCCGGCAGCAGTGCCCAGGGCAGATCGGCCCGGGCGGGCATGTGCATCTCGTATTCGACCCTCGCGCGAGCGTCATTCCACGGCGCACGGGCGTGAGCGCGGGCATCCAGAGTGAAGCCGTCGTCCTCGCGTGCCTCGAGCGCGAGCGCCAGCGATGCCCGGTCTAGGTGTCCCTCGACGCGACCGTCGACGCGCAGACGCCGATTGCGCAGCGTGCCTTGCAGGTCCCCGCGCGGCGCCCCGTTTTCGCCGCGCTCGAGCCGGCCGTCCATGTCCACGAACCAGGCCCCGTAGTCGCTGTCGATCCGCGCGGAGGCATCCTCGAACTCGACGGCGGGCAGAGCGGCCAGCAGCGCCATGGCCCCCGCGTTACCGGGCGGGCCACCCCCCGGCGGACGCGTCGGCGCCCGTCGTCCGGTCAACGCCGCGAGCGTGGGCACGCCGTCCTGCAGGTCGAACCGGAGCGCCAGCCCGCCGACGACGATCCGCGCCCGCCGTGCATCCCCCGACAGCAGATCGAACGGACTGTAGCGGGCCGTCACGCGATCCACCGTGAGCGCGGCACCCGGTGCCGGCACGAAGTCCGTCACGACGGCCCGGCTCCAGCCGAGCTGGCTCACGGTGAATGATGCGTCGGGGTATCCCTGGCGCTCGAGCCGGCCGGCGAGCAGGTATTCCGCGATCGGGATGCGGGCCAGATACAGACCGACGCATGCGAGGGCGAGCACGACCAGGACGGTCGCGAGCATGGGAAGCAGACGTCTCATCGGGGTGACGATCCTTTCCACCGGCGCATGAGCGGCCCGGCGGTTGCAGAACGAGGCGTTGCCCGAGGCGGTATCCTAGCCCGGATGCGGCCCGAGGGCGAGCCAGGACACGCCCCGTATCCGGTACCAGATCAATCACATACGTCGCGCCGCCGCGCGCGATCACTCCACCCGGCCGCGCTCGGTCAGTGTCTCCACCTGCGCGCGCAGCGCGGCGACCTCCTGCTCCAGCGCCGCGACACGGTCTTCCAGGGCCTGGCGCCCGTCGAGCTCGTCTTGCCCGGCGCCAGCCGCCGGCGTATCCGATTCGGAGCCGGTGTCCGGCTCCGCCGCCCCCAAGCAATGGCGGTAGCGGTGTTCCCGCTTGCCTGGCTCCCGCTCGAGCCGGCGCACCACGGCCCCCTGGGCTAGGTGAGCCAGTGCCTCGAGCTCGGCCTCGACTTCGGCCACCGACTCGAATCCATGCAGTCGCTGCGTGCGCGCGCGCAACTCCCCCGGGGTCTGCGCGCCACGCAGCATCAGCACGGCCAGCAGGGCGATGCGCGGCGCGCTGAGCTCCAGTCCCGAGGCAGCCGAACCGAACCGGTGCTCGAACTTGCTGACCCGGCTGCCGTAGCCCGATGCCGTGCGCGCGAGGCCGCGGCGGGTCAACGATCCGACCGCGGCGCGGACGTCGGCGTCCGACAGCGCCATGACCGGATCGCGGTTGCTCTTCTGGTTGCATGCCGCCACGAGCGCGTTGGTCGACAACGGGTACTGTTCCGGTGTCGTGATCTGCTTCTCGACGAGGCCGGCGAGTACGCGTTGTTCCTCCGGTGACAGGTTCCAGTCCATCGCAGGCGATTCCGTTGACCATGGGGCCGGCGGTTCGCGCCGGGGCTCGGCACCATTCCACGGCAACACGTTGTCTTGCAACCGCTGCTCGCGATCAACCGAACGAATGGGACGCCGTGCTCGCGAGTGCACACCGCCGCCGGCTGATGCGCATCTGCCCGGGACTTCGCATCACCGTGCGCCGCGCCGGATGCGGGGCATCAAAACGATTGCGCGTGACTCGTCATTGTGCTTTAAATGGTCAGCGAAAAGCTGTTCCTCGTCCGCCCGATGGATCGAGGCTCTCACCGCGTCGATCCTCCCAGCGGACGGCGCAACGGCAGTCATGTTGGACCGCAGAACCGTCCTGCAGACGATTCCGGGAACGGCCGGGCCAATGGCATGGACTCGGGCCGCAAACGTGCCCTTTGTCCGGCCGTTGTGGCACTTGGCCACGCGGTTCGCGGACCGGCGAGGCGGCCGCGAAATTTAATGTGCGAGACCATCACACCAACGTCTATAAGAAGAAACAAAGGGGGACACATGTAGCGACCGGGGTCATTCGGAGAAGCCATGAGCGAAACCAGCATTCTCGACATCGCGCGCAGCGAATACGGCGACCGCCGAACGGCCGTCGAGATGAGCTTCCAGGAGTTCCTGGATGGCTGCCGCGACGATCCACTGATGTACGCGGGTCCGGCCGAGCGGATGCTCGACGCGATCGGTGAACCGGAGTTCGTCGACACCTCCACCGATGAACGCCTGAGCCGGATCTTCCAGAACCGCACGATCAAACACTATCCCTACTTCAGTGACTTCTTCGGCATGGAGGAAGTCATCGAGCGCCTCGTCGGATTCCTGCGTCACGCGGCCCAGGGCCTCGAGGAACGCAAGCAGATCCTCTATCTCCTGGGGCCGGTCGGCGGCGGCAAGTCATCGCTCGCCGAGCGCCTCAAGCAACTCATGGAGGAACGCCCGATCTACGTGCTCAAGGCGGGCGAGCGGCTGAGCCCCGTCTACGAGAGCCCGCTCGGCCTGTTCGACGTCGAGCGCTATGGCGCACGGCTGTCCGAGGAATACGGCATCCCGGTGCACAAGCTGCCCGGCATGTGCTCGGCGTGGGCACTGAAGCGCCTCGATGAGTTCGGCGGCGACTTCACTCGCTTCAGCGTCGTGCGCCTGTTTCCCTCGAAGCTGCGCCAGATCGCGATCGCCAAGACCGAACCCGGCGACGAGAACAACCAGGACATCTCGACGCTCGTCGGCAAGCCGGATATCCGCAAGCTCGAGTTCTACAGTCAGGAAGACCCCGACGCCTATTCCTATTCCGGCGGCCTGAACATGACGACCCAGGGCATCCTGGAGTTCGTCGAGATGTTCAAGGCCCCGCAGAAGATGTTGCACCCGCTGCTGACGGCCACGCAGGAGCGCAACTACGTCGGCTCAGAGAATCTCGGCGCGATGCCGTACTACGGGCTCATCATGGCCCACTCGAACGAGTCCGAGTGGCAGAGCTTCAAGGCGAACAAGAACAACGAGGCCTTCCTCGATCGCATCTGCGTCATCGAGGTGCCCTACTGCCTGCGCTACAGCGAAGAGGCACAGATCTACGAGAAGGTGCTGCAGCAGTCGGAGCTGGCCGATGCGCCGTGTGCACCGGGGACGCTCGACATGATGGCGAAGTTCTCCGTGCTCACCCGGCTCAAGGCGCACGAGAATTCGTCGCTGTTCTCGAAGATGCAGGTGTACAACGGCGAGAGCCTGCGCGACGCCGACCCCCATGCGCGCACGGTGCAGGAGTACCGCGACATCGCCGGCGTCGACGAGGGCATGTCCGGCATGTCCACCCGCTTCGCCTACAAGGCGCTCTCGGAGACCTTCAACTTCGATACCAAGGAGGTCGCCGCCGACCCCGTTCACCTGATGTACGTGCTCGAGCGAGCCATCCGCCGCGAGCAGTTCCCGGAAGAGACCGAGAGCCGCTACTTGTCGTTCATCAAGGAGGAGCTCGCGCCGCGCTACGCCGAGCACATCGGCAAGGAGATCCAGAAGGCGTATCTGGAGTCGTACGACGACTACGGCCAGAACCTGTTCGACCGCTACATCGCCTACGCCGATGCGTGGGTCGAGAACCAGGACTTCAAGGACCCGGATACCGGGCAGCTGATGGACCGCGAGACGCTCGACCGCGAGCTCGCCAAGACCGAGAAGCCGGCCGGCATCGCCAACCCGAAGGACTTCCGCAACGAGGTCGTCAAGTACGCGCTGCGCGAGCGCGCCCGCAACGAGGGCCGCAACCCGCGCTGGACGGCATACGAGAAGATCCGGGAAGTGATCGAGCAGCGCATGTTCGCCAACGTCGAAGAACTGCTTCCGGTCATTTCGTTCGGTGCCAAGAAGGACAGCGAGACCGAGCAGAAGCACGAGGCGTTCCTGGAGCGCATGATCGAGCGCGGCTATACGCAGCGCCAGGTCCGACGCCTCGTCGACTGGTACATGCGGGTGCGCAAGGCCGGCTGAGCGCGATCCATGGACTCTATCGTCGACCGTCGGCAGCACCCCAGGGGCAAGAACCTGGGCAACCGCCAGCGCTTCCTGCATCGGGCGCGCTCGCACATCCGCCACGCCATCAAGGAGAACCTCAAGGGGCGCGGCATCCGCGACTCGGAAAGCGGCGAAACGGTATCCATCCCGCGCGATGACGTGCACGAACCCGAGTTTGTGCAGGATGCCCGCGCCGGCCGGCGCGAGCACGTCCTGCCCGGCAACCGCGAATTCGTCGAGGGCGATCGCATCGCCCGGCCGCCGAGCGGCGGCGGGTCCGGCGCGGAGGGCAGCCCGGACGGCGAAGGCGAGGATGCATTCACGTTCGAGCTGTCGCGCGACGAGTTCCTCGAGATCTTCTTCGAGGACCTCGAGCTGCCCGACCTGGTGAAGGGCCGTATCGCCGCGGAGACATCCGCCATCCCGGAGCGCGCGGGGTTCACGACGGACGGGCCGCCCGTGCGCATGAACCTGGAACGCACCATGCGCCATTCGATGGCGCGGCGCGTCGCCATGGGGCGACCCACCGCGCGCGCGGTGGCCGAGCTGGAAGATGAGCTCGAGCGTCTGCGCAGCGGCGCGATCGAACCGGCCGACGGGCGCCCCGCTCACGCCCGCATCGCGGAGATCGAAGCGCTGCTGAAGCGCGCCGACGAGCGCCGCCGCCGCGTGCCGTTCATCGATCCGATCGATCTGCGCTACAACTACTACGAGCGCGTGCCGAAACCGGTCACACAGGCGGTGATGTTCTGCCTCATGGACGTGTCGGCATCCATGGACGAGGACATGAAGGACCTCGCCAAGCGTTTCTTCATGCTGCTGCACCTGTTCCTGACGCGCTGCTACGAGCGCGTCGAGGTGGTATTCATCCGCCACACGCAGCATGCCCAGGAGGTCGACGAGGACACCTTCTTCCACGACCGCCAGACCGGCGGCACGGTGGTCTCGAGCGCCTTCGGGGAGATGCTGCGCGTCGTCGGCGAACGCTTCCCGGTCGATGACTGGAATATCTACCTCGCCCAGGCGTCGGACGGCGACGACTGGCGCGAGGACGTGCCGCGCTGCACCCGGCTGCTGTCGGAGCGGGTGCTGCCCATCTGCCAGTACGCGGCGTACGTCGAGGTCGCCCGCGAAGGAAGCATCGGCGACGACCCGCTCGACAGCAGCCAGAGCGAACTCTGGCGTGCATACGAGGATATCGCCGAATCGCGGCCGCAATTCGCGCGCCGGCGCATCGCCCGGCCCGCGGACATCTACCCCGTATTTCGTGACCTGTTCCGCAAGGGAGGCGTCGACGCATGAGCGACACCCTCGCGCCGTCCGCGGGCAGACATGCCGCGCGGCCGCTGTTCGACAGCGGCGACTGGACCGTGGCCGACATCGAGCGCATCCACGAGGCCGTGACCGAGGTCGGCGTGGGCGAGCTCGGCCTCGAGCTGTACCGCAACCGCATCGAGATCATTACCTCCGAGCAGATGCTCGATGCCTATGCCTCGCTCGGCCTGCCGCACATGTACCGCCACTGGTCGTTCGGCAAGCGTTTCGCGCGCCACGAGATCCTGTACCGCAAGGGACTGACCAGTCTCGCCCTGGAGATGATCGTCAATTCGAACCCGTCGGTCTGCTACCTGATGGAGGAGAACGACGCGACGGCCCAGGCGACCGTGCTAGCGCACGCCGCCATGGGACACAACCATTTCTTCCGCAACAACCAGGCGTTCCGTGAGTGGACCGACGCCGACACGATCCTCGACTACGCGGAATTCGTGCGCAATTACGTCGCGCGCTGCGAGGAGACCTACGGCCTCGAGGCAGTCGAGCGCACGCTCGATGCGGCCCACGCGCTGCAGAGCCAGGGCGTCGACCGGATCGCGCCGCGCCATCGGCGCACGGTCGAAGAAGAGCTGCGCCGCATTGCCGAGCGCCGCCGCTACGAGCGCGAGACCGAGCACGAGCTGTGGCGCGTGGTGGCCCGTCCCATTCCGCAGGCCGCGGGCACGGACGAGCCGGCGGACCCCGATACGGAGGCCGAGCGGCGCGCCCTCGCCCTCCCCGAGGAGAACCTGCTGCTGTTCCTGGAGAAGCAGTCGCCCTCACTGAAGCCCTGGCAGCGCGAGTTGCTGCGCATTGTGCGCACGCTGTCGACCTACTTCGAGCCGCAGCGCCAGACCAAGGTGATGAACGAGGGCTGCGCCTGCTGGTGCCACTACACAATCATGCACCGCCTGCGCGACAAGGGCCTGCTGACCGACGGTGCCATGCTGGAGTTTCTGCACCTGCATTCGTCAGTCGTCGCGCAGCCGCCGTTCGACCACCCGCGCAGCCAGGGCATCAACCCGTACGCCCTCGGCTTCGCCATGTGCCGCGACATCGAGCGCATCTGCACGGAACCCACCGCGGAGGACCACGAGTGGTTCCCCGAGATCGCCGGTAACGGCACGCCGCTCGAGACACTGAAGCTGGCCTGGTCGGATTTCCGCGACGAGAGCTTCATCCGCCAGTACCTGTCGCCGCAGGTGATCCGCGACTTTCACTTCTTCCGGCTCGACGATGATCCCGCCGACGAGGCGCTGGTCGTCGGGGCGATCCACGACGAGCGCGGCTACCGGCGCATCCGCCGGGCGCTCGCGGCACAGCACGATCCGGGCGAAAACCGGCCGCGCATCGAGGTGAGAGACGCCGATCTGCGCGGCAACCGACAGCTGCGGCTGCAGCACACCGTACGACGCGGCCGCACCCTGGACGCGCTCGAGGCCAGGCGCACGCTGCGCCATCTATCGACACTGTGGGGCTACACGGTAGTGCTGGACGAGGTCGACGACGAGACCGCCAAGACCGTCGCCACGCACCGCCAGGAACAGCACTAACCGGCAGCGGCTCCGAATCGTGCGTGGCGCCCGTTCACTCGGGTGCGATCGCGCCCGGATCAGTCTGGCGCTGCGCCGTGATCGCGGGCACGGCGGCCGGGCGTGCGCGGCCCAAGTACACCAGGTGGCTGCCGCAGCCTGCGCGGCAATCGCTCGCGCCGAAGCCGGCGACCGGGATCGACCCGCAGACGACTGCGTTGACGCGGCATTCGGCGGCGCGGCGCAGGCGCACGTGCAGGACCCGCGCCTCGGGGCGTGTCAACAGCCAGTCGATGTGCCAGCGCCGCGGCTTGTCCCGGCGCAGATGCCGCCGCACGCGCGCGGCCAGATTGCGCCTGGCGCTGCCGGTGTAGACGTACCAGCCGGCGGGCAGGACGCACGCCCCAAGCCGTCCCGGTTCGATGCGAACACGGCGGCGCAGGTAGATGTACAGCTGGTAGGTGGGCGCCTCGTCCATCGTCTCCCCGGCGCGGCACGAGAGCCACGCCACGCGACCCGTCAACAGGCGGGCCGCGGTCGTCGAACGATCGCCATCGAAGGCCCTCCGAGGATACCCTTGCCCGCGGCCGACAGCGCACCGGAACGGCGCGCCGACGCCATGGTCGGGCCGCCACCGCGACCGCGACCGGCTGGCGATGGTACCTCGGGCCGGCGCCCGCCGCCGGGCCGGTCGCCCGCGCCGGACGGGACGGTGTCGGCAATCACGATGCATGACGCCCGGCCGGCGTAGCGGCTAGGATCATATCTGCTCCGGGGATTTCCCACGCGCGATCCGATCGAAACGAGGAGAACAACACCATGTGGATCCTGACCGTCGCCATCGCCCTGCACGCCCTCGCCGCCGTCGTCTGGGTCGGCGGCATGGCCTTCGCCTACTGGTTCCTGCGGCCGGCCGCGGGCGCGGCCCTGGTCGGGCCCGAGCGGCAGCGACTCTGGCGCGAGGTGTTCGCCGGTTTCTTCCCGATGGTCTGGCTGGCGATCGTGGCGTTGCTCGGCACGGGCTATGCCATGGTGTTCGGGGTGTTCGGCGGCTTCCCCGCGGTCGGTATCCACGTCCACGTCATGCACGCCACCGGCCTGCTGATGACGCTGATCTTCGTGTATGTCTACGCCTTCCCCTGGCGCAGGTTCCGCGCTGCGGTGGACGCGGCGGACTTCACGACCGGCGCGGCCCGCCTCGCGAGCATCCGCCGGATGGTCGCACTCAACCTCACGCTCGGTCTGCTCGTCGTGATCGTGGGCGCCAGCGGGCCGTACTGGCCCTGATCGCGCCGCCGCCGCGGGGTCAGTCGCGGGCGGCCAACTGTGCAAGCAGCGCCGCGTGCGACTTCGTGCCCCGCTCGAAGCAGGTGACCTCGAATTTCTCGTTCGGGCTGTGCATGCCGTCGTCCTCGAGGCTGAAGCCCATCAGCAACGTGTCGATACCGAGCAGATCGCGCGCCCAGGCGGCGATCGGAATCGAGCCGCCGCAGCCGATGAGGACCGCCTCGCGCTCGTACACGCTGCCCATGGCGGCCCGGGCCGCCCGCAGGTAGGGCGACTCCGTGGGGATGCGGATCGCCGGGGCCGCCGAATGCACCTCAAGCTCGCAGCGGCAGCCGGCCGCCGTGTGCTCGTCGAGGTAGCGGCGCAGGCCGCGCACGATCGCCTCGGGATCCTGATCCGGCACGAGCCGGAAGCTCACCTTGGCGCTCGCGCTCGCCGGGATCACGGTCTTCGCGCCGGCGCCCGTGAACCCGCCGATCATGCCGTTGACGTCGCAGGTCGGGCGCGACCACAGCCGCTCGAGCGGATTCCGGTCGACCTCGCCCCCGCCAGGCGTGTCGACGCCGACCTCCTCGAGAAAAGCGTCGGCGTCGAAGTTCAGGCCGTCCCACGCCGCACGCTCGGCTGCGCTCGGCTCGACCACGTCGTCGTAGAAACCGGGCAGGCGCACCCGGCCGTACTCGTCGTGCAGGCGGCTGACCACGTTGGCCAGGACGTTGAGCGGATTGGCCACCATGCCGCCGTAGAACCCCGAGTGCAGGTCGCGCGATGGGCCATGACAGGTGATTTCGGTATAGAGCAGACCACGCAGCGTGTAGGTCACCGCAGGCGTGTCGACATCCCACATTGTCGTGTCGCTGACGACGCACACGTCGGCGGCGCCGAGCTCGTCACGGTAGCGCTCGAGGAACGGGCGCAGGTTGCGGCTGCCGACTTCTTCCTCGCCCTCGACCAGGACCGTGACCTCCACCGGCAGCGAGCCGTGCACGGTCTTCCAGGCACGCAGCGCCTCGACCCACATCATCAGCTGGCCCTTGTCGTCCACGGCGCCACGGGCCACCATCCGCCGGCCGTGCGGACCATCCACCAGCGTCGGCTCGAACGGGCCGGAATCCCACAGCTCGACCGGGTCCGGCGGCTGCACGTCGTAGTGGCCGTAGTACAGGAGGTGGGGCGCATCGCCGCCCGGCCCCGGGTAGTGCGCCAGCATCACCGGGTGGCCGTCCGTCTCGCGAATCTCGGCGCTGAAGCCGAGCGACTCGAAGGTTTTCACCAGCCACGCCGCTGCCCGCCGCATGTCCGCGGCGTACGCGGGATCCGTGCTCACGCTCGGAATGCGCAGGAGCTCGGACCAGCGGCCGAGCGCCGCTTCGAGGTCGGCATCGATGCGGGCGATCACCGGGTCGAGCATGGTGCGGTCCTTGTCCGTCGCAACCGTGGGAAAGCGCAGGATGCGCCAATGCAGCGCGGGCGGCAACACGTGCGCCCGCACGTCCGAAGGGGCTCAGGAAGCGTCCGGGGTCCGCTCGAAATCGCTCTGCAGCGACGCCAGGCGCACCGGCTGCCGGCGCGGCCCCCAGTGACCGGGACGGCCCTCGAACACGCCGTCGCAGACCGCGCCGCACCCGGTGCAACGGCCGGCGGCATCGAGATCCCACTCGCCCAGGCTGTACCAGTCGCGCCCGATCAGCAGTGCGCCGCACTCATGGCACCAGGTGCTCTGCCCGGCCCGGTCGTGGACATTGCCCGTGTACGCATAGCGCACGCCGTGATCGAGTGCGATCCGCCGAGCCCGCTGCAGAGTCTCCGGGGGTGTCGGCGGATACTCCATCATGCGGTAGTCGGGATGGAACGCGGTGAAGTGCAGCGGCACCGCCGGGCCCACATTGTCCAGCACCCAGCGGACCATCGACTCGATCTCCGCGTCACTGTCGTTCTCCCCGGGGATGAGCAGTGTCGTCAATTCGAGCCACACGTCGGTCTCGTGATGGATGTAGCGGATCGTGTCCAGCACGGGGGCCAGATGCGAGCCCGTCAGCTTGTGGTAGAACCGCTCGGTGAACGCCTTCAGGTCGATGTTCGCCGCGTCCATGTTCGCGTAGAACTCGGCGCGCGGCTCCGGGCAGACGTAGCCGCTCGACACGGCCACGGCACTTATGCGCCGTGCGCGGCAGGCGCGCGCGATGTCGATGGCGTACTCGTGGAACACGATCGGATCGTTGTAGGTGAACGCCACGCTGCGTGCACCGAGGCGCTCGGCGGTCCAGGCGACCAATTCCGGACTGGCCGTGTCCGCGAGCGTATCCATCTCGCGCGACTTGCTCATGTCCCAGTTCTGGCAGAATTTGCAGGCGAGATTGCAGCCGGCGGTTCCGAACGACAGTACCGACGTCCCGGGCAGGAAATGGTTCAGGGGCTTCTTCTCGATGGGGTCGACACAGAAGCCCGAGGAGCGCCCGTACGTGGTCAGCACGATCCGGTCATTCTGCCGTCCGCGCACGAAGCACAGTCCCCGCTGCCCCTCCTTGAGACGGCAGAAGCGTGGACACAGGTCGCACTGGATGCGCCCGTCGGCCAGCTCGTGCCAGTAGCGCGTGGCCACACCCTCCAGGTGCTCGCGCGTCACACCTTCATCCTCCTCGTGCCGCCCTGCACGCTGTACCGGCCGGACGGCAATCGTGCCCGGCGACGCTACAAGCATGGTGCCGCCGGCGCGCATTGCAACCCGCCCGCGTTGAAAACGGCTCGCCGGGACCGTATCTAGCATATCCAGACGGACACGCCCCGTGGAGGGACCGTTCATTGCAGTCGAACGAACGACCGCCGGCGGTGGCCGGCACCTTCTACCCCGCAGGACGCGCGGCACTTGCGTGTGAGGTCGAACAGATGCTGGCGGCGGCCCGGCCGATCGATGCGCTCGCGCCACGAGCCATCGTCGCCCCCCATGCCGGATACATGTTCTCGGGCCCGGTCGCGGCGACCGCGTATGCCCGGATCGCTGCTGCGGCGACGCACATTCGCCGCGTGGTGCTCCTGGGCCCATCCCATTTCGTGCCGTTTCGCGGCATCGCCGCCAGCACTGCCGATGCCTTCCGCACACCGCTCGGCGCGGTACCCGTGGACCGGGAAGCGCTCGACATCGCGCTGGCACAACCCGGCGTGGGCCTGCTCGACAGTGCCCACGAGCGCGAGCACGCGCTCGAGACGCAGCTGCCTTTCCTCCAGACAGTGCTCGAGTCGTTCTCGATCGTCCCGCTCGTCGCCGGCGATGCCGACGCCGCGGACATCGCGCGCGTGCTGGAAGCCCTCGGTACCGACGGAGCAACCCTCGTGGTGATCAGTTCCGACCTGTCCCATTTCCACGACGACCGCACGGCCCGCCGCATGGATCGTGCGACCGCGGACGCCATCGAGCGGCTGGATCACGCGCACATCGGGCCGCAGGACGCCTGCGGCCACGTGCCGCTGCGCGGGCTCCTGCAGCATCTCGCGGCCGGCAGTGGGCGCGTGACCACCCTGGACCTGCGAACCTCGGCCGATGCCGGCGGCCCGCCGGAGCGGGTCGTCGGTTACGGCGCGTTCGCCGTCGAGGCAACGGCCCCCGCGGAGGCCGCATGACCCGCGACTGCCCCGCGCACGAACGCAGCGCACCGCGGGATTCCGTCCGCGAGTTCTCGGACACGCTGCTGGCGGTGGCCGGTGCCGCGATCGATCACGGCCTCGCGACCGACGGGCCGCCCGCGGTGGACGCCGCCGATTACGCCGAGCCCCTGCGCGCACCGCGCGCCACGTTCGTGACGCTGCACGGCCACGCCGGGCTGCGCGGCTGCATCGGTACCGTCGACCCCGCGCGCCCGCTCGTCGAAGACGTCGCGGCAAACGCGTATGCCGCTGCTTTCCGCGATCCGCGCTTCCCGCCCCTGGTCTCGCACGAGCGCCTCGAGCTACAGCTCTCCATCGAGATCCTGACGCCGTTCGAGCAGCTGGCATTTGCCAGCGAAGCGGATCTCCTGTCACGGATCGTTCCCGGCCGTGACGGCCTTCTCGTCGAAGCCGGGCCCTACCGGGCGACGTTCCTGCCCGTCGTGTGGGACACGATCCCGGAGCCAGCGGAGTTCTGGGCACAACTCAAGCGCAAGGCCGGGATTCCGGCGGACATGCCGTCCACGGTACTGGAGGTCCACCGGTACCGGACCGAAACGCTGACCTGACGCGCCGGCTCCCGGCACGCACGGCGTAGCGAGACGCGCGTCAGCCGGCGGTCTCGCGCGGCCGGGCCAGCACGACCGTACAGGGCGCGCGCTGGCCCACACGCTCGGAGACGCTGCCCAGCAACAGGCCGGCGGTGGGCGACATGCCGCGGCTGCCCATCACGATCATCTCGGCGCCCTCCTCTTCCGCGACCTCCACGATGCGCCTGGCCACGTTGCCGTCCCGGAAGAGGATGCGGATTCGGTCCTCTTCGATACCCCGTTCCTCCAGGATGTCGGTCACACTGCCCACGATCCGGCGTTCGATCTCCTCCAGGGCCTCCTGCTCCGTCTCGGGCGCCGCCGTCGGGCGGAGCATGTCGACCAGCTCCGCGGGCGCATTGGCCACCCAAGGCGGCATCGCCGCACCGTGCGAGGCGACGTGGTGCACCTCCGCACGACGCCGGGCAGTGTCCTCCAACAACTCGCGATCAAGCACGTGCAGCACGATGACCCGAGCGTCCTTCACCCCGGCCCAGTCGGCCGCGACGGCCGCGGCCTCCGCCGCGCCAGCCGAACCATCCACGGGCAAGACAATGATGCTGCTC
>Ga0102944_1000501_pt1 | contig 30044 bp, 22 predicted proteins | sample SalPonD_shore_MG_FD_78172 | JGI IMG/M metagenome (GOLD analysis project Ga0102944, IMG submission 78172) | Salt pond soil microbial communities from South San Francisco under conditions of wetland restoration - Salt Pond MetaG... | ecosystem: Environmental > Aquatic > Marine > Intertidal zone >...
ACACGATGATCTCCGACAGGCGGTCGAGCGTGGAATCGTAGAACGCGCCGAAGGCGGAGGCCAGGCCGGTGCGGCGGGCCACCGTGCCGTCGAACAGGTCGAAGACGCCGCCCAGCAGGATGAGCAGCCCGGCCGTCCGCACGTGGTGCTCGTGGAAGAAGAATCCCGACGAGCAGGTGACGAGGAAGCCGGCCGTGCTCAGGATGTTGGGGTGGACTCGCCAGCGCGTGAGGGCGGCCACCACGGGCTCCATGATGGCGCGGAGCCCCCGCTCGATGGCCTCACGGAGGGCCTTCATGAAGGCAAGACGATCCGACTCTCCTCGCCCTTCTTCATCCCCTGTCCGATCGCCCTGTTCACCTTCTCCATGAGCTTGTCGAAGTTGGACTGGGCGGCGATGAGGGACTGGTAGCGGCTCTTGCCCTGGATCTCGCCGCGGACCTCGTCCAGCTCGTCCCGCAGGTCCTCGGGCGGCTGCTCGCCTCTCTCCAGGTGTGAGAGCGCGCGCTCCTGGAGCTTCCGGGCCCGGTTGAGGAGCTCGGTGGCCTCCCGGTCGTCGGCCATCTCCCGGTTGGAGGCCTGGAGGTAGCGATACTCGGCCGTCTGGCTGATCAGGCGGCCGAGCTCCCGCGCCTTTTCCGTGATGCGCTCGCGCGTGTCCGGGTCTTTCTCGGGCTGCTCGAGCATGTCCATGTCGTGGTGTGCGAGGCACGATTGTGGGCGGGCCCGCACGCGCGGGCCCGCAGGGGTCGTCGCGAACGGGTCAGTATAACCAGCCTGCAGGATGCACGCGAACAGGCGTGAGTCCCGCTTCAGCGTGCGGCCCGGGGCCGGGCCTGCACGAAGCGTTCCCCGCCCGAGAGGTCCGCGGCGCCGCCCGGCGAGCCGCGACCGCGCTCTGCGCAGGGTGGACGGCGTGAACGTGACCCTGCGGGCGTCGTCGGCGGCGCCCCGAACCGGGTGTCGGGCGGCCGGTACGGCGTTTCGATCGGACTCCATGACGACGCGGACGAGCTCCACGGCCTCCCGGTCGGCCCGCTGAACCGGGCCCGCGACAACAAGCCCCCGTTCGAGCTCCTACCCCTCCTCGACATCCACTTCCGGGCCGGTCCCCGCGACCGGATGCGCCTGCACGAACCGCTCCTCCCCTCCCAGGTCCCGCGCGACCCGGGCATCGGCCCACGTCCCGGCCCGCTCCAGGAGCTCGAGCACCGCGTCCCCCTGCCCGTCCCCGATCTCGAGGAACAGCGCGCCGCCGGGACGCAGCCGGGCCGCCGCGCCGGCCACGATCTCCCGGACGATCCGCAGCCCGTCTTCCCCTCCCGCCAGCGCCTCCCGGGGCTCGTGCTCCCGGATCTGGGCGGGCAGGCCCTCGATCGCCTCGTCCCGCACGTAGGGTGGATTCGAGACCACGAGGTCGAAGCGCTCGTTCTCGCCGAGGGCGTCCCACAGGCCGCCCATCACCGGGCGGAGGTCGACCTCCTCTGGCCCGAGGCCGGCCGCCTCCCGGTTCTCGCGGGCCTGCTCGAGCGCCGCTTCCGAGACGTCGACCCCGACCGCGCGCCGGGCGACGCCCTCGGCCACCAGGGAGAGCGCGATGGCGCCCGAGCCGGTGCCGATGTCGAGCGCGCTCTCCAGGGGCGGCGGGCCTCGCCGCCGTCCGCGGGCGCCGGCACGGATGACGCGGGAGCCGCGGGACCGCTCTCCCTCGGCCCCGATCGGCCGCGGCCCGGCGGGGTCCGCCCGGGTCCCGGCCCAGGCGGCGATGCGGTCCACGAGCTGCTCGGTCTCCGGCCGCGGGACGAGCGCCCTGGGATCCGCGGCCAGGACGAGCTCGCGGAAGTGCACGGTTCCCTCGATGTGCTGGAGGGGCTCGCCGGAGAGCCGCCGCCGGACCGCGCGGGCCAGGCGGCTCGCCTGGTCGGGCCCGATCGGCTCGCTCCCGGTCCGGGCCAGCTCGGCCCGGTCGATGCCGAGGACGTGGGCCACGAGCCGCTCGGCCTCGAGCCGGGCGTCGTCCACCGCGGCGTCACGGCCCGCCCCGGACAGCTCCCGGGCGAGGCCTCGCACGGTCTCGCGCCGGGTGGGCGGAGGCGGACGGCGCGCGCCGCCGGGGCCCTTCGGGCCGACGTCACCCGGCGCGGTCCCACCGGCCTCGCCGGCTGACGGTCCGTCCCGGCTTTCGTCCGCGGGAACGGCGTCCGGCGGATGCCCCGCTCCCCCGTCGCCGGCCGACCGGCTCATGCCTCCGCTCCCGCCGCCTCCCGGCCCGACTGTCGGACCGGCGGCACCCGACCTACCTTCATTCCCGCCATGCCTTCACCGCTCCAGATCCTCGTCCTCCTGTTCGCGGCCCTCGCCGTCCTGTGCGTGGCCGCCGCGATCGTCGCCGCGCGCCGGCGCCGCTGGGTGGGGGCCGCGGGCGGCGGGCTCGTCGCACTCCTGGCCCTGGCGCTGGCCGCGCTCGCGGCCGCGGTCTCCCTGGGGATCCGGGGCTACCGGGCCCTCACCCGCGAAGAGCTGGCGGCCACCGTCCGGGTCGTCCCCACGGGGCCGCGAGCGTTCACGGCTCGCTTCCGGTTCCCGGACGGGCGCCGCGCCACCTACCGCCTGGCGGGCGACCAGATCTACGTGGACGCCCGCATCCTCAAGTGGAAGTACGCCGCCGACCTCATCGGCATGCACACCGCGTACGAGCTGGACCGGGTGGGCGGACGCTACCGGGCCCTGGAGGACGAGCGGAACGGGAAACGCACGATCTACCCGCTGGGCCGGGACCGGGCGGTGGACCTGTTCGACCTCCGGCGGCGCCTCCCGTTCCTGGCGCCCCTCGTCGACGCCCGCTACGGCTCGGCCACCTTCGTGCCGGCCGACCGGCCGGCCACCTGGGAGATCCGCGTGTCGACCACCGGCCTCCTGGCCCGACCCGCCCCCGGCGACTGAGCGCGGCCGGGTCGCCGGCGACCGGCGGCCCGTCAGCCCGCGCTCGCCTCCAGGCGCTCCTCGAGTCCCGCCACCCTCAGCGCCTCGACGAGCTCGTCCAGGTCTCCGTCCAGCACGCCCTGGAGGTCGTGCGTCGTGTAGCCGATCCGGTGGTCGGTGACGCGGCTCTGGGGGAAGTTGTAGGTCCGGATCTTGGCCGACCGGTCCCCCGTCCCCACCTGGGCGCGGCGCTCGCGGGCCCGCGCCGCCTCCCGCTCGGCGATCCTCCGGTCCAGGAGCCGGCTGCGCAGGACCTTGAGGGCCCTGGCCTTGTTCTTGTGCTGGGACTTCTCGTCCTGGCACGTGACCACGAGGCCGGTGGGGAGGTGCGTGATGCGGACGGCCGAGTCGGTGGTGTTCACCGACTGGCCGCCGGGGCCCGAGGAGCGGAACACGTCGATCTTGAGGTCGCCGGGGTCGAGCTCCACGTCGACCTCCTCCGCCTCGGGAAGGACCGCGACGGTGGCCGCGGACGTGTGGATGCGTCCGCTGCTCTCGGTCTCCGGGACGCGCTGCACGCGGTGGACTCCCGACTCGTAGCGGAGCCGCCCGTAGACGTTCTTCCCCCGGACGACGAAGACGACCTCCTTGAATCCGCCCGCTCCGCCCTCGCTGAAGGAGACGGGCTCGACGGTCCACCCCCGGCCGGAGGCGTAGCGCGTGTACATGCGGTGGAGGTCCCCGGCGAACAGCGCGGCCTCGTCGCCGCCCGTTCCCGCCCGGATCTCCATGACGGCCGGACGGTCGTCCAGCGGGTCCCCCGGGACGAGGAGCCAGCGAAGGCGCCGCTCGAGCGCCTCGATCTCGTCGCGGAGCCGGTCGGCGTCGGAGGCGGCCAGGTCGGCCAGGTCGTCGTCCCCGGCCGCCAGCTCCCGGGCCTGCTCGAGCTGGTCCAGGAGCTTCAGGTAGCGCTCGCCGGCCTCCACGGCGGGGCCCAGGCTCGAGTGCTCCTGGGCCAGGGAGGCCAGGCGGTCGGAGTCGCCGAGGACCTCGGGGTCGGCCAGGGCCCGGGCCAGCTCCTCCTGGCGCTCGAGCACCTCCCTCGTGCGCCGCTCCAGGATGTCCCGGGTGTCGGTCTCGGTCATGATGCGAGCACGAAGGGGGATGCGGGGCGGACCCCGGGCCGGGAGCCGCGAGGGCCCGCGGGGGCGGGCCGGCGCCTCACTCGGCGCGTGCGCCCGCCTCCTCCTCGGAAGCCTCCGCCGCGGGCCCGGCGGCCTCGGCATCCTCCCCGGCGGCTTCGTCCTCGGCCTCTTCGCCCTCCTCCGCGGCGGCCGGCTGCTCGAACTCCTGCTTCTCGGAGCCCGCCGCGCGCTCGGCCGTCTGCTCGGCGATCTCCTCGGCCTCCTCCTGCCGGCCGTACTTGGAGAGGAAGCGCTCCACGCGCCCGGCCGTGTCGACCAGCTTCTGCTTGCCGGTGAAGAACGGGTGGCAGTGCGAGCAGATCTCCACGTGGATCTCGGGCACGGTGGCCCGGGTCTCGGTCACGCGGCCGCAGGCGCACACGATGCGGGCGTCCACGTACTCGGGATGGATGTCGGTCTTCATCGGTCTCGTCGTCTCGGGTCTCGGGTATGTCGGCGGTATGTGTTACCCGCCGGCCCGCTCGCAGTTGCGCCTCCATCGGCCCCGTCCCGGGCGCCGTGCGCTCCCGCGTGCGGTCCCCGCCCTCCCGGCGGAGGTCGAGCCCGGTAGGATAGCGCCCCCACCCGCGGAGTTCAACGTCGTCGGCGGCCGGCGACGGGCCGGGTCCGGGCGCGGCCGGCCCCCGCAGCGACCGTCCCTAGGGACGGATGGCATATCCCAGCTTCACGAAGAACGTCCGGTCGGTCTGGGTGAGATCGATGGCGCGCCCGTCGGCCCGGAGCCCCTGCCGATCGCCCGAATAGCCCGCGAACAACACGGTCCTGGGGTTGAGCTTGTAGGAGAACAGGAGCTGGGTGAACAGGTGCCGGGTCGTGCCCGGCACCGGATCCGGGTAGAGGTCGGGGTCCCGGCTCGTGTGGCGGTACTGGAGGATCGCCCTCAGGAAGGCCCGCAGGCTGAAGTGGTAGCGGAGCTCGAGCTGGGAGAGGTTCTCGGTGGTGAGGGCCCGGCCTCCCACCGACAGGCGCTGGAGGTCGTGGCTGGCCCGGACTTCCGCGTGACGTCCGGCCCGCCACGTGATCTCGGGGCTGAGGGTGACCTCGTCCGCCCGGCGGGAGCCCGCGAAGTCGATCGTGGTCCCGCGCGAGGCGTCCACCCCGAAGGAGAGGGCGCCCGAGGGCTGCATCGAGAACGAAGCGCCCTGCTCGGACAGCGCGAACAGCCGGTCCCCGAATCGCTGGTCCGACCATTCCACGTGGAGCGCGAGCTCGGACTGGAGCGGTCCCTGCACCGACGGATAGAAGCCCGCGCTCCGCGAGAAGACGCGGCCGTCGTGGTCCTCCGTGTAGCCGGACCTGACCCCCAGGGAGATCCGGCTGAACGGATCGTCCGGGCCGCCCCAGAAGTACCGGGAGACGTCGGCGTTCCCGCCCCTGAGATCCACCTGCGGGAAGAACCCGGCATCGGCCCTGAACCCCGGTCCGAAGTCGTCGCCCTCCAGGTGGAGGTGCCAGTCGCGCGTGCTCCGGTTGACCGAGACAAAACCAGCGTTCCCACCGAACGGGCCGGTCGGCTGGCCGGCGGCAGCGGCCACCGGCTGCGGGTAGCGGGTGTCCGTGTGCACGTAGCCGTAGGCGACCGTGGTGGCGTCGTCCAGACGGGCCAGTCCGTCCACGAAGGCCAGGCGGTTGTGGTAGGCGCCCGCCTCGCGGTCGGTGACCGTCAGCCCCAGGTACGAGGACTGGCCCAGGTCGCGCCGCACCCGCAGGACGCCGCCGTCCACGTCCTGGGAGAGGACGGCGGTCTGCGAGGACTGGCTCCCCGGGATGAGGATGCGGTTCTCCCGGTCGTGCGCGTAGAACGCCCCCACCGCCCACGGGCCCACCTTCCCCGCCAGCTTCACGCCGGCGGTCGGATCGACCACGGTTCGGGTGTTCACCAGGTGGCCCGGCACGTCGAAGATGTCCGAGCCCTGCTGGAAGAAGGGCCGCTTCTCGGGGAAGAAGACGGCGAACCGCCGGTTGGTCTGGAGCTGCGCCGCGTCGGCCTCCACCTGGGAGAAGTCCGGGTTCGCCGTGACGTCCAGGTTGAGGTTGGACGTCATCCCCCAGTGGCCCGTGATCCCCGGGTGGACGTGCACGGCCCCCGTTCCGATCGTCGCCGCGGTCAGGCTGTCCCGGGTGTCGGTCCTCCTGGAGGTGAGGGTGGGGTCTAGCTCCACGTCGTGGCCCGACTGCAGGCCGTGGAGCCCCTCCAGGTGCTCGGCCTGGCACATGAAACAGCTGTTCCCCTGGTCCACCCTGATGGAAGCGAGCTCGTGGCTCACGCTCCGGGGCCAGTGCCGTGCGAGGATGATCCCCCAGGAGCTCCGGTCCGCGTCCTCCGGGAAGTCCATCGCCTTGAAGGGGATGGCCACCTCGACCACGTAGCCGTCCGCGGTGATCCTCCCGTGCGACTCCCAGATCGCGTCCCAGGAGAAGTCCTCTCCGGCGGGGCCGCGCAGCCCGTCCATCTGCACGCCCAGGGGGTTGACGAGGAACTCGTAGCCGCGGCGATGGTCCCCGAACGGATCCAGGATGATGGCGATCCGGTCATCGTCGAAGGCCCGGTCCCGGTCCTCCAGGTGCGCCCGGATGCGGCCGGGATGCGGATCGAAGGCGTGACAGCCGATGTAGAGCCGGGACGCGTCGTAGGTGATGCCGCATTCCGTCTTCACCGGGGCGGGCGTGCCGTCCCCCGGGGAGAACTCCCGGGGCAGCCGGATGGTCCGGGCCGCCCGCCAGGCCGGCTCGTCCATGACGCCGTCCACGTCGATCGCCCCCCCGGCGCGCTCCACCCGGATCCTGGCGGGAGCGGCCGCAGCCGAAGCGTCCGCCGCGGTTCGCGCCGCCGATCCCGACCCGTGCCCCGACGTGTCCGCCGCGGCGGCCCGTCCCGTCCGCGACATCCGGGCCGCCTGCACCGCGGGAGCGCCGACCGTCCCCGTGAGGCTCAGCGCGCTGAGGCCGGTCCCGGTCCCGAGGAGGAGCGCGGCCGTGAGCGCCGCTCCCGCCAGGAGGCGCCGTCCTCGAGGCCGCCGCGCCCCGTCCGTCTCCGTTCCGTGGTCCTCGTGCGAACCCGCTTTCACGCCCTCCCGCCTCTTCGGCCCGATTCCGTCCCCGACCCTCGCCCAGCCTACGGGAGGAGGCGGCGAGCGGTTTCACGGGGCGTCGTAGCGCCTGCGCAGGCCCGACACCGCGTCGGGCTCGCCGAGGATCGTGAGCCGGTCCCCGGCCTCGAGCACGGTGTCGGGGCGGGGCACGATCGTCCGGCCTTCCCTGCGCACGAGGGCCACGAGCGTGCCGTCCGGGAGCCCGGCCTCCGCCAGCCGGCGGCCGTCCAGGCGTCCGGCGGGCCCGGCCGGGTCGACGAGGAGGGTCAGGAAGCGGTCGTCGCGGAGGATGACCTCCTTGAGCTCGGCCTCGTGCTCCGCCGAGAGCCACGCCTCCAGGAAGCCCTCGTCGTCCACGCGGCCCGCGATCTCGGCCAGGATCCGGAGGTGCAGGCTCGCGTCCTCTCTCGGGCTGGCCAGGAAGAAGAGCGCCCGGATCGGCTCGGCGGGTGGCTCGTCGAGGCCCATCGCGACGCCCGCGCGGGCACGGACGAGGACGAGCCTCGCGGCCTCGAGCCCGCGAACCCTCGCGTGAGGGAGAGCCGCTCCGTGCGAGACAGGCGTGACCCCGAGCCTCGTCCCGTCCATGAACGCGTCCCGGAGGTCGGCGGCGGAGGCCGGGACCCCGCGCGCCAGCCGGCGCGCGGCCGCCTCCGCCACGTCCTCGAAGCTCGCCGGCTCCTCCCCCAGCTCCAGCACGTCCGCCCCGGCCACCACGCGCTCGAACGGGTCCGCCTCCCGCAGGCCCTTCTCCTTGAGGATCTGACGGAGCTCCGGGTCCAGCCCCTCGAACCGCCGCCGGCCCAGGCGCGCGAAGACGTGGTACATGGCGCCCTCGCGCTCCACCCGGGAGCGGGCGTAGCCGCGGTACCAGGCCACGGCCGCCACGATGATGCCGGCGGTGAACAGCGCGGAGCCCAGCCCAATCTCCACGATGAGCCACATGGGGGCCAGGAACCCGACGATCTGGACCCAGGGGTAGGCGGGGGAGCGGAACCCCGGATCGTACGAATCGAGCCGGCTCTCCCGCATCACGATGACGGCCAGGTTCACCATGCCGAAGATGAGCAGCTGGAGGGCGCTGGCCAGCTTGGCCACCGTCATCACGTCCAGCGTCAGCAGGCACAGCACCATGAGCGCCCCGGTGATGACGATGGAGCGGCCCGGCGCGTCGAAGCGGTTGAGCTCCCGGAGGCCCGACGGGAGCATCCGGTCGCGGGCCAGCGCCAGCGGATAGCGGGAGGCCGTCATGACGCCCGCGTTGGCCATGGCCGCGAAGGCCGCCATCGCCGCTCCCACCACGAGCACGAGGCCGAGCGGCTCGGGGAGGAAGCCCAGGACCTCCCGTCCGGCGGTGGCCACGGGTGTCAGGTCGTGGTGGAGCTCCTCGGGAGAGAGGACCGCCACCATGATCCCGACGCCCAGGACGTAGAAGGTGACGGCCGTGACGAGCGAGAGCGCCATGCCCAGGGGGATGTTGCGGTCCGGGTCCTTCACCTCCTCGGGGATGCTCGCCACCTTGGTGATCCCGACGAAGGAGACGAACACGAGGCCCACGGTGGCCAGGAGCCCCTCCGTCCCGAACGGGAGGAACGGGCTGAACTGCTCGGCGAGCACCCGCCGCGGCCCGATCGATCCCACCTTCACGAGCCCCTCGACCACGAAGAGGACGAGGACGGCCAGGAGGGCGACCACGAGCCCCCGCTGCAGCGTGCTCGTCTCGCGCGCGCCGAGGAGGTTGAGGGCCACGAACACCACCGTGAGCCCCACCGCCAGCGGACGGATCGGCACCCTGGCGAAGATCCCCAGGTACGCCCCCATGCCGATCAGCGCGAAGGAGCTCTTGAGGACGAGGGCGATCCAGGTCCCGAGACCGCCCACGGCGCCGACCATCGGGCCCATGCTCCGGTCCAGGAAGTAGTAGGTCCCGCCGGCCCGGGGCATGGCCGTGCACAGCTCCGCCTTGCTGAGGACCGCGGGCACGACCAGGAGCCCGGCCAGGAGGTAGGCCAGCACCACGGCGGGCCCGGCCTCGGCGGCGGCCAGGCCGGGAAGGAGGAAGAAGCCCGAGCTGAACATCGCCCCGGTGCTGATGGCGAAGACGTCCGCCAGCCCGAGCTCCCGGGAGAGACGCTTCCCACGCTCGAGTAGTGGCATGAGGACCCGACCCGGGGATCGAGGGAGCGGTGTGTCGGCGAGGAGGAAACCTAGCCGCCCGGGAGGCCCGGTCGCCAGCGGCCGGCGGCCGCCGACGGCGCGGGCTCCACCGGGCGGCGCGCGCGGCGGCTCGTCCGGGGCCCGGGCCCCGCGACGGGGTCCCCCGTGCCGGATCGGGCGCGTCGCCCTTAGCTTCATGGCATGATGAGCTCCGAGCCTCCCACGACCGGCCGCTGGCCTCCCTCGGGCGTCCTTCTGGACGTGGACGGGACGCTCGTACAGGACGGCCGCGCGCTGCCGGGCGCCGGACGCGCCCTGGCGGCGGCGCGGGAGGCGGGGCTTCCTCTCCGCTTCGTGACGAACACCAGCCGGCGGCCGCGCTCGGCCGTGCTCCGGGCGCTCGCGGACGCCGGCCTGCAGGCCCGTACCGAGGAGATCCTCACCGCCCCGGCGGCCACCGCCGCCTGGCTCCGCGAGCGCGGCATCTCCGGACTCGCCCTCCTGGCGCCGGAGGAGGTGGCCGAGGACTTCGAGGGGTTCGAGGTGGGCGCCGCCTCCCCCGGCGCGGTGGTCGTCGGCGACCTGGGCGACGCGTGGAGCTACGAAGTCCTGGACCGGGCCTTCGGGTGGCTCCTGGAGGGCGCCGAGCTCGTCGCCATCCACCGGAACCGGTACTGGAGGGCGGGAGGCGGGCTGCACCTGGACGTGGGTCCCTTCGTCGCCGCGCTCGAGTACGCCGCCGGGCGCAGCGCGACGGTGCTCGGCAAGCCCCACCGCGCCTTCTTCCAGCTGGCGGCCCGCTCCATGGGCCTGGAGCCGAGCGCCACGGTCATGGTGGGAGACGACCTCGCAGCCGACGCCCTCGGGGCCATGGACGCGGGGGCAACGGGAATCCTCGTCCGGAGCGGGAAGTTCCGGGAGGAGGAGCTGACGACATCGGACCGGACGCCCGACCGGGTCCTGGACGCGATCGGCGACCTGGCCGATCTCCTGACACCCTGAGCGGAGAGCGGAGGAGGACTGCCGTGGAGCCGATCAGCGTCTTCGACTTCGAGCGCGCCGCGCGCGAGCGCCTGGGCGCCATGGCGCGGGACTACTACGACGGCGGCGCCCGCGACGAGATCACCCTCGCCGACAATCGTGCCGCCTTCGACCGGCTCCGCCTCCGCTACCGGGTCCTCCGCGGCATCGGCCCGCGCGACACGTCGGTCGAGCTGTTCGGGCGGCGGCTCTCCTCCCCCGTCCTGGCCGCCCCCACGGCGTTCCAGCGGCTGGCCCACCCCGAAGGCGAGCTGGCCACGGCCCGGGCCTGCTCGGCGGCCGGCACCGTCATGACGCTGTCCACCCTCTCGACGAGCCGCATCGAGGACGTGACGGCCGCCGGGAAGGGCGCGGTCTGGTTCCAGCTCTACGTCTACCGGGACCGGGACACGACCGCAGACCTCGTCCGCCGCGCCGAGGCGGCCGGGTGCGAGGCGCTGGTCCTCACGGTGGACGCGCCCGTCCTCGGCGTCCGCGAGCGCGACATCAGGAACCGCTTCCACCTCCCCGGCGGCCTGGCTCTCGATAACCTCACGGCCGACGGCATGCGGGACGTCCCGGAGGCGGCGGCCGACTCGGGGCTGGCCTCGTACGTCGCCGAGCTCCTCGACCCCTCCCTCGACTGGGACGACGTGGCGTGGCTGCGCGGGCTGACGTCGATGCCCGTCCTCGTGAAGGGAATCGTGCACCCGGCGGACGCGCGGCTCGCGGTCGAGCACGGCGCCGACGGCGTCGTGGTCTCGAACCACGGGGGACGGCAGCTGGACACCTCCCCGGCCACGATCGACGCCCTCCCGGACGTGGCCGAGGCGGTCGACGGCCGGATCCCCGTCCTCATGGACGGCGGCATCCGGCGCGGCACCGACGTGGTCAAGGCGCTGGCCCTGGGCGCCGACGCGGTCGCGGTCGGCCGGCCGGTGCTCTGGGGACTCGCCGTGGACGGCGAGGAGGGGGTGCGCCGGGTTTTCGACATCCTGCGCGGGGAGCTCGACACGGCCCTCGCGCTGTGCGGCTGCGAGCGACCGGGCGAGCTCGGCCCCGACCTGGTGGTGCGCGCGCCGTGAGCGGCCGCTTCGACGTGGTCGTCGCGGGCCTCGGGATCGTGGGGAGCGCCGCGGCAGCCGAGCTCGCGCGCCGGGGGGTCTCTGTGGCGGGCCTCGACCGGGGCTCGCCCCCGCACGAGCTGGGCTCCTCGCACGGCGAGACCCGCATGATCCGGGAGGCGTACTTCGAGCACCCGCTCTACGTCCCGCTCGTCCGCCGATCGTACGACGGGTGGCGCGAGTTGGAGGAGCGCAGCGGCCGGCGGCTCCTGTTCGAGACCGGCGGGATCCTGGCGGGCGCCCCCGGCGGTGAGCTGGTCGACGGCGCGCTGGCCAGCGCCGCCCGCCACGGCATCGAGGTCGAGCGCCTGGACCAGGAGGACGCGCTGCTGGCCTACCCGGGCCTCCGGCTGCCCTCCGCCCACGAGCTCCTCCGGGAGCGCCGCGCGGGCTACCTCCTGGCCGAGCCCTGCGTCGAGACCCTCCTGGGCCTGGCGCGGGACGCGGGGGCGGAGCTCCGCGCCGGAGAGACGGTCGAGGGGTGGGCGGAGGACGGCCCCTCCGGCCTGGTCGTGCGAACCTCCTCGGGCGACGTGGCCTGCGAATGCCTCGTCCTCGCCGCCGGGGCGTGGACGCCCTCGCTGTGCGGCCTCCCCTCCCTGCCGCTCCGCCCCGTGCGCATGACCCAGCACTGGTTCCGCCCCTCCGGCGGGACCCTCGCGCCCCGCGAGCTGCCGGTCTTCCTGTTCGAGCTGGGGCCCGGCAGGATCGCGTACGGCTTCCCCGACCTGGGAGGAGGCGTGAAGGCGGCCTTCCACCACGGCGGCGTCCCCTGCTCGCCCGGCCGGCTGGACCGCGCCGTGCGGCGGTCCGAGGTCAGGGCGGTCGCCGGGGTCATGGAGCGCTACTTTCCTGGGTCGACCTGGCTTCCCGTGCGCTCGGCGGCGTGCATGTACACGCTCACGCCCGACCGCCACTTCCTGGTGGACCGCCACCCCCGCTCGCCCCGCGTGATCCTGGCCGCCGGCTTCTCCGGACACGGCTTCAAGTTCGCGCCCGTCCTGGGCTCGATCGTGGCCGACCTGGCCGCCGGCTCCCGGCCCGACTTCGACCTCTCTCCCTTCCGGATCGGACGCTTCTGACCCTGGCGGGGCCTCCCGCCCGGCCGGCTCCGGGTCCCGCGTCGGCGGTCCCCACCCGCGGTGAACGCCGCCCGAGAGCGGCGTGTTTCTTGTGACGGCGACGGGAAGGAGACATCCTCCGCGATCGATCGAGGGGTCCCGGACGTGCCGCGGGGGGACGCGAGCCGCCGGGCGACAGCCGCGCACCGACGACGACGGGCACCGACCATCGGCCACGCACAGCGATGTCCAGGAGCCGGCCTCCGCCGGGGGCCGACAGGGGGAGGGCGCCCGCTCGCGGCGCTCCTCGTCGGCGTCGTCCTCCTCGTCTCGACCGCGCTCCCGGCGCGCGCGCGCCGGCCGGCCGACACCGTGGGGATGGCGGCCGCCGACACCAGCGGCATCCCGACCCTCGGGGCCGCCAGGCGCAGAGGCCCCATCGCGATCGACGGGAAGCTCACGGAGGCCGCCTGGGCGCGCGCCCGTCCCACCACCCACTTCGTCCAGGGCGAGCCCCAGGAGGGCGCGGCGGCCGCCCAGCCCACCGAGGTCCGCGTCCTCTACGACGACGACGCGCTGTACATCGGAGCCCACCTGACGGAGGCCGACACGTCGCAGATCGTCCCGCGTCTCGTGCGGCGCGACCAGCGCGGCCACTACGACTACTTCGAGGTGGACCTGGACCCCAACCTGGACCGCCAGACGGGCTACCTGTTCCGGGTGAGCGCCGCCGGGGTCCAGACGGACGAGTACCTCTTCGAGGACACCCACCAGGACGTGAGCTGGGACGCGGTGTGGGGCTCGGCGGTGAGCCGGGACTCGACCGGCTGGAGCGTCGAGCTGAGGATCCCGTTCTCCCAGATCCGATACGAGGCCCGGAGCGGGCTGCAGACCTGGGGGATCGACTTCGCCCGGGAGCGGCAGGCGTCGAATTCGCGGAGCTACTTCGCCCTCATCTCGCGCACGACCGAGGGGCGGGTGAGCCAGTTCGGGCGTCTGACCGGGCTCCGGCTGGGCCGGGCGGGGCGGCGCCTGGAGGTCGAGCCCTACGTGGCGACGCAGATGGTGCGGGCGCCCTCCGACCCGGCCAATCCGCTGTTCGACGGGACGGATGTGAGCCCCAGGGCCGGAGCCAACGTGAGCTACGGGCTCGGCTCCGCGTTCAGCCTGGACGCCACCGTGAATCCGGATTTCGGACAGGTGGAGGTGGACCCGGCGGTCATCAATCTCTCGGCGTTCGAGACCTTCTTCCCGGAGAAGCGGCCGTTCTTCGTGCAGGACGCCCGGATCTTCGACTTCGGGCTCGGCGGTCGGCGGAGCCGGCTGTTCTTCAGCCGGCGGATCGGACGGGCTCCGCGGGGTGACGGGCCCGAGGAGGCCGACTTCACCTCCGGGCCGGAGCAGACCACCATCCTGGGCGCCACCAAGCTGACAGGCCGGACGTCCGGAGGGCTGTCCGTGGGCGCGCTGGGCGCGGTGACCCAGCGGGAGACCGGAACCGCCTACTTCGCCGCCGGCGACTCGAGCCGGGACTTCGTGGCCCAGCCGCGGGCCGAGTACGGCGTGGCCCGCGTCCAGCAGGACTTCCGGGGCGGCGCGAGCCGCATCGGCGGCATCCTCACCGGCATGCACCGGGACCTCCCTTCCGGCGGGGTCCTGGGCGGACTGACGTCGGGCGCGTTCTCGGGAGGCCTGGACTTCGAGCACGACTGGGGCGGCCCGCGGGAGCGCGACTGGTCCGTCCACGGCTACCTGGCGGGCACCTACGTGCGCGGGTCGAGGCGGGCGATCACCGACCTCCAGGAGAACTCGCAGCACTATTTCCAGAGGCCGGACGCCCCCGACCTCTCGGTCGATTCCACGGCCACGAGCATGACCGGGATGAACTGGCAGCTCCAGCTCGAGCGCCAGAGCGCCGAGCACTGGACGTGGTCGACGTGGATCGGGGAGGTGACGCCGGGATTCGCCGCCAACGACCTCGGCTTCAACCACGACGGCGAGCACTACGAGGTCGGCGCGAACATCGACTACCAGGACATCGAGCCGGGTCCGATCTTCCGGAGCTGGAAGCTGGGGATGTTCACGCACCACAGCTTCCGCCACCGACTCTTCCACGAGACGCTGTCGATGGACCACCTCACCCGGGAGTACTCGAACGGGTTCTTCTCCTTCGACGCGGACGGCCAGCTCCTCAGCAACTGGGACGTGCACGCCAGCCTCGACTACGGCCCGCAGACGATGAGCGACACCAAGACCCGGGGTGGCCCGCTCATGGTCGACCCGGGGTCGGTGAGCGGGCGCCTCTCGATCGGGACCGATCCGCGGAAGGTGGTGAGCGTGAGGCCCCGGCTCGAGTACGGCCACCGTATGCTCGGGAACGGGCACAACTTCCAGGCGAGCGCCCGGGTCTCGATCCGCCCGACGCCCAGCGTGGAGATCCAGCTCCAGCCCTCGTGGGAGGTGAGCCGGGACGGAAGCCAGTACGTGGCCACCGACGAGACCGGCGGCTTCGCCCCGACCTTCGGCGAGCGCTACTTCTTCGGCGTCCTCCACCAGAAGCAGCTCTCCATGGAGACCCGCCTCAACGTGGCCTTCTCCCCGACCCTGAGCCTACAGCTCTTCGTGCAGCCCCTGATCGCCTCGGGCCACTACAGCGCATACCGGCAGCTGGCCGAAGCCGGCTCGTTCGACTTCGTGTCCTTCCCCGAGGGGACGGCCACCGGCTCGGGGAGCGACGTCCGCTGCACCGGCGGGACCCTGTGCCGGAGCGACGGGGAGATCCAACTGGACTACGACGGGGACGGTGCGCCCGACTTCTCGTTCGAGGACCAGGACTTCAACATCCGGTCCCTGCGGGGGAACGCGGTCCTCCGCTGGGAGTTCCGTCCGGGCTCGATCCTCTACTTCGTGTGGCAGCAGAGCCGCCGTGGTGATGGCTCCGCAGGGACCTTCGACCTGGGCCGGGAGCTGGACGGCCTGGTCACCGCCCCGCCCACCAACACCTTCATCCTCAAGGCCAGCTACTTCCTGGATCTCTGAGGCGGCCGTGCGGGCGCGGCCCGCCCCCGAGGCGGGCACCCCGCCCGCACGGCCGCGGTCCGGCGCACCGCACCCCTGCCGGGGCGCGCCCCCGCCTGCCACGCCCTCCCTGCCACACCCCTCCCCATCGCTTCCCGCGACGTACCCTCCTCCCTTGCCGAATAAAAACCGAAAGGTTAGTCTCGGGGCCATGAGCGCGCCCCGTCCCCGCCCCCACGGCCCGTGAAGCCGCTTCCCGTCCGCGGCCGCGGCGCGCCCGGCAACCCGGCCAACCGGTTCGAGAGCCTCGAGCTCGAGCGGGAGGGCTGGACGGCGGACGACCCCGGACCGGAGACCCGACTCCTGCGCGACCGGAGCCGCTCCATCATCACCCGCAACCGCAGCCCCGACGTCGGCTTCGACGCCAGCGTGAACCCGTACCGGGGCTGCGAGCATGGTTGCGTTTACTGCTACGCGCGCCCCACGCACGAGTACCTGGGCTTCTCGGCGGGGCTGGACTTCGAGTCGAGGATCCTGGCCAAGGAGGACGCGCCCCGGCTCCTCAGGGAGGAGCTGGCCTCCCCGGACTGGGAGCCCACCGTCCTGGCCATGAGCGGAGTGACCGACCCCTACCAGCCGGCCGAGCGGAAGCTGAGGATCACTCGCGGCTGCCTGGAGGTGCTGGCGGAGGCCCGCAACCCCGTGGTGGTCATCACCAAGAGCCACCTGGTCACGCGGGACGCCGACCACCTGGCCGAGCTGGCCTCGCACGGGGCCGCGCGGGTGGCGCTCTCGGTGACGACCCTGGAAGAGGACCTTCGCCGCGTCCTCGAGCCGCGGGCCGCGACCCCGTCACGCCGGCTGGACGCGGTCCGGAAGCTCTCGGAGGCCGGGATCCCCGTGGGCGTCATGATCGCGCCGGTCATCCCGGGGCTCACCGAGCACGAGATCCCGGCCATCCTCGAGGCTGCGGCCGAAGCGGGCGCCACGCACGCCGCCTGGATCATGCTCCGCCTCCCGCACGGCGTCTCGGAGATGTTCGAGGCGTGGCTCGAGACCCACTTCCCCGACCGGAAGGAGAAGGTGTTGGGCAGGATCCGCGACGTCCGGGGCGGACGCCTGAACGACCCGCGCTTCGGGAGCCGCATGCGCGGCCGCGGGCCCCTGGCCGACCACATCTCGCGCCTGTTCCGCGTGAGCCTGCGGAAGGCGGGCCTGGACGGCCCGCGCGAGCCCCTGTCCGCGGCGGCCTTCCGCCGGCCGGAGCCCCCGCCCGGGAGCGAGGGAGCGCGGGCCGGGGAGCAGCTCGGCCTGTTCGGTTGAAGGGGACGCCCGGCGCCGCGCAGCCGGAGGTCGGCGCCACCGGACGATCGCGCGGCCCGGAACGCCCGCCACGCCGCCGGCGCCTACAGCTCCAGGTGGAAGAGGTCGGAGAGGACCTCGCGGCCCAGGATCCACCCGAACACCGCCGCCCCCAGTCCGCCCACCGCCAGCGACCAGCGGGGGTCGACGCCCCCGTCGAACATCAGGGCCGCGGTCGACACGCCGATCGCGGTCGAGCCCATTCCCACGTTCGCGATCTCGCGGAGCAGCTCCTTCCTGCGGGCCCGGCGGCGCCGCACGATGAGGGGGTGCGGGACGCCCTCGCGCTCCAGCTCGCGGACGCCGGGCCGGCGGCGGGCCCGGAAGGGAGCCGGCGTCCCGCCTCCCGGGCGGGCACCCACCGCCCGGGACCCCCGCTGGCCCGGTGAGCGGCGGGAGCCGCCTGATCCGCCGCCGTGTCCGCGGCCCGAGCCGCCCCGGCTGCCCCGCGAGCCGCCCCGGCCGCCACCGCCGGACCCGCGGCCCGAGGACGTGAGGAGCGAGCGACCCGACAGGAGGTCCTCCAGCGAACCGGACACGACCGCCGTGCCCACGAGGGCCTTCCAGCGGGCCGCGGCGTCCCGGGAGGGCTTCTGCCCACCCCTCGCCTCGCGCTTCCTGCGCGCGGCCACGAGGGCGCCGGCTCCCGCCGCCGCCACGCCTATGAGCGATCCGATGTCCATGCGAAGATCCTCCGGGTCCCGAGCACCCGGGTCCAAAGATCGGCCCGTCCGCCGGCGCCCGCAACGAATCGGCGGCCGGGAGCGGCGGGCGGCCCGGACCTCGCGCGCCCGCCTTGAGGCCGGCATGTTCTCCCCGACGGATGGCTCCGGCGCCCGGCGCGGACCGGAGCCCGAGCGCACGACCCGACCGGAAGGAAGACATGACCGACGCTCCACGATTCGGAGAGCTCGCGCCCCCCGACCGGATCCTCATGGGGCCCGGACCCAGCGACGTCCACCCGCGCGTCCTCAGGGCCATGTCCACGCCGCTCATCGGCCACCTGGACCCGGCCTTCCTCGAGATCATGGATCAGGTCCAGGAGCTCCTCCGCTACGCCCTGCGCACCGGGAACCGGTGGACGATCCCGGTGAGCGGCACGGGCTCGGCCGCCATGGAGGCCGCGATCGCCAACCTGGTCGAGCCCGGCGACCGGGTGCTCGTGCCGGGCAACGGCTATTTCGGGCTCCGCATGGAGGCCATGGTCGAGCGGGCCGGCGGCGAGCCCGCACGCGTGGAGGCGCCCTGGGGCCGGCCGCTCGACCCCGACGACGTGCGGGAGGCCGTCGAGCGGCACAGCCCCGCGATCTTCGCCTTCGTCCACGCCGAGACGAGCACCGGCGTGCTGCAGCCGCACGTGGCCGAGCTCGCCGCGATCGCGCGCGAGCACGGGGCGCTCGTCATCGCCGACGCCGTGACCTCGCTGGGCGGGGTCGAGCTCCGCGTGGACGAGTGGGGCCTGGACGCGGTCTACTCGGGCGGGCAGAAGTGTCTCTCGTGCCCGCCCGGCGCAAGCCCGCTCACCCTGGGCGAGCGCGCCATGGAGAAGATCCGGGAGCGCGCCGAGCCCGTGCGGAGCTGGTACCTGGACCTGTCGCTCCTCTCCCACTACTGGGGCGACGAGCGCTCCTACCACCACACGGCTCCGATCACGAACGTCTATGCCCTGCGGGAGGCCCTTCGCCTGGTGGCCGAGGAGGGCATCGAGGCGCGCTGGGCCCGCCACCTGCGCGTGGCCCGCGCCCTGCGCTCCGGCCTGGCCGCCCTCGGCCTCGAGCCGCACGCCGAGGAGGCCTTCTGGCTCCCGAGCCTGACCACGGTCAGGATCCCCGACGGGGTGGACGGCGGCCGGGTGGCGCGGCGCCTCCTCGCCGAGCACGGGATCGAGATCGCCGGCGGCCTCGGGGACCTGGCGGGCCGCGTGTGGAGGGTCGGGTGCATGGGCCACTCCGCCCGCGCGTCCAACGTGATGGCCCTCGTCGCGGGCCTGGCGGCGTCCATCGAGGCGGAGGGCGGCTCCCCCGACACGGCGGCCGGCCTCGCGGCGGCCGCGGAAGGTCTGGCGGAGGCGGACTGATCCCTCACGGCGCGGACTACGTCCTGTCGCGCTGGATTTTCCTCCGCGTCCTGGGCGCCACCTACCTGGTGGCCTTCGCCTCGCTGGGAGCGCAGGTCGGGGGACTCCTGGGCCGTCGGGGCATCCTCCCGGCCGGAGCCTACCTGGACCGGGTCCGGGGACTCGGGGGCCGGGGCGCCCGGTCGTGGGCGCAGAGGCTCGCCCGGCTCCCGACCGTCTTCTGGCTCGGCGCCGGGGACGGTGCCCTCCGGGCGGCGTGCTCGGCCGGAATCGTCCTCGCCCTCCTCCTGGTGCTGGGCGTGGCCCCGGCGGCCGACCTCCTCCTCCTGTGGGCCCTCTACCTCTCCCTGTGCGTGGTGGGGCGGGACTTTCTGTCGTTCCAGTGGGACGTCCTCCTCCTCGAGGCGGGCTTCCTGGCCCTCCTCCTCGTCCCGTGGCGCTGGCTGGCGCTCCGGCCCGGCGCGGAGACGGTTCCGTCCGCGGCCCTCCTGCTCCTGTGGTGGCTCCTGTTCCGGCTCGTCTTCCAGTCGGGGGTAGGGAAGCTCACGAGTGGCGATCGGGCCTGGCGCGACCTCACCGCGCTCTCCTGCCACTGGTGGACCCAGCCCCTCCCCGCCTGGCCGGCCTGGTACGCCGCGCGTCTCCCGGAAGGGACCCAGCGCGCCATGACCGCCGCCGCCCTCTTCCTCGAGATCCCGGTCCCCTTCCTCGTCTTCGCCCCGGGCGAGTGGCGGCTCGCCGGCTTCGCGGGGATCGTGCTCCTGCAGCTCCTCATCTCCCTCACCGGGAGCTACGGCTTCTTCAACCTCCTGACCGTGGCGCTGGCCCTCCTCCTCCTGGACGACGGGGCCTGGGCCGCGGTCCTGCCGGGCTCGCTCGTGGCCGGCACGGGCGCGGCGCTCCCGGCGGCGGCCGGCGGGGCGGCGCGCGAGGTCGCCGCGGGCGTCGTGGGCGCGGCGGAGCTCGTGGTGGGGGGCGCCCACCTGTGGCGGACCCTCCGGCCCCGCGCCGCCCTTCCCCGTCCGCTGGCGCGCCTGCTCTCCCGGGTCGCTCCCTGGCGGACGATCAACAGCTACGGGCTCTTCCGGATCATGACCACGCGCCGGCCCGAGCTCGTGCTGGAGGGAAGCCGTGACGGGAGCACCTGGTGCGCCTTCCGCTTCCGCCACAAGCCCGGGGACCCGGCGCGCAGGCCCGGATGGACGGCTCCCCACATGCCGCGGCTCGACTGGCAGATGTGGTTCGAAGCGCTGGGCGGGTTCGGGGCGAGCGACTGGTTCCCGGCCTTTCTCTCGAGGCTTCTCGAGGGCTCGGAGCCCGTCCGCCGCCTCCTGGCGGCCTCCCCGTTCGGCGGCGAGCCGCCCAGCTTCGTCCGCGCCGTCCGCTACGAGTACCGGTTCGCCGGTCGGGACGAGAGGAAGGCCACGGGGCGCTGGTGGCGCCGCGAGCGCGCCGGCACGCACGGCCCGGCGTTCCGGCTGGCCGGGAGCGAGGGCCCGGCGGACGGCGGGCCGCCGCGGATCGTGCCGGCCGCCCGCGCGTGATGGGGCGACGCGTACACGGGCGTCCCTCCGCGCCTTCCCGAGCCCTTTCCGCGCCCCCTCGCGCCCCGTACGATCCTCGCGCGAACGATCCCGGGAATCCTCGCACGTCCGGTTCGGAACACTCTCGCGACGGAGGCTGGTGAGCATGCTGCGCCGACTCTTCCTGTGGTGCTCCGAGAGCGACTGGCTGGCGGACACGCTGCCCGACCTCCCCTTCGTGCGCAGGTCGGTGAAGAGGTTCGTGCCCGGGGAGGGCCTGGACGACGCGGTGGCGGCGGGCGACCGGCTGCGCGAGGCAGGGATCTCGGTGGTCCTCACGCGCCTGGGCGAGCACGTCCACACCGAGGAGGCGGCGGCCGAGGTCACCGAGCACTACCTGGAGGTGCTGGGCCGGGTCGCCGGACGGCCGGGCGACACGGAGATCTCCGTCAAGCTCACGCAGATGGGGCTCGAGCAGTCCACCGACCGGGCCCGCGAGAACCTCTCCCGGCTGTGCGCCGCGGCCGCCGGCACCGGGCGCACCGTGTGGGTGGACATGGAGTCGAGCGAGTACGTGGACCGGACGCTCGAGGTCTACCGGAGCGTCCTGGCCGAGCACGGGGACGTGGGGATCTGCCTGCAGGCGTACCTGCGCCGGGCGGCCCGCGACCTGGAGGACGTGCTCGAGAGGGGCGGCTCGGTCCGGCTGGTCAAGGGCGCCTACGACGAGCCGGCCGACGTAGCCTTCCCCGACAAGCGCGAGGTCGACGAGAATTTCGTCGCCCTCGCGACCCGCCTCCTCGAGGACGTACGGGACCGGGGCGGACGCCAGGCGATCGCCACCCACGACCTCGCGCTCGTCGGGCGCGTCCGCGAGGCGGCCTCGGCGAGCGGCGTCCCCGCCGACGCGTACGAGATCCAGATGCTGTACGGGATCCAGGCCGAGGCCCAGCGCCGGCTGGCCTCCGAGGGCCACCGGGTGCGGACCCTGATCAGCTACGGCGCGGAGTGGTTCGCCTGGTACATGCGCCGGCTGGCCGAGCGGCCCGCCAACGTCCTCTTCGTCCTCAGGAACCTGGTGGGGGGCTGAGCCCCGCTCAGGAGCCGCCCACGCGCAGCGCCCGCCGGTCGCCGCCGCGCCCCCCCACCAGACAGTCGGGCGGCTTCCGCTCGCGGCGGCGCAGGACCACGAAGCAGATGGCCTGCCGCACCCACACGGCCACCGTACGGTCCCGGTTGAGAGCCGGCAGGTAGCTGACGTGGCGGGCGACGGTCACGCCCGCCCGGTCCAGGCGGGAGTCGCCGCTCGACTCCTCGACCCGGACCTCCCGGACCCGGCCGTTCTCGCCGATCAGGAGCTCGAGCCCGACCCGCCCCTCCACGCCTTCCCGGCGCAGCTCGTCCGGATAGTACCGACCCAGGGTCGCCTCCACCCGGCTGTCTCTCTCCAGGAGCGGAGGGACGTCCGTGTGCACGAAGCTCGGCCGGTCCCCGGGCACGGACTGGACGCGCGGCGGCTCGGGGAGCACGACCGGGTCGGGGGCGTCGGGCTCGATGCGGCCGTCAGGAGCCCGGGCGTCGATGGCGGCCGGGACCTGCGGCGGAGGCGGCCTCCGGATGGGCGGCGGAGGCGGCGGGAGCGGGACGCGGGCGGGGATCTCCAGGTAGTACCAGTGCTCCCGGGGCCCATCGGCCGGGTCGGGACGGCGGAAGCGCACGGCTCCGAGCAGGACCGCGTGGACCGCCACGGAGACCAGGAGCCCCCCGGTCAGGGCCGGGCCCCACCCCATCCGACGCTCCGGCGCCTCTCGCATGGACACCTCCGGGAGAGAGGTTCCTCCCCTCCAACGTAGCCGCGACCCGGGTCGACCATCAACGCCCGCGGGCGGAGTTCATAGGGGCGGCCGGGACCAGGCCCCCGCCTCCCCGCCGGACGGGCGGCAGGTAGGTCCCGAGCTCCCGCCGGCTCCACCACCGTCCCGTCGCCCGCCGCCCGGATGGGGTCGTGAACCGGTAGTCGAAGAGCCGCGCCCGGATGGCGCCGGGCGGCTCGTTCCGGAACGGGCTGTCGGGAGCCAGGAGGCCGGTCACCGCCGGCGCTCCCTGCAGCAGCCGGTCCACGAAGCGGAGGAACCATGGGTCGTAGGCGCCGCGCCTCCCTCCCCGCGCCATGGAGCGCTCCGCCGTCAGCGCCGCGAACCACATCTGCCAGTCGAGCCGGGGCATGTGCGGCTCGACCTGCGGGGGCGCCTCGCCGGTGCGGTCGGGCTCGTAGCGGAAGTCGTAGGGCTTCCACGCGCCCGCGGCGTCCCGCCCCTCGAGCACGATCTCGGGGCGGCGCGTGGTCATCACGGCGAACAGGCCGTAGCCGTTCACGACGTCGAAGGGGGAGAGCGCCCCCTCGACGGCCCGCACCGGCCCCGGCGTCGCGTCCAGCCCCGCCGCCCGCGCCACCTGCCCGGCGCCCACGAGCACGGCCACGACCGCGAAGACTCCCGCCGCCAGGCGGCGCCCGCGGCCGGCGGCGTCGCGGACCGGCGTCCCCAGCCGCTCGAGGAGCCGGCGGCCGGGGCCCAGCCGGGCCAGGGCCCCCCGCCACGCCGCGTCGTCGAACGCCAGCAGGGCCAGCACGATCGCGAGGAGGTTGAAGAAGCCGTAGTTCCCCGTGGCCGCGATGAGGAGCTGGAAGACGATGATCACCCACGCCCCCAGGTGGCGGGCCCGGCGCGGAAGCAGGAGGAGGATCGGAGCGCCGAGCTCGACCAGGAGCGTGCCGGCCGTCGCGGCGCCCGCGAGCCAGGCCGGGAGAGCGTCCGCCCAGAAGGCCACGGGGTTGGGGAGCGGCTGGGTGTGGAAGTGGTAGCGCAGCGCCGTGAGGTGGCGCCAGGTCGGGTCCCCGCTCGTCAGCTTCACCAGGCCCGACTCGAGCACCAGGCGGAGGAGGAGCCACCAGCACAGGCCCACCGCCACGAACGGGGGGCGGGAGAGCCCCCGTCCGCCGGAGCCCCGGAGCGCGCCGCCCCGGGCGGGGAGGAGGAAGAGGGCCAGGAAGCCCGCCTCGACCACGAGCACGTCCCACTGGTAGCCCAGGAAGACCTGTCCCGCGACGGTGAGCGACAGGTAGGCGGCCCACGCGGCCGTGGCCGACGCCAGGGGCGCGACGTCCAGGACGAGGAGCGCGGCGGCCAGCGCACCGCCCGCCACCATCCCCACCAGCCAGCCCGTCCCCTGCCCCAGCCACAGGAGCGTGGGCGCCACCCGGTAGGCGCCGGCGCCGAAGGCGCCCCGGATCGCCGACAGGTAGTCCCCGACCGGGAGGATGCCCTCCGGGCCCAGGAGGCCGTCCACCTGCACCAGGAGGGAGAGGAAGGCCGCCAGGTAGACCACGCCCAGGAGGCGCCCGAACACCCAGGCCGACACCGCCCGCGCGGGCGGCCGCGGATCGGGGCCCCACAGGAGGCGCGTGAGGCGGCCCATCCCGGTGCGGTGGCGGGCCACCCACGCGTAGGCCGCCTCGGTGAGGGGCGCCGCGAGCGGGACGGAGCGGTACGCCCGCCACGGCCATCCCGGGCCGCTCAGGGCCAGCAGGCGGAAGACGCTGGCGGCGGCCTCGTACACGCGGCCGTCCGGGAGGACGAGCTTGGCCGACCGCCGGAAGGAGTCCCGCGGGATCTCGGGGAAGCGCCCGGCCACCTCCTGGTAGGGCGAAAAGTCCGCCGCCTCCCCCGCGGCCGCCCGCCAGCGGAGCACCCAGTACCGGCAGAAGCCGCAGTCTCCGTCCCACACGAACAGCGGCCGCTCGGGCGCACGCTCGACCCGGACGGACGGCCGTCCGTCGGCCTCGCTCACCCGCCTCACCGGAGCGTGAAGTCGTGCGCCTCCGAGGCCCGGCCCTCCGGGCCGAACACCTGCATGCGCACCGAGCGGTCGGCCGTGTCGAACGAGAACTCCTCCAGGGCGGCCCGCGTCGCCGACCGCGAGCAGGCCAGCGCCGCGGACGCCCCGCCCGGCAGCTTCCAGAAGTCGAACGTGCCGATCGGGAGCTCGCGCGAGGGCGCCAGGATGAAGCTCGTCACCGGCTTCACGTGGATGTCGGCCCGCCGCCTGGGCGCCCCGAGCGCGATGAGCTCGTTGTAGAGGCTGATGTCCCGGAGCGCGTCGCGCTCCAGCGCCCCCTGCCGTACCTCCATGACCCTCCCCAGCCGCCTTAGGATCGACCGCTCCGAGTGCCTCCGCTCGAAGGACGCGTGCAGGGGGAAGATGAACAGGAGGTTGCATCCCTCGAAATGGGTGACGTAGCGGATCGGCAGGTTGTCGATGACGCCGCCGTCCTCGTAGGCGAGGCCGCGCCGGTCGTGGAAGCGGGGGAACACCGGCGGGATGTCCATGGACGTGAACACCGCCTCCCGCAGCTCCTCGAAGGTGCGGATGGCGAAGCGGCCGAGCGTCTCGTCCACGACCGGGGCGACCGGCTCGTAGCCGGCCCCGGAGGGCGAGGCGCGGTAGTAGTGGTAGTCCGCCCCCCGGTTCGTCCCCACCTCGACCCGGGCCCGGTCCACCGCCGTGCGGGTGAAGTAGAGCCACGGCGGACCGCCCCCGAGGAGGGCTCGCGCCCCCGCGGAGAACCGCGGGCCGAAGGCCTCCCGCCACGGCCGGTCCCGGAGGAGGTAGTTCCGGAGCCACGGGATCCAGCGGGCCGGCTCGACGAGCCGCGCCGGCTCCGCCGCCCGCCACCAGCGGGCGAGCTCGCCGCCCGCCACCTGGCCCGTGAGCCAGAACATGGCGTTCCACGCGCCGATCGAGGTGCCGGCCACCGCCCGCACGTACGGGAGGGCTCCCTCACGCTCGAGAAACTCCCACAGGGCGGCGAGCGCCCCCGCCTGGTAGACGCCGCGGGCGCCCCCTCCGGCCAGGACGATCCCGATCCGGAGCTCGGTGTCGTCCACCTCGGGCGGCGCACGGTCCTGCGCCAGGAAGGCGGAGAGGGAGCCTGTATCGGGCGGCGCGGGGCCGGGAGCCGGGGGGCCCGAGAACGGCGCGACGCTCGCGGCTCCGCCGGCGTCCGCCTCATCCGCCGGCTCCGCGCGGAGCCCGGGCGGGAGCGGCCGCTCGGGGGGAAGGACGTCGAGCGCCCCCAGGAGGTCGTGGATGCGGGGGACGAGGAGGACCCAGGCCGCCACGAGGGCCGCAGCCCCCGCGGCGAACCCGGCGACGTGGCGCACCGCCGGCACCTGGCCCAGGCCGACCACGAGGACGACGGCGGCGCCCAGGCCGGCCACGAGAGACCAGCGGAAGCGCCGCGAGAGAGACCTGAACACCTCGAGCCACACGGCGCTAGACCCGGAAGCGGGCGAGCCGAATCATGATGACCGAAACATAGACGCGCCCCCCGGCGGCCGGAAGGCGTGCGTCCCCCCTCGGGCCCGCCGGCCGGAGCCGCCTTCCGTCGGCTTGGATCTTGCCCGCATGGGGACACGCGCGACGCCGGCCGGAGCCCTCGCGGCGACCCACCGGACGGCTCCCGTCATCGAGCGGGGACACCCGGGCACCGACCAGGAGGAGACGATGCTCACGCTCAGCGCGATCAAGGCCGATGTGGGAGGCGTCGGCGGGCACACGAAGCCCTCCGAAGGGATGCTCGACGCGGCCCGCGAGGCGCTCGCCGACGCGCGCTCGGACGGGCTCCTCGTGGACTGCGACGTCACCCACACCGGCGACGACGTGTGCCTCCTCATGACCCATCGGGAGGGGAGCGACGCGGAGCCGATCCACGAGCTGGCGTGGAGCGTGTTCGAGCGCGCCACCGCGGTGGCCCGGGAGGAGGGCCTGTACGGCGCGGGGCAGGACCTGCTCGTGGACGCGCCCTCGGGCAACGTGCGCGGCGCCGGTCCCGGCGCGGCCGAGATCACCTTCGACGAGACCGCCGGGGAGCGCTCGGCCGAGCCGTTCCTGGTGTTCACGGCCGACAAGTGCGGGCCGGGTGCGTTCAACTTCCCCCTGTGGACCGTGTTCACGAGCCCGCTGTACTGCGCCGGGCTCATGCTGCCCAAGATGCGCTCGGGCTTCCGCTTCACCGTGATCGACATGGAGCACGCCGGCGCGGACCGTGTCCTGGAGCTGGACGTCCCCGAGGAGCACATCGAGCTGGCCACGCTCCTCCGCGACGAGAACCGCTTCGGGGTGCAGGCCATCCACAGCCGCGAGTACCCGGACCAGCAGGTCGTCTCCGTCTCCACCGACCGGCTGCACACCATCGCCGGAGAGTACAAGGGCAAGGACGACCCGGTGGCCCTCGTGCGCTCGCAGAACATCTTCCCCGCCCCCGAGGAGATCGTGAGCCCGTACACCACCGCCCACTACGTGGCCGGCGACGCGCGCGGCAGCCACCACATGCCTCTCATGCCGGTGGCCATCGACACCGCGATCGCGGGGACCTACTGCCTGCCCATCGTGGCCTGCGTGGCGTACTCGGTGAACCGGGAGGGCCGCCTCTCCGAGCGGGTGGACCTGTTCGGGAACGTGGCCTGGGACGAGACGCGCAGGAAGGCGCAGCGCAAGGCCGAGGAGATCCGCTCCCAGGGCTTCGTCGGACCGGCGATGCTGCCCGTGCAGGAGCTCGAGTACAGCTCGTTCCGGGAGGCGCTGGCCGGCCTCGAGGAGCGCTTCGAGGTGCGCGGCGACGGCGAGAAGCCCGCGGCCGGGTCGGTCGAGGGGGGCATGGCGACGGTCGACTAGGCGCGGGAGCCCTCCGCCCACGCCAGGCACAGACGCGAGCACAGGGAGCCCGCCCGCGCGGCGGGCTCGAGACGCCCGACCGGGGCCCAGGCCCACGCCGTATACTGCGTGACGCCGGGCGCCGGCTGCGGCACCGACGGCTCCCCGTCCTCGATCCCGGCCGCGTACAGCCGCATGCGCAGCCGGTAGTCCTCGCGCTCGAGCTCGCCCTCCCGCAGGACCGGGCCCGGCCGGAGCCGGACGCCCAGCTTCTCGCGGCCGGCCCGCCGGACGGCGTCCTCCCACGACTCGCCCGGACCGAGAGAGCCGGCGGGCAGGCCCCAGGCGCCCGGAAGGTCCTCGTCGTCGGGAGGACGGCGGACGACGAGGACCGTGCCTCCGGACGCCTCGTCCCACCGTCCTGCCGTCTTCGGGATCACCACGGCGATCGAGCGCTTGGCGGGCTTCATGCCCCTCAAGCTGGGAGGTCCGGGGCGCCGCCGCGAGCGGACGCACCCCCGTTGACGGCGCCGCCCCGCAGTGGACACCTTGCGCACACGACGCTCCCGCGCCCGGCGCGGGGACCGCGACCCGGAAGGCGGAGGCTCATCGATGGCGATCACCCTCAGCGTGAACGGCACCTCCCACCAGGTCGACGTCCCGGACGACATGCCCCTCCTGTGGGTGCTCAGGGACGTCATCGGCCTCACCGGCACCAAGTTCGGCTGCGGGATCGGCCAGTGCGGGGCCTGTACCGTGCACCTGGGCGGCCAGGCGGTGCGCTCCTGCCAGACGCCCGTCTCGGCGGTCGGGAGCGCCGAGGTCACCACGATCGAGGGGCTGTCCGGCGACCGGAGCCACCCGGTCCAGCGGGCCTGGATCGAGGAGGACGTGCCCCAGTGCGGCTACTGCCAGTCGGGCCAGATCATGAGCGCCGCCGCGCTCCTCGATGGGAACTCGAGCCCGAGCGACGCCGACGTCGACGCCGCCATGAAGGGCAACATCTGCCGCTGCGGCACCTACCAGCGCATCCGGAAGGCCGTGCACACGGCCGCCGACCTGGCCGGGAAGGAGGGCTGAGATGAGCGCCTGGACCGAGGACGGGATCGCGAGCGTGTGGGGGGCCCTGGGAGCGCGGGCGGCCGGGTCCGGACCGGACGCAGGGGAGCCGCAGGACCCGGCGGGCGTCAGCCGCCGGCAGTTCGTGAAGGTGGCGGGGGCCGCGGGCGCCGGGCTGGTGCTCGCCGTCTCCATCCCGGGCTGCGGCCCGAAGGACCGCGCGGCGGGAGGCGGCACCTCGCCCGAGAACGCGGCGTTCAAGCCCAACGCCTGGATCCGGATCGGGAGCGACGGGCGGGTGACCTTCATGGTCGACCGCTCGGAGATGGGCCAGGGCGTGACGACGGCCCTGCCCATGCTCCTCGCCGAGGAGCTCGAGGTGGACGTGGACGACGTCCACTACGAGTTCGCCCCGGCGGAGAAGAAGTACTTCAACCCGCTGTTCGGGGCCCAGGGGACCGGCGGCTCGACCAGCGTTCGGGCCGCGTGGGAGCCCCTGCGCAAGGCCGGCGCGGCCGCGCGGATGATGCTGGTCGCCGCCGCCGCCCGGAAGTGGGGCGTCGACCCCTCCGGGTGCACCGCCTCGGGCGGGAAGGTCACCGACGGGAGCGGGAACAGCGCCACGTACGGGGAGCTGGCCGAGGCGGCCGCGAAGGAGACGGTCCCGGAGAACCCGCCCCTCAAAGACCGGAAGGACTTCCGGATCCTCGGGAAGCCCCACCCGCGGCTCGACACGCCGGTCAAGACGGACGGGACCGCCACGTTCGGGATCGACGTCCGACCCGAGGGCGTCCTCATCGGCAACGTGGCGCGCTGCCCCGTCTACGGCGGGAAGGTGAAGAGCGTGGACGATGCGGCGGCCATGAAGGTCCCGGGCGTACGCAAGGTCGTGAACCTGGGCGACCGCGTCGGCGTGATCGGCGACCACTACTGGGCCGCGCTCCAGGGCCGCAAGGCGCTGAAGATCGAGTGGGACCAGGGGCAGTGGGCCGACCAGTCGAGCGAGAAGATCGCCGCCACCTTCCGCGACCTGGCCTCGAAGCCGGGCGCGGTGGCCCGGGACGACGGGGACGCGGAGGCGGCGCTCGGGCGGGCCGGCTCGCGTGTGCACGAGGTCACCTTCGACATGCCCTATCTGGCGCACGCCACCATGGAGCCCATGAACGCCACCGCCCACGTCCGGAAGGACGGGTGCGAGGTGTGGGCGCCCACCCAGTTCCAGACCTCGACGCAGCAGACGGCCGCGAAGATCTGCGGCCTCGACCCTTCCAAAGTCGAGGTCCACACGACCTACCTGGGCGGCGGATTCGGGCGCCGGGCCATGACCGACTTCATCGAGGATGCGGTGTCGCTCTCGAAGGCCGCGGGCGCCCCGGTCAAGTGCGTGTGGTCGCGCGAGGACGACGTCCGCCACGACGGCTACCGTCCCGCCAACCACCACGTCCTGCGCGCGGCGCTGGACGGGAGCGGGAACCCGGTGGCCTGGAGCCACCGGCTGGTCGTCCCCTCCATCCAGCGGATCTTCTCGGGCCAGCCGCTCAAGGACGGCCTCGACACCGAGGCCGTCGAGGGGGCGGTGGGCATGCCCTACGCCATCCCCAACGTGCACGTGGACTACCACGACGCGAAGGTGGGCGTGCCCGTGTGGTTCTGGCGCTCGGTGAACAACAGCTTCAACGGCATGGCCGTCGAGTGCATGATCGACGAGCT
>Ga0102944_1000505_pt1 | contig 29894 bp, 27 predicted proteins | sample SalPonD_shore_MG_FD_78172 | JGI IMG/M metagenome (GOLD analysis project Ga0102944, IMG submission 78172) | Salt pond soil microbial communities from South San Francisco under conditions of wetland restoration - Salt Pond MetaG... | ecosystem: Environmental > Aquatic > Marine > Intertidal zone >...
CCCCCTCGCCGATCACGCGGCAGCGCAGGTCGCGGCCGTTGACGCGCACGAGCCGGTTGGCGCGGTCGCCGACCGATTCGTCGGACTCGTCCGATGCCTTGACGTAGGTGCCGATGCCGCCGTTCCACAGCAGATCGACCGGTGCGAGCAGGATGGCGCGGATGAGCTCGGCGGGCGACAGCTCCTCGGCCTCGATGGCCAGCGCCTTGCGCGCCGCCTGGGAGAGCTTGATGCTCTTGGCGCTGCGTTCCCAGATGCCGCCGCCCTTGGAGATGATCGACTTGTCGTACTGGTCCCAGCCGCCGACCTCGCGGAACAGGCGCTGGCGCTCCTTGTAGCTCTTGTCCACGTCCGGGTTCGGGTCGATGAAGATGTGCAGGTGGTTGAACGCCGCGACCACCTTCGTCTTCTTCGACAGCAGCATGCCATTGCCGAAGACATCGCCGGCCATATCGCCGATGCCGACGGCCGTGAACTCCTCCTTCTGGCAGTCGATGCCCATCTCGCGGAAGTGACGCTTGACCGATTCCCAGGCGCCCTTCGCGGTGATGCCCATGCCCTTGTGGTCGTAGCCATTCGAACCGCCGGAGGCGAAGGCGTCGTCCATCCAGAAGCCGTAGCTGCCGGCGACCTCGTTGGCGATGTCCGAGAACGTCGCGGTGCCCTTGTCGGCCGCCACCACCATGTACGGGTCGGAATCGTCGTGGCGCACCACCTCGTCCGGATGGACCACCTCGCCCTTCACGAGATTGTCGGTGACGTCGAGCAGGCCGCTGACGAAGCGGCGGTAGCACTCGATGCCCTCGCGCTGGATCGCCGCCCGGTCACCGCCCGCGGGCATCTGCTTGGGCACGAACCCGCCTTTCGCGCCGACCGGTACGATCATCGTGTTCTTCACGCTCTGGGCCTTCATCAGGCCCAGCACCTCGGTACGGAAGTCCTCGCGCCGGTCTGACCAGCGCAGGCCGCCGCGCGCCACCTTGCCGCCGCGCAGGTGCACGCCCTCGACGCGCGGCGAGTAGACGAAGATCTCGTACAGCGGGCGCGGCTTCGGCAGGTCCGGCACGCGCCGGCTGTCCATCTTGAACGACATGTAGTCGTGCCAGCCGCCGTCCGCCGTCGGCTGGAACGCGTTGGTGCGGATGGTCGCCTCTATGACGCCAGCGAAGGCGCGCATGATGCGGTCCTCGTCCAGGCTCGACACGGCGTCGAGCAGCCGGTCCAGGGCCTCGCGGCAAGCATCGATCTGCGAGGTGCGCACGCGTGCGCGCCCCGCCACCATCGTCTCGATCGCATCGTTGACCGTGTCGGAGGCGTCGTCGCCCCCGAGCGAGGTGAAGGTCGCGCGCATCGCACGCGACTGGCGGGTGCGGTCGTTCTTCGATTCCTCGTCGCGTGCCGGTTCCAGGCGCGCCTCGAACAACTCCACCAGCAGCCGCGCGATTAGCGGGTGGCGGCTGAGCGTGTCCTCCATGTAGGCCTGCGAGAAGGGCACGCCGGTCTGCAGCAGGTACTTGCAGTAGGCCCGCAGTAGGCTGGCCTGGCGCCAGTCCATGTGCGCCGCGAGGATCAGCCGGTTGAAGCCGTCGCTCTCGACCTCCCCGCGCCAGACACTCTCGAATGCCTCCTGGAACGGCTCGCGCACCTGATCGAGGTCGAGCTCCTCGGCGAACTTCGGGACCAGATCGAAGTCCTGGATCCAGACGATCTCGCCCTCCGGCAGGCGCACCTCGTAGGGGCGCTCGGTGACCGCCCGCAGGCCCATGTGCTCGAGCATCGGCAGGGCCTCGGACAGCGGGATCGTGTTGTCGTGCTTGAACACCTTGAAGCGCACGATGCCGAACCGCCGCCGGCGCGGCAGGTACAGGCTCATGGCGATGTCGTCGGGACCGGTGAGCGAATCGATCTTCTCGACGTCGAACACGGCCACGCGCGGCGGTACCTCGTCGACGTACGCCGCCGGCAACGCCTTCTCGAAGCGCTTCGACAGCCGCACGCCCTCGCGGTCGCCGACCTTGTCGATCAGCACCTCGCGCAGGTGATCGTGCCACGAGCGCACGGACTCGACGATCTGCTCCTCGATCTCGGCGATGTCGTAGTTCTGGGTGCACTCGCCCTCGGGCCGGATGATGAAGTGCACGCGCACGATGTCCGACTCGCCGAGCTGGAGCGCGAAGTCCTCGCGCGAGCCGCCGAGGGCGTCGCGCAGGATGCGCTGGACCCGCAGGCGCACCTCGGTGTTGAAGCGCTCGCGCGGGATGAACACGAGACAGGAGAAGAACTGCGCGACGTGGTCGCGGCGCACGAACAGGCGCGTGCGCTTGCGCTCCTCAAGCTCGAGCACGCCCATGGCCGTGCCGTAGAGTTCGTCGGTCGTGCTCTGGAACAGCTCGTCGCGGGGCAGCGTCTCGATGATGTTGGCCAGGGCCTTGCCGCCGTGGCTGTTCCTGGCGAAGCCCGAGCGCTGCATCACCGCGTCCGCCTTGCGGCGAATGAAGGGAATCTCCCAGGCAGAGCGATGGTACGTGGTGGAGGTGTACAGGCCGACGAAGCGCGACTCGCCGACGATGTGCCCGTTGTCGTCGTGGCGCAGCACGCCGATGTAGTCCATGTGGCCGCGCCGATGCACCGTGGAACGGGCGTCCGTCTTTGTGAAGATCAGCGGGATCGGCGTGCTCGAGAAGTCCCCGAGCCGCTGCTCGAGGTCGGCGACGCTGCGCGCGCGACCGCGCTTGCGTTCTTCGCGCAGGATGCCGAGCCCCGTCTCCGGGCGGAGCTTGAGGACGCGCTCACCGTCCACCTCCTCGGCCGCGTATTCACGGTACCCGAGGAAGGTGAAGTGATCGTCCACCAGCCATTCGAGGAACTGGCGTGCCTCCTTGCGCTCGGCATCCGGCACGACCGTCGCGTCCTGCCGGAAGTGCTCGATCAGCGCATCGACCTGCTCGCGCATGCCGGACCAGTCGTTGACCGCGGCCTCGACGTCGAACAGCGCGGTCTCGATGTGGCCGGTCAGCGTATTGGCGACCTCTTCGGTGACGGGACGCTCGATCCAGAACAGCATCAGCGACTCGTCGAGAACGCCCTTGCCGGCATCCGCCCGTCCCTCCGCGAGGATATGCTTCAGGCGGCCGCTGCGATCGCGCTGGACCAGCATCTGCGGATGAAACACCGCGAGCGTCGAGATCTCGCACTCGGTGATCGCCATCGCCACCGAGTCCACCAGGAAGGGGTGGTCATCCGTGGCGACGATCACGAGTGCGTACGGCAGCTCCCAGCCCTCGCGCTCGGCGGTGGCCTCGAGCACGCGAATCTTGGGCTCGCCCGGCGGGCGCTCGAGGTAGAAGTCGTGGACCCAGCGCACCATCTGCGCGAGCGCGTCGCCGGGCTGGCGGGCGAACTCCTCGGGTATGCCCCGCGCGAAGAGGTAGCGGGTCAGCCGTTCGAGGCTATCGGCGGCACGACCGCCGGGCTTGCGGCAGACGGACTTCACGAGCGCTTCGAGCGTGCCCGTATCGGCGGTACGATTCCGGTCGTTGATGGCGGCAGCTCCGTCTTGTCGGCAATTCGAGTTCTTGTGCGCCCCGGAGAGGCCTGACCGATCCCCTGAACCATGCCGCGCGAAACGCTCGAATCGGATCCGGCACGGCGCGCAAGACACCCGCCTGGCTGGCCGCGCCGCCCGCGGGCCCGATCGGACCTTCCCCGAGCACACAATAGACCCGCAGCGCGCGCGTCGCCACCCCGCCGGACGCGCGTCCCGGCCGGCGTTGAGGTACGATCAGCGGGCTGCCATCGGAGTGACCGCTGCATGTCGTCCGCCGAACTCGATCATCTCGTCGTTGCCGCACACACGCTCGATGCAGGCATCGCCCACGTGACGCAGGCCCTCGGGATCGAACCGGCCCCGGGCGGCCGGCATCCGGACATGGGCACACACAACGCCCTGCTGCGGCTCGGGCCGGCCACCTATCTCGAGGTCATCGCGATCGATCCGGAGGCGGCCTCGCCCGGCGCGCGGCGCTGGTTCGATCTGGACGGCAGCGCGACCGGCGAGCTGCTGGACCAGGGACCGCGGCTACTCACCTGGGTGGCACGCTCCGACGACCTCGAGGGCCTGGTCGCCCGCTGCGAGCACGATCCCGGACCCGTGCGGCGCATGCGACGCGGCGAGCTCACGTGGCGGATCGCGTTCCCCGAAGACGGCGCGCTGGTCGAGGACGGGCTCGTCCCGCCGTTGATCGAATGGGACCCGGGCATGCCTCACCCGGCCGCGAGCCTGCCCGACGCCGGCTGCCAACTGCTCGAGTTGCAGGCCTTCCACCCGCAGGCCGACCGTGTCCGGGGGCTGCTCGAGGCGATCGGCCTGGACGGCGCGCTGGCGCTCGAACCGACGCCGCCGGGCGGCGACGCCTTCCTCCAGGCCTGGATCAGGACGCCGGACGGACCGCGTGTGCTCGCCTGAACCGCAGCGCGCCGGGGCCGAGCGGCCCGCCGCCGATGATCAGCAGGCAGGCGATGCCGACGGCGGCGCGTGTGGATGTGCGGCCCCGTGATCATCGCCGGCCCCCTTCCCGCAAATGCCGCCAGGCGATCCAGGCCAGGCCCGCGCCGACCAGCGCGAGCACGATCGCCCAGCGCTCGAAGTGGTGCAGGCGGCCGAAGGCGGCCTCGACGCCCGCGCCGAACAGGTAACCCGCGATGCACACGACCAGGGCCCAGAGCGCGGCCCCCGCGAGGTTGAGCAGCGCATATCGCCGCGGCTCGAATCCGCTCATGCCGATGGCCACGGGGGTGACGACACGCACGCCGTAAACGAAACGAAACCCGAGGGTCACCAGCACCGGGCGGCGCCGGATCCGTTCGAGCACGCGTTCGACGCGATCGCTCCACTCGGGATGGCGGCGCAGCACGGCACGCCCGCGATGACGCCCGACGTGATACCAGAACTGGTCGCCGAGGACGCTGCCGGCGACGGCGACCAGGAACACCGCGAGCGGATCCAGCAGCCCCTGGTGGGCAAGGAAGGCGGCGGCGATGACGACCGCCTCGCCTTCGAGTACCGTACCGACGAAGACGACCGGATAGCCCCATGCGCCGACGAGGGCCTCGAGACTCATGCTGCCGTCCGCCGGACGCGCAGCGGCCGGCGCCGGGACGGGCGCGGCCACGTCCCGCGACCGTATACCGACATCCGGCCCCTGCCGCTCAACACACCCAGGGAGGTGACCACCATGAGCGTTCCGATGCTGATTGTGGTCGCGATACTCGTGCTCGCGGGCGTGCTGCTCGCGGGCTACCTGTTGCGCCTGTTCCGTCGCAGCCGCGAGCTCGAGAAACACATCGACTACTCGCGCATGAAGGAATGGAAGGACGACGACTGGTAGCCGCCCGCGCGCCCCCCGTCAGAAGGGGAAGCGCACCCCGACCCGGATCAGGTTGTCGAGCTCGATGTCCTGTGCGTTCTGGATGCCGAAATCCGCGTTGACCAGGGACCCGGTCACGTCGAATTGCGGGCTGGCCGCCCAGGCCACGCCGAGCACCCACCGGTCGAGGTCGATGTCCCGATTGCCAGATTCGGTACTCGCCGTGGTGAACGTGAACGAGCCCTCCAGCCGATTGCTGAACCGGGCACGCACGCCGATGTCGAGACCGAGCCCGCTCGAGGCGGCCCCCAGAACGCCCAGGCGCTGGTAGTTCACCGCACCCCACAGGTCGACCGGCGTGCTGCCGGTGTTCAGTGGCACGTGCACGCCCGGACCGACGGAGAACAGGTCGATCGCGGCGTCGCTGCTACTGCCGTCGATATCGACGTCATACATGTCCGAGGTGATGTGGAGGAAGGCCGTGTCGTTGATCGACTTGCTGCCCTCGAGGCCGAGGCCGGTCACGTCGCCGTCCGAGTTGCCGCGCGAATAGTCCCCCAGAAGCGTGTAGCGCGCCGCGAGATAGTCGTAGGGCCCCGCATCCGCGGCCTGCGCGGACGTCGCCGCCAGCCCCGCCAGCATGAGGACGGTCATTGTCGTCAGGCGTATCGCAGTCATTCCATATCCCTCCATATTGCCGTCGCGGCGGTGCCGCTGCGGACTGAAAGCATCAATACGACATACGAGATGGAGCATGCTCCGGGCTGCAAGGGCGCTTCAGAACTTCTCGCTGAAAGGACGCAAGTCGACCTCGTGCGTCCACGCGCTGCGGTGCTGCCGGTGGATCTGCCAATAGGTGTCGGCGATCGCCTCGGGATGCAGCAGCGCATCCTCGCCGCGCTCCGCCTCCGAGTACATCGCGCCGCGATGCTCTGCGAGGATCTGGCCGTCGATGATGACATGCGCGACATGGATGCCCTCGGGCTGGAACTCGCGCGCCATGCTCTGCGCGAGCGCCCGCTGGCCGAACTTGCCGACCGCGAGGTTGTGGAAGCCGGCACCACCGCGCAGGCTGGCCGTGGCCCCCGTGAAGATGATCGTGCCGCGGCGGCCGTCCTCGTCGGGCTCGGACGCGAGCATGTCGCGCACCGCGGCGCGCCCCACCAGGAACGCGCCCATGCAGCCCACGCGCCAGCAGCGCTCGAACTCGTCCGCCTCCGTCTCGGCCAGGCTGCGGCGCACGAAGGCCCCGGCATTGAACACCACGAGCCGAGGCACGCCGAGATCCTCGACCGCCTGGCGGAAGGTGTCCTCGACGAAGTTCTCGACCGAGACATCGCAGCCGTAGGCGCGCGCATCGGGCGCACCGGCGGCCCGCAGGTCCGGCAGCGAGTCCTCCAGCCGGTTCGTGTCGCGCGCGGCGATGCCGACATTCATGCCGCCCTGCGCGCAGCGCCGAGCCACCGCGGTTCCGAGACCGGGACCGACACCGAATATCAATGCAGTCTGTGAAGTCGTCATGGTTTCCATCATAGGACATCAACGGGCAAGCAGCATATCGGCGAGAGTCCGCCGTGGCATTGCACACACATGACTCATGCGTAATCCGCCCGATGGAACGCAGGCGGCGGCGCGTCCGTGATTGCGACATGCAAGCGATATTGCCGGGCACGCTACCCGGCCCCGATTCGATCCATGGAGGTTTTGTCTGATGCTCGAACGATCCCCGCGCCGTTTCATCGCCGGTCTCGCACTGCTGACCCCGTTCGCCCTCGCCGGTTGCGGCGGCGGAGGCGGCGCTGGCACCGGTGAGCTCACGCTCGGTGTCACCGATGCGCCGGTCGACGACGCGACGCACATCTATGTCGAGTTCGATGGTGTCACGCTGCAGCCCGCCAGCGGGCAGCGCGTCTCGATCACCTATGACGAGCCGCGCCAGATCGACCTCCTCGATCTGCAGGGCAGCCAGCGCGAGCTGCTGCTCGACGACCGCACACTCCCGGCCGGCCGCTACAACTGGGCCCGGCTCGACGTGAACACGTCCGGCACGATGGACACCTACCTGGTACTCGACGACGGCAGCGAGCATGAGCTGACGATTCCCAGCGGGGCGGAAACCGGCCTCAAGCTGACCGGGGGCTTCGGCGTGCCCGCCGGCGGCCAGGCCGATTTCACGGTGGACTTCGACCTGCGCAAGTCGGTGGTGCGTTCGTCGTCCGGCACGGGCTACAAGCTGCGCCCGACGCTGCGCCTGGTGGACAACGGCGAGGCCGGCGCGATCCATGCCGCGGTGACGGGCGTCTCCAACTGCCCGCACGGCGACCAGGACGGCCCGGCCGTCTACGTCTTCGACGCCGGCGCGACGCCGGACGACCTGGACACCTCGGACACGGGAGACATCGACCCGATCACGACCGCGCGTCTGCAGGACGGCGACGCTGACGGGACCTACGACGCGACCGTCGGATTTCTGGCAGCCGACACCTACACGGTCGCAGTCACCTGCACGGCGGCGGACGACGTGCCGGACGCCAACGACGACGGCGTGACCTTCCAGGGTACGGCCGACGTGACCGTACGGGCCGACGAGACGGCGTCGTACAGCCACGCCATTCAGTAGCCCGGAAGCGCCGGCCCGGCGCCCCGGCACCGCGGGGGCCGGGCCGGCACGCGTACCGCGCGCAATGGAACTTTTTGCACGTCGCGCGCGTGTAGGCGATCAGAGGGCGGGAATCCGGGGGCACCGCCCGCAAGCGTGTTCCCCTGACAAGACCGAAGAGGACTCGATCATGCATGCAGCTTCTCTGCGCAGATTGCTGGCCGCGGCCCCGCTGGCCGCGGTCCTTGGCCTGTCCGCCTGCGGCGGCGGAGGCGCCGACAGCAGCGCCGATGCGGGCGGCACGGGCTCACTCACCCTGGGCGTGACCGACATGCCGGTCGACGACGCGCACGAGGTCAACGTCGTGTTCACCGGCGTGAGCGTCAAGCCGGTCGACGGCAGTGCCATCACCTTCCAGTGCGACGATCCGGAACTGGACTGCGGCGGCACGGGCAGCCGCACGATCGATCTGCTGGCGCTGACGGGGGACGCCAGCGAGCCCCTGCTCGATGGCGCCACCGTGCCCGCCGGCGACTACGAGTGGATCCGCCTGCTGGTGGACGCGGCCGAGTCGAAGCCCGGCAGCACGGGTGCCTCGAACATCGTGCTGGAATCGAACCCCGACGGCTCGGAGGTCCTGGCGATCCCGAGCGGCTGGCACTCGGGCCTCAAGCTGGTCAGCGGCTTCCACGTCCCGCTCGGCGGCAGCGCCGACTTCACGATCGACTTCGACCTGCGCAAGGGCGTCGTCCACACCGGGCGTTCCATGGCGCCGGTGTACATGCTCAAGCCGGCCCTGCGGCTGGTCGACAACAGCGCGGCCGGCACGATCGCCGGCACGTTCGAGCCGGCACAGTACACCGACGGCTGCGACACGCCGGAAGACTCCGCAGTGTATGTCTACCAGGGCGCCTCCGCTACAACGGGCGATGTCGGCAGCGAGAACGAGCCGCTGGCCTCCGTCGGGTTGAGCGACGACGACAGTGACGGCATCTACGCGTTCGAGATCGGCTTCCTCAATGCCGACCAGACGTACACCGTCGCCGTGACCTGCCAGGCCAGCGACGACACCGAGACGGGTGGCGACGCCATCGACTTCGTCGATGTCGACGGCGCCGTCGAGGTCGATGCCGGCGCGACGACCACCCTCACCTTCGACGGGGCATGAGCGGCTCCGCCTGATCGCTCGGCGGGTCCGAGCGCGGACCCGCCACCCGACCTGACCGCGCGTCCGGCGCCCGCCGGACGTGTCCTTTCGAGCCCGGCCACCCGGCCGGGCTTCTTTTTTGCCGCCCTGCCCCCGACCGTTTGCCGATGCCGGCACGCCGGGCTATCGTGCGACCGCCACCCGCGTGGCATCGCCCCCGGAGAAGAAAGAGGATTTCCATTGTCCCCGGATGCCTGGCTGACGGTCGCGGTCGTCGTCGTCGTGCTCATGACGCTCAGTCTCACGCGCCTAGCCGCGGACATGATCTTCCTGGCAGGCGTGACGGTACTGCTGGTCAGCGGCGTGATCGCCCCGGCCGAGGCCTTCGCCGGCCTCGGCAACCAGGGCCTGGTCACGGTGGGCGTGCTGTTCGTCGTGGTCGCCGGCGTCGAGCAGACCGGGGGCATCCGCTGGGTCGTGCAGCACGTGCTCGGCCGGCCGCGCTCGCTGCAACACGCCCAGGGCAAGCTCATGGCGCCGGTCGCGTTCATGAGTGCCTTCATGAACAACACGCCCGTGGTGGCCATGCTGATCCCTGCCGTGCGCGAGTGGGCGCGCAAGTTCGACCTGGCGCCGTCGAAGCTGATGATCCCGCTGTCCTACGCCGCGATCCTGGGCGGCACCTGCACCCTGATCGGCACGAGCACGAACCTCGTCGTCAACGGCCTGATCGTCGACGAACTGCCGGGAAAGGGGCTGTCGATGTTCGAGCTCGCCTGGGTCGGCGTCCCGGTCACGGTCGCGGGCATGGCGGTGCTGCTGCTCGCGGGGCGCTGGCTGCTGCCGGAACGGCGCCCCGCGATCAGCCAGTTCACCGACCCGCGCGAGTACTCCGTAGAGATGCTGGTGGAAGCGGACGGCCCGCTGGTCGGGCGCACGATCGAGGATGCGGGCCTGCGGCACCTGCCCGGGCTCTACCTCATCGAGATCGACCGCGGCGAGGGCGTCGTGCCGGCCGTCTCGCCGCGCGAGATCCTGCAGTCCGGAGACCGGCTGGTGTTCGTCGGTTCCCCCGACGCCGTCCCCGAGCTGCAGAAGATCCGCGGCCTCGCACCCGCCACCAGCCAGGTCTTCAAACTCGGCGGACCGCGCTCGCAGCGCGCCCTTTTCGAGGCGGCGGTCTCGCCCGACTGCGCGCTGGTCGGCCGCTCGATTCGCGCGGGGCGCTTCCGCAACGTCTACAACGCGGTGGTGATCGCCGTCGCCCGCAACGGGCGGCGCCTGCGCGGCAAGGTCGGCGACATCGTGTTGCAGGCCGGCGACACGCTGTTGCTGGAGGCGCGGCCATCGTTCATCGACCAGCAGCGCAACAACCGCGAGTTCCTGCTGGTCAGCCGCCTCGAGGATTCCACCCCGCCGCGCCACGAGCGCGCCCCGATCGCGCTCGCCCTGCTCGGCGCGATGGTGGTCGCCGTGTCCGCGGGCTGGCTGTCGATGCTGGAAGGCGCGCTGCTCGCGGCCGCGGGCATGATGCTGACGCACTGCTGCAGCGTGGAACGGGCGCGCAACAGCATCGACTGGTCCGTGCTGCTGGTGATCGCCGCGGCGTTCGCGCTCGGCACCGCGCTGCAGAAGACCGGCGTGGCCACCCTCACCGCGCACGGGCTGATCGCGCTGGCCGGCAGTACACCGTGGATGAACCTGGTCGCGGTCTATGCCGTCACCGCGCTGTTCACCGCGATCATCACCAACAACGCCGCGGCCGTGATGATGTTCCCGATCGCACAGGCGGTCGCGGCGGACCTGGGCGTGGACGTCATGCCCTTCGCGATCGCGGTGATGATCGCCGCCTCGGCGAGCTTCGCCACCCCGATCGGCTACCAGACCAACCTCATGGTGCTGGGCCCCGGCGGCTACCACTTCGGCGACTTCGCGCGCGCGGGGCTGCCGCTGAACCTCGTCACCGGGCTGGTTGCCGTCGTGGTGATCCCGCTCGCGTGGGGGTTCTAGACAGCGCGGTGCGCGAACAATCACACGAGGACGCCAAGCGCGCCAAGGATCGGAGGCAAGGACCGGACACTGTCCACTGTGCCGGCGGACTCTCGTCGGGGATGGGCTGCGGGCCGTGCGCTGGATCTCTCGCGGACGCCGCAAAGGACGCAGAGGTGAACAAGGCAATTCGTGGCCGAGTTGTCTTGCGGCCGCCGTCATGGTCGCGCGGGTTCACTTCCTGAATCCTGTCTCTGCGCCCTCCGCGAGCTCTGCGAGATCATTCGGGCCCGCGCTGGACCACCCCGGACCTCAACCCTTGGCGTGCCTGGCGCCTTGGCGTGATCCCCAATGGATACCTGCCACGTCAGGTCCCGGCGGCGGCAGCGTCGGTCTGCGGCGGCACAGCGGGCAGCGGATCCGCGTCGGCGAGGAACGCGTCGAGCGAGTTCAGCGCGCGCTCCGCGTGCATGGCCTGGCGCTCGCGCTTGTTCCACTTGCGCCGCCGGCCTCCGGGCGGCGGCAGCGGCGGGAGCAGCCCCATGTTGGACTTCATCGGCTGGAAGTCCTTCGCCTCGGCGTGGGTCACGTAGTGGCACAGGGCACCGAGCATGGTGTCCTCCGGCAGTACGAGCGGTGACTCGTCGTGCAGCAGCCGGGCTGCGTTCCAGCCGGCCAGCAGACCCGAGGCGATGTTGCCGGCATAGCCCTCGATGCCGGTGAGCTGGCCGGCGCAGAACAGGTTGGCGCGCGCGCGAAACTGCAGCGTCGGCGCGAGCAGGTGCGGGGCGCACAGGAAGGTGTTGCGGTGCATCTGGCCGAAACGCTCCCACTGCGCATCCGCCAGGCCGGGGATCATGCCGAACACGCGGCGCTGCTCGTCGAACTTCAGGTTGGTCTGGAAACCCACCAGGTTGTAGAGCGTGCCGGCCAGGTTGTCCTGGCGCAGCTGCACACAGGCGTACGGGCGCCGCCCGGTGCGCGGATCGCTCAGCCCCACCGGACGCAGCGGACCGTAGGCAAGCGCCTCGCGCCCGCGTGCCGCGATAATCTCGATGGGCAAGCAGCCCTCGAAGAACCGGTGCAGGCCCGCTTTCACGCCCGAGTCGATCGCCTCCTCGAAGCTGCGCAGTGGGATGCGCTCGGCAGCGAGCAGGGCATCGACGAAGGCCTCGTATTCGTCGCGGTTCAGCGGGCAGTTGATGTAATCGCCCGCGTCCCGGTCGCCCCGATCCCAGCGCGACTGACGGAACGCCAGGCCCATGTCGATGGAATCGGCGTCGACGATGGGCGAGATCGCATCGAAGAAGAACAGGTGCTCCGCGCCCGACAGCGCCCCCAGGGCACCCGACAGCGCCTCGGAGGTGAGCGGGCCGGAGGCGACGATGGCCGGCCCCTCCGGCAGCGCGGTCACCTCCTCGCGCACGAGCTCGACGTCGGGATGATCGAGCAGCCGGCGCGTCACCAGCTCGGCGAACGCGTCGCGGTCGACCGCCAGCGCGCTGCCGGCCGGCACCGCGGTGGCATCGGCGCACGCCAGCAGCAGCGACCCCATGCGCCGCAGCTCCGCCTTGAGCAGGCCCGAGGGCCGGTCGACCACATCCGAGCCGAGCGAGTTGGAGCAGACCAGCTCGGCCAGCCGGTCGGTGACATGGGCCTCGGTCGAACGGCCGGGCCGCATCTCGTGCAGGCGCACGCGGATGCCGCGCTCGGCTGCCTGCCAGGCCGCCTCGCTGCCCGAGAGGCCGCCGCCGATGATGGTGAGTTGCGGGGTCAATGGGATCTCCGCGGGGATCGAGCAGAGATGGTATCAAGCGTGGGGCGCTGGCGTGATGACTGCCCCGGCCCCGCGCGAGCCGGCGCTGTAGAGAAAGACGGGCCGGGATGAGCCGGCCCGTCAGGTCCTGCACCGAATGATGGCGCCGGTGGCGGATCGCGCTGCCGGGTTGCACCCGGCACCGATGCCCGCACCGGCAATGAATTGCATAGCAAGACCGGTGCCATCCGGCGCGCTACCGGCCCTTGCGATAGATCTCCGGCGACTCCGCGCCGTCGGCGTAGAGGAACCCCGCCAAGCCCTTCTCCATGCGGGACAGTGCATGGTCGACCAGGATGTAGCGGCCGGGCACGTCGAGGCCGAACTCGACCATCGTCGCGCCGCCGGGGGCGACCGTGGTGGTCTGAACGTTGTGCAGCGGCTCGTCGATGACCGCGCCCTTGTCGTACACGCGGTCGAAGATCTCGCCGATCACGTGGAACGAAGAGCTCTTGTTCGGGCCGCCGACGCCGAAGAAGAGGCGCACCTCGTCGCCAACCTTCGCGCGCAACGGGTGCTCGGCAGTCAGCGCGCCCACCGCGCCGTTGAACGTGAAGTACTCCGGGTCCTCGTCGAGCAGCTTGTCGACGCTGAATTCCAGATCGCCGCGCGCGCCGTGCGCCTGGGCCGTGTAGATCTCGCCCTGCATCACGTAGAACTCGCGATCGACCCGCGGCAGGCCGCTCTCGGGCTCGATCACCGCCAGGCCGTACATGCCGTTGCTGATGTGGTGCGCGACCATCGGGGTCGCACAGTGGTAGACGAACACGCCGGGGCGCAGGGCCTTGAAGGTGAAGGTCTCCGAGCCGCCGGGTGGCACCTGGGTCAGCGTCGCGCCGCCGCCGGGGCCGGTCACCGCGTGAAAATCGACCGAATGTGTCATGGTCGACGATGCCGGGTTCTCCAGCGTGACATGCACGGTGTCACCGACGCGCGCGCGCAGCATCGGGCCCGGAATCGCGCCGTTGAACGTCCAGTAACGGTAGGTCGTGCCGTCATCGAGACGCGCAGTCTTCTCGATCGTCTCGAGCGTGAAGTCGAGCTCGCGCGGGGTGCGCTTGCCGACCGGCGCCGGCAGGGCCGTCGGATCGCGCACGATGCTCGGCAGCTCGCGCGGGGCGGCCTGCCGGGCGCCGACGCGGATCAGGCCCTCCATCCCCGCCTGGCGGTGACCCGGAACCGAGCAGAAGTAGGCGTGTTCGCCGGCCTCCTCCGCACGGAACACCATCACCGAGCTTGCGCCCTTGCCGGTGACGCGGTCGGACCTGGCATCGAAGTCGGGGGCAACGACGTCGTGCATCGCGCCGTCGCCGTTGACCAGCGTGATCTGCACGATCTGGCCCGGCTCGGCGGTCAGCACTGGGTTCACCTGTCCGTCGATGTCACCGCCCACACCCGTGAAGATCATCTTGCCCTCCCCGATACCGGTCTTGAGCGTGTATGTGACATCGGGCTTGTAGTCCTGTGCCTGTACCGTGGTCGCGGCGGCCAGCGCGAGCATTGCCCCGCAGAGCCAACCCAGGCGCCGAACGTCCTTCATTGTCCTGGAATTCATGAATCTGTTCTCCGTTATTCGCGTGATTCCCGGCGCCGAACCCTCAGCCCCCGGTGCGCTGCGAACGGTACGGGGACTGCACCCCGGCGGCCTTGACCGCAGTCAATTGCTGAAATTGAGAGCCAAGGACGTTTCAGGGGAAATCCATACGGAGAAAAAAACGGCCGCGGTCGGAAAACCGGCCGCGGCCAGGACGGTGCCCCTCAGGGGGGAGGGTTGCGCCTGCCGGCATGTCCGCCGCGATGGATCCGCTCCCGGTGGGGCGGGCGCGGTGCAGCGGTGCCCCGTGCGGGTTGGGACGCACGGGGGCGCACATGCCGGACGCGCCGGAGCGGAGGCCCGCCACGCCGCGTCGGGATAAAAGATAGCGCATGAACGGAGGGTGCGAATTGACCGCGGTCAACTTCCGGTGCCGGCGAGCCGGGAAGCCGCAGCGGCTTCCGGTGCCGCCGCCTCGTCGCGGCGCCAGCGTGCGGCCACGCGATCGAGCCCGTTCAGCACGTCCGCCAGCTCGAGGCCGCGTTCGGTCAGGCCGTAGGTGACCTGCGGCGGGATCGACGGCACCTGGTGCCGGTAGATCACGCCCGCGCTCTCGAGCGAGCGCAAGCGCTCCGTGAGCACCTTGGCGGACACGCCGGCAAGGCGCCGGCGCAGCGCACCGAACCGCGTCGGCCCGTCGTGGTGCAGTACCCACAGTATGTGCGGCGTCCAGTGCGCACCCAGCAGCCGCAACAGCTCATCGAGCGGGCAGCCGCGCGGGATATCCTCCCCCGTCTCCGTCATGGCCCACCCCCTAGTTACTTTCAGGTATCTACTTTACGAAAGTGACTGACGTGCCACAATCCCCGCCCGCTTCGCAGCGGCCCGATTGCCGGTGTCCGCTCACACACCTCGGGAAGCGACGCCATGAGCAAGGTGCTGATTCTCTACTATTCGATGTGCGGGCACGTCGAGACGCTGGCGCAGACCATGACCGAGGCCGCAGGATCGATCGACGGGGTCGAGGCGACGCTCAAGCGTGTCCCGGAAACCATGACGGCCGACGCCCTTGCGGCCGCCGGGGCGAAGACCGAGCAGGCCGCGCCGGTGGCCGATCCGTCCGAACTCACGCAGTACGACGCGGTGATCTTCGGCACGCCCACGCGTTTCGGCAACATGTGCGGGCAGATGCGCGCCTTCCTCGACCAGACGGGGTCACAATGGGCCAAGGGCCAGCTCATCGGCAAGGTCGGCCGCGTGTTCACGTCGACGGCCACCGGCGGCGGGAACGAGACCACCATCACTTCCTTCTGGCACACGCTCGCCCACCACGGGTTCGTCATCGTCGGCCTGCCCTATTCCGCGGGCGAGTTGCTCGACATCTCCGAGGTTCGGGCGGGCAGCCCGCACGGCGCGGCCACGATGGCGGCACCCGACGGCAGTCGCCAACCCACCGCGAAGGAGCTGGCGCTGGTGCGCTTCCAAGGCCGGCACGTCGCCGAAATCACGCGGCGGCTGCACGGCTGATCAGCCCGCGGTGCAACGTTGCCGCACCGCGGGCCACGGACAAGTATCGGAGACATCGATGAGCAAACCCGTATTCCTGATCACCGGCGCATCGAGCGGCATCGGGGCCGAGACCGCGCGCCACGCGGCCCGCGCCGGGTACCGTGTTGCCCTCGTCGCGCGCTCGACCGAGCGGCTGGCGACCCTGGTCGAGGAGCTGGGCGGCTCCGAGCGCGCCCTGGCCATCGAGTGTGATGTTCGCGACGAGGCGCAGCAGCGGGCAATGGCGGAGCGCGCGCTCGCGGTCTTCGGCCGCATCGACGTGGTGTTCGCCAACGCCGGCCGCGGCGGCAGCCCGGGCGGCTTCAGCGGCGCCGATGCCGCTGCCTGGAAGGACATGGTCCTGACCAACGTCTACGGCGTCGCGCTGACGCTGCAGGCGACCCTGCCGGCGCTGCGCGAGAGCCGGGGACACCTGCTGCTCATGGGCTCCGCGGCGGGCCGCGCGACCATTCCCGGATCGATGTACGGGGCCACGAAGTGGGCGGTCACGGGCATCGGCTACAACGTGCGCGAGGAGCTGCGCGGCAGCGGCATCCGGACCACGCTGATCGAGCCGGGCATGGTCGACACCCCGTTCTTCGACGAGCCGCCGGCAACGGCGATGCAGCCGGAAGACATCGCGGCAGCCGTGATGTACGCGGTCGCGCAGCCGCGCCACGTGGACGTCAACGAGATCCTCGTACGGCCGACGCCGCCGCAGGACACCTGAAACGGCAGGCGCGGACTCGCCAGCGGGCGGCCAGTCGCCTTACAATATCCGCTGCGGGCCGTTCGGCATGGGCGGCCGCCACGGCACGACGGACGGACGACATGCGACTGCTTCTGCGACGACACGGCCGGCGCCTGCGCGAGCGCACGCATGCGTGGCTCGCGGCGCATCCGCCCGTCGAGGGGTTCCTTGAGCGGACCGGGTGCCTGCACGTCAATCGTCATGCCCTGGCCCGCGGCGTCGCCGTGGGCCTGTTCGTCGGCCTCACGCCCACCGTCGGATTCCAGACGATCTTCATGGTGATCGGTTGCGTGATCCTGCGCGGCAACTTCCCCGCCGCCTTCCTCGTCTCCTGGGTCAGCAACCCGATCACGATGGCGCCGCTCTATCTCGGCTTCAACATCCTGGGCGAGGCAATCTTCGGCCACGCGGTGCGCACGGCCGTGCAGCTGTCCGGCCTGCTCGGCGAAGCCACGCTGCAGACCATCTTCCTCGGTCTCGGCAGCCTGCTGATCGCGGTTCCCTCGGCGCTCGCGGGCTACCTCCTGTCGCTGTGCACCTGGCAGCTGCTGGGGCTGCAACCGGAGCGCGCACGCGACTGATCACGGTGTCGCCGCGGCATACACCATCTCCATCGGCAATCCCGTCGCATCGCGCCCGGGCGCTTCGGGCACGGTCGCCAGCCGATGCGCCGGACAGCGCGCCGTGACGGCGTTGACCAGGGCATCCAGGACGTCGTCGCGCGCCACGCCCGCATCGCAGTGGCGCAGCAGTGCGCGCCCGGCGACATCCTCGGCGCCGGGCCATGCGGCGGCCAGCAGCTCGATCCGCTCCTCGAACCCGGGACGCGTCTTCTTGTAGTGCGCCAGCGGCCGGCCGCCGTTCAGGGCCCGGAAACACAACTCTGGATGGACCTCGCGCACGATCGAGCGCAACCGCTCATGGCGCCGCAGTGCGCTGTCGACCTCGCGTATCTTCGGCACGATGCGCCATGCCTGCTTGCTGAGTCCGCGGCCGCTCAGTGTGCGGCTGCGCGCGTTGGCGGTCGGATAGTCGGGCGCCTCGAGCACCGCGCGCGGCGGCGCGGGGAACACGCTCGAGGCACGCGGCCCGAGCAGCCGTCGTGCTTCCGTGTCGCACGGCCGCGCACCGTCGACGAGCCCGATGGGGATGTCGACGAACAGGCGGTCCGTGTCGCCCACGCCGGCGGCCAGATCATTGAACGCCGGGGCGACGCCGCAAGTGGCGCAGACACCGTTGAGGCGGAACCAGAACCATCCCGAGCGGCAGCCGTCGACACCCCAGGCTGTCATCGCGCGCATACCATGCTCAGATCGTCTCGTACTGCGGCAGGTCGTCGGTGATCTCGAACCAGGGCGCCTTGCTGCCGACGAACACGTGGCGCCGCGGGCGCACGCCCGGGTCGCCATCGAGCGTACCGACGGGGAGGCCCAGCCATTCGGGATCCGCATTGAACTTCGTATAGAGGCTGGAGCCGCATTCCGAACAGAATCCCTTGTGCTCGCCGGGCGAGGAGTCGTGGAACTTGATGAACTCTTCGCCGGCGAGTGCGCACCAGTCCGCCACGCGCACCTTAGCGCGCGTGCGGAATGCCGCCGCGTGCAGCTTGCGGCTCATCGAGCAGTGGCAGTTGAGCACATCCTCCAGCGGTCCATCGATCCCGTAGCGCACGCGCCGGCGGAGACAGCTTCCCTCGGGGAGCTCGGCCATCGTTCCTTCTTCGTTGTCATTGGATCGTCCGGGCGGCGCGACGATCGGCGGTTGGCCACAGCGCCGCCTCACAATTCGTCGGCATACGCGAACAGGGCCGGCGTACCGCCCGTGTGCCAGAACAGGACCCGGTCTTCGGGACCGAGCTCGCCGCGGCGCACCATGTCGATCAGGCCCGCCATCGCGCGGCCGCTATATACGGGATCGAGCAGGATGCCCTCGGTCGTGGCCGCAAGCCGGATCGCCTCGCGTTCCGCCTCGCCCATGACGCCGTACCCGCCGCCGGTGTACTCCGCGCGCAGGCGGATGTCGTTGCGGCCGAAGCGATACGGCAGGCCGAGGCGATCCGCGGTGCGGCCGGCGAGCGCCGCAACGTGGTCGCCATAGTCCGCCGTGCCGGCGTCTTCCTTGTCGACGGCGATCGCGACCGGCTCGAACGTGTGGCCATACCAGGCGCGTCCGACCGCGAGCCCCGCGTGCGTGCCACCAGAACTCGAGGCGAACACCACGTGGCCGAACTCGAGCTGCTGCTCGCGCATCTGCTCGCCGAGCTCGCGCACGGCCTGCACGAAGCCGGTCGCCCCGATCTCGTTGGAGCCGCCGTAGGGCACGACGACCGGCCGGCGGCCGGCGGCACGCAGCTCGTCGGCGATGCGGGGCATGTCCTCGCCGCGGCGCCGTTCGCCCGCCCAGTGCACGTGGGCCCCAAACAGGCCGTCGAGCAGCAGGTTGCCGTCGCGCCGCGCCGGCTCCTCGCCACCGAGCACGAGGTGGCACTCGAAGCCGCACGCGGCCGCGGCCGCTGCGGTCTGGCGGCAGTGATTGGACTGGGCCGCGCCGCCCGTCACCAGCGTGTCGGCCCCGTCGCGCAGGGCCGCACCGACCAGGTACTCCAGCTTGCGCGTCTTGTTTCCGCCGAGCGCCAGCCCGGTCTGGTCGTCGCGCTTGATCCAGATACGCGGGCCCCCGAGCGCCGCGGACAACCGCGGTGCGGCGACCAGCGGCGTCGGCAGGAATCCCAGCGCACGGCGTCCGGTTGCGACCGTCTGCGACATGCTCGTCTCCAGACGTGCGGGTCTCAGTCGGAGGGGCCGACGTCCATGTACGGATTCCAGGCCACCTCCCAGAGGTGGCCATCCGGGTCCGCGAAGTAGCCCGAGTAGCCGCCCCAGAACACGTCCTCCGGCTCCTTGACCAGGCGGGCGCCCGCGGCCACCGCCTGCGCCACGAGGCGATCGACCTCCTCGCGCGAGCCCACGTTGTGGGCCAGCGCGACGCCACGGAAACCGTGTCCCTCCGCCTCGATCCCGGCGTCGGCGGCCAGCGCTTCCCGGCCGTACAGCCCGAGCCAGGTGCCCGTCAGCGGGAAGAACGCGACATCGCCGTCGAAATCCATGCGCGGCAGGCCGAGCCCCTCCTCGTAGAAGGCGATCGAGCGCGCGAGATCGCTCACTCCCAGCGTGATCATGCTGATGCGCGGATGCATGCCCCTGTCCTCCGCCGTGTCCGTGCAGCGCGCGCCGCCGAGCGCCTCAATTCGCGTCCAGGTCCGCCGCGGGACACCAGCGAACCTCGTCGATGCCGCTTGCCACCTGGTAGCCCTCCACGGCGACGCCGACCAGGGCGCACGCGGGGTCGGCCAGCAACGCCTGCAGATCCGGATGACACCCGAGATAGTCGCGCAGGGCCGCGGTACGTGCCTCGCCCTCCAGCTCGTACGCCGCGCCCAGGGCGGTCAGCGCGATGTGCCGCGGCGCACGCAGCCACTGCGACTGCTCGTGGTCGATCACGACTGCGACCCGCGCATTCGCGGCGATGTTGCGGAACTTGCGCGTGCCGCGATACATCGCGAACACGAGCTCGCGGCCGTCGTCGCGCGCGGCGAACGCCATCAGGTTCGCGTGCGGCTGCCCCTCGGCGGTGGTCGCCAGCACGGCGTAGCCCCGTTCGGTCAGGGCCGCCTGAACGACCCGCCGTGCCTCTGCCTGTTGTTCCATGCTGCCTCCTTCGGTCCCGTCAGCGCGGATGGCTTTCTTCCTCGGCCATGTCGCCCCGGTGCGCACGCGAGCGGAAGTGGTGCACCAGCAACCACAAACCGAGGACCAGCACCGGCGTCGCGAACCCCACGATCGACTCCACGGGCAGCGCGGACCAGCCGGGCACCGCGTGCACGATGGCCTTGCCGGCCTGCTTCAGTAGCCCGGAGAGGTAGTATGCGCCCGCGATCACCGTGATGACCTCCACCGCCTGCTCGAGGCGCAACTGCATGCCCGCCCGGCGATCCATCGAGTCCAGCAGGTCGCGGCTCTGGGTGGCCTGCTTGACGTCCAGCCGGGTGCGCAGGAGCCCGTTGGCGCGCCCGATGCGCTCGGCGACGTCGTCGATGCGCCGGCGCACGGCCTCGCAGGTGTCGGCGGCCGGCTGCATGCGGTGGCGCAGGTAGGAACCGATGGGCTCGAGATCGGACAGCGGTGCCTCGTCGAGCAGATCGAGGCGCCGCTCGACGAGCGCGTGATAGGCACGGGCGGCCGCGATGCGGTAGTTGCTCTGTGCCGCAATATGTTCGGTCTCAGCCGCTAGCCCGGTCAGCCGGGCCAGATAGCGCTGCTCGTCGGCCTCGCTGACGTCGCGGTGCTCCTGCATGTCGGCGGTGATGTCGGCGAGCCGGCGCTCGAGCTCGCCCAGGCGCGGGCCCACGCGCTTGATCACCGGCAGCGCCAGCAGCGCGAGCATGCGGTAGCTCTCGATCTCGAGCAGCCGCCGCACCTGCTGCCCGAGTTCGTTCGCGCCCATGGCACCCGCGTGCACGAGCATGCGCGTGTAGCCGTCGCCGCGGATGCGGAAGTCGGTCCACACGCGTGCGCGACCGCCGGCGATTCGACTGCCGACCAGGCCGGTCTGGCCGAATCCGGGCGGCGGACCATCGGCGCCGTCTTCGGCTTCGACCTCGAGCTGGATGGCAACCAGGCGCTCACCCGGAAGCCGGTTGATCCAGTCGCTCGGCAGCGCCTCGATGGCGGGGTCCGCGAACACCCGGCGGCCGGCGCCCGGCCGGAAGAACGTATAGGTCGAGCACTCGGTGTGCCGCTCCCAGCGCAGGCGGAATTCGCCCAGATCGATGGCATGGTGCATCGCGCCCGCCGCCGGCGGCGTGGCGTCGTACTTGCGACAGAGGCTCGCGACGTGGTCCCGATCGCTCTGGGCGCCGCGCTCGCCCGACAGCATCATGAGGTGGGTCAGGCGCAGCGGCACGGCAAGCGGCTCGGCGAGCCGGGCATGCAGCTCGTCATTGAGCACACGCCGCTGGGGATGGTCGCGCATGCCCGGCAGCGGCGTGGCGGTGTGATGGCTCATGCGGTGATCCCCGCGGCGATCCTTCGGCCGGGCGGCGCAGCGGCCCGGGACCAGCGGCACCCGTAGTATAAGCCAGCGTGCGCCGGCATCCGTAACCCGCGGTCCGACCGAGTGCCCCGCCGCGAGGACCGGATCACCGATGGCAGCCGCGGCGAGCGCTTCCCGGTGCGGCACGCCGATGAGGAGGCCGCGCACTCGCCGCACGAGGCATTCGGCGTGACACACCTGTGCGAGGCCCTGTCCGTCGCGTCGCACCGCGCCATCTGCCGCCTGGCGGACTCGCGTAACATGCTGCGGCGCATGACGTCACGGGAAGCCGGGACCGACCCGCTGCCGGCCGCCCTGAGCCCGGACGACTGCCTCGCGCTGTGCATGGGACGCGCGCGTCCGAGCTCCGCCCGGCGAAGACACCGCGGCCGTGCCCGCACGTCAATGACGCGGCGGTCCACCAGAGCGTCTGTGTCCTGCTCATCGCGTGCGACGAATCGCTCGGCCTGCGGCCTGCTGTCCGTCACCCGGCGCGCCACCGTCCCGAACCCGGCCGGGCGCCCGACACCCCGCTCACTCGTCCAGGGTCGCCGCCAGCGAGATCTTCACGCCGCCGAGCGCGCGCGACACCGGGCAGCCGCCCTTGGCCTCCTCTGCGATGCGCCGGAACTCTTCGGCGTCGATCCCGGCGACGTACCCTGTCACCCGCAGGTCCGAGCGCGTGATGGTCGGCTGGCCCTTGGCCTGCTCGATGGTCACGTCGGCATCCGCCTCGATCCGCTCGACCTCGTAGCCGGCCTGGCCCAGGGCGAGCGAAAACGCCATCGCGAAACAGCTCGCGTGCGCCGCGGCGATCAGCTCTTCGGGGTTGGTGCCGTCGCCCTCCTCGAAACGCGACGGGAAGTCGTAAGCGCCCTCGAGCGCACCCGAGCCCGTGCGGACGTTGCCGTGGCCCTTTGGAGCCGTCTCGTGCCACATGGCTTCTGCACTGCGTACCGGCATGATCGTGCCTCCAGGTGATCCTGTTACACACATAGGACCCCGGCGGGCTGCGCGCAACGTAGTGCTCAGCGCGCGGCTGCCGGCGTTCGCCGCACGTGCGAGACTCGTCGCGGCTACGCCCGCCAGCGCCCGAACGGGAGGAGCGCATGAACCTGGAGACCGACGGCGTCCTGACGAGCCGCTCACAGCATGTCACGGAGATCCGGCTCCACCGGCCGGACCGACGCAACGCCATCACGCACGCAATGTACGACGCCCTCGAACTGGCGCTGGAAGCGGCCGGCGCCGATCCGGCCACACGCGTCGTGCTGCTCGCCGGCGATGCCGAGTGCTTCACGGCCGGCAACGACATGCAGGACTTCCTCGACAACCCGCCCGCGAACGCGGACAGCCCGGTGGTGCGCTTCCTCATGCGCCTTGCCGCCAACGTCAAGCCCCTGGTCGCGGCCGTCAACGGCCCGGCGATCGGCATCGGCACGACGGTCCTGCTGCACTGTGACCTCGTCTGCCTGGGGCACAGCGCCCGCCTGCAGATGCCGTTCGTGAATCTCGGGCTGTGTCCCGAGGCGGGGTCGAGCCTGCTGCTGCCGCGGCTGGCGGGCTACCAGCGCGCGGCGGAGCTGCTGCTGCTCGGCGAACCATTCGACGCGGCGCGGGCGCACGAAATCGGCCTGGCCAACGCCGTGCTCGACGATGCCGAATGCCTCGATCACGCCCGGTCGATCGCGCGGCGACTGGCCGCGCGCCCGCCCGCGGCCGTGCGTGCGACGCGCGCCCTGCTGCGCCAGGGACAGGAGGACGCGCTGGCCGAGCGCATCCGCACCGAGGCCGCCACGTTCGCCCGGCGGCTGCAATCGCCCGAAGCGCAGGAAGCGCTGCGCGCTTTCATGGAGAAACGCGAGCCGGATTTCAGTGCCTTCGAATGACCCCTTGTGCGCGGACACATTCTTGCCACACTCGGTGCAGCGACGAGTCATTCAGGCGGCACGGGGCGCTTGTGCGTGCACGCATCCGGACCGGAGCCCGGACTGCGAACGGTACGTCCGCCTCCGGGAATTCCCCGAATGCCGCGACGTCATCCTCGTTGGCACACTCGACGTCGGCAGCAAGTCCGACACCCCAGCGGCGCGGACCGCAGGTCCGTGCAAGGAGGCGACCCGAGCATGACCAGCGAACAGCACGTCCTGGTGCGGGAGTTCCCCGAGTACCGCGACACCATAGAGGCGCGCAAGTCGAACGACCTGCGCTTCCACGACCGCGTCACCGAATACGATGACCTGACCCGCGAGATCGAGCGCATCGAGGCGCAGGGCGCGCCGGTCACCGACGAATACCTCGAGGGTCTCAAGAAGAAACGCCTCCACCTCAAGGACGAGCTCTACGACATGCTCCAACGGCAGTGAACCGCGCGCGGCGGCGACCGACCGCCGTGTCACAATGGCGTCCCCCGTCGCAGGCAACAACGCCGGAGGCGCCCGCATGGACCGAGCCCGCATCGCCGAGCTGATGGATCTGCTGCGCCGGGCCGAGGCGCCCGTGCGCATCCTGCGCCACCTGGCGTGGCCCGGCTCCGTGCGCGAGCAATTCCTGGCCGCCGGCGGGCGCGAACTGCCCCTTGTGGAGTACCCGCCGTTCGACGCGAGCGAGACCCGCTCGCTGATCGCCAGAGTGCGCGAGCGCCTCGGCCGGCACCCGGAGACACCGGTGGAATGCTGGCTTGCGCGCCAGGCCGACAGTATCGAGAACGGCGCGCTGATGCTCGAGACCGCCGGCACCGGCGAATTCCTGCAGCACTCGCGCGCACTCTACGGGCTGCCCGGCGACCCCCTGCCCGACGAAAACGCGACCGCGCTGGGCTTCGCGCGGCGCTTCGAGTCGGTGCTCGACTCGCTCAGCCACGTCGACCTCGGTGCGCCCCCGCCCGCCTGCCACCTGGCTTCCGATCTCGCCGAGCGCATGCAGCAGGTGGTGCAACAGATGTTCGGCGACGCCGGGCCGGAGGTCATCGTGGTCGACGAACTCTCGGCGAATGCGCTGGCCGGCCCGGAGAACATCCGCATCCGGCGCCGGGCCTGCTTCACCGATCGCGACGTGCAACAGCTCGTCGAGCACGAGGTCTGCGTCCACGTGCTCACCTCGATCAACGGCCGGATGCAGGACGCGCTGCCCATGCTCGCGTCGACCCATCCGGCCACCACGCGCACGCAGGAAGGGCTCGCGGTGTTCGCGGAGTTCGTCACCGGCAGCATGGAGCTCGACCGCCTGCGCCGGCTGAGCGACCGCGTGCACGCGATCCAGATGGCGCTGGACGGTGCCGACTTCCTCGACGTCTACCGCTTCTTCCTCGAGCGCACGGACGCCCCGGAGCAATCGTTCGAGAACGCGCGGCGCGTGTTCCGCGGCGGCCGCGTCGAGGGCGGCGTGCCGTTCACCAAGGACATCGTCTACATCGACGGCCTGCTGCGCGTGCACAACTTCATGCGCACCGTCGTCTCACTCGGCCGCGGCGACCTGCTGCGCCTGCTGTTCGTGGGCAAGCTGGACATCGAGGACGTCCCGGCGCTCGCCGAGCTCGGTGCGGCCGGGCTCTGCCGCCCGCCCGTCTACCTGCCGCCCTGGGCGGCCGGTCTGCGCTTCCTGCTGAGCCAGCTGGCCTACTCGTCCTTCCTCAACACGGTCGACATGGACAAGCTGCACGCGCATTACGCCGAGATGGTCACGAGCGCGCCGCCGTGCGGTGCGACGGCCGCCTGAGCGCGCGCGGAAGGGCCGGTGGTGCCGGGCGATCGGCGCGCTGGACGGAGCCGCGCGTGCGGCCTGCCGGCTGACGTCTGTGCGGCCGTCCGCGACAGTGGTGCGTGGCGGCCGTGCCGCTCGGCACCCCTGGGGTTGCCCATGGGGCGAAAGCCGCGACCTGCGGTCTCGTTTGACGCCGAGGTTGAATGAAGAAGGTGGGCCAGTTTGCGACCGCAGGGAGCCGGCCGGCATGGCCGCCGCAGGGCGGCCCCCCGGGGCACGGCGGCAACGCATGCACGCCGTTGCACGCAACCCTGACCGGTTGGACTGGACCGGCCGCGATAGCGGCGAACCGCGGTCAGCGGGCGAAGAGTTGTCCCTCGATGTCGCGGAACGCCTTGAACTCGAGCGCGTTGCCGCTGGGATCGAGCAGGAACATCGTGGCCTGCTCGCCGGGCTGGCCCTCGAAGCGCACGTACGGCTCGATCACGAACTGCACGCCGGCCGCGCGCAGGCGATCGGCGAGTCGCTGCCAGGTCTCCATCTCCAGCACCGCGCCGAAGTGCGGCACCGGCACCTCGTGCCCGTCGACGGGGTTGGTGACCGGCGGGGCAGGCGCGGCGTCGTCGGACACGTGGCACACCAGCTGGTGCCCGAAGAAGTTGAAGTCGACCCAGCGCTCGGCGCTGCGGCCTTCCGAGCATCCCAGCAGTTCGCCGTAGAAAGCACGCGCTGCGGCGAGATCGTGCACGGGCATCGCGAGATGGAAGGGCGGTATGTCTTTCATCGGATTCCTTCCGGGCGCTACGCCGAGCCGTCTTCCGCGGCGTCGATCGGCGGCATCGGGGCATACTCCGGCGCCTGCGGCAGCCCGTCGTTGATCGCGTAATAGTCGCCGGCCGAGGCCGTGAAGATGTGCTGCACGAGGCGCAGGCCGGTGGGCTTGTCGAGCGTGCCCGCCGCGATGCTGATGGCGTCGCTGCCCTCGCGCTCGAAGAACAGGCTCGCGCCGCACACGTTGCAGAAACCGCGGCGCACACCCGGCGAAGAGGGATACCAGCGCAGCGTATCGTCGTGCTCGAAGGTGACGTCGTCAGACCGTGCACGGGTGGCGGCGAAGTAGTGCCCGCTCGTGCGGCGACACTGCTCGCAGTGGCAGGCGACCACCGGGCGCAACGGCCCGGACACCGCGTAGCGCACCCCGCCGCACAGGCAGCCGCCGGTTCGCACGGACTCGCTCATGGGGCCCCCGGAGCCGCAGCGGGCCGCTGGTCGCGGCTCTGCTCGTAGGCCTCCTTGCGCTCGGTGAAGCGCGTGATGAATGCTTTCATCTGCGCCTCGTCGTACTCGCGCAAGCCGCTGATCACGAGCTTCTTTGCACCGGAGCCGAGCGGCTGCCCGTCGGCACGGATGCGGAAACCAAGGCTCGCATCGGCCCGCTTTCCCCTCGCGTCCATCGAGGCCTCGCCGAGCTCGAGTTCCGGCTCGCAAAAACCCACGTGCTCGAGATCGAACCCCATGCTGTCGTAGATGACGAACGGCCGGTCCGGATTGAACATCACGCCGCGCTCGGCGAGCAGGGGTGTCAGGTAGTGCGGGAAGCTGTCGCCCGAAAAGGCCACGTAGTGGCGGATGAAGCCCTCGACGGCCGCGCGGTCGGTCGTCGACGGTCCGCTGCGCTCGACGTGCAGGTAGACCTTGCCGTTGGCATCGGCGATGTCGAACGCGGCTCCGGGGTCATCCGGGAAGTCGAGCGGCACGCGGTCGCCGACCATGCCGCGGAAATGAAAGGTCATGCGCGCCGACAGGCCGTAGTAGGACAGAACGAGCGCGCAGAGCAGGTCGCCGGGCACGCAGAAACGGCGCGAGTCCGCGTCGTGCAGCGGATTGTGGTCGCCGGCGACGTCCTTGGCGAAGCGGCTGCCTTGCTCCGCGGTGATGCGGACGATGTTCCCTTCCCTTGCGTGATACTGATCCAGAAACATGAGACTCCGCGTCCTCCAGCGCGCTATACCACTTCCAGCGCCAGCGCGATCCCCTGGCCCCCGCCGATGCACAGCGTGACGATACCGCGCCGCAGCCCGTCGCGCGCCATCGAGTGCAGCAGGCGTGTGGTCAGCACCGCGCCGGTCGCGCCGATGGGATGGCCGTGCGCGATCGCCCCGCCTTCGACGTTGACGATGTCCTCGGGCAGGCCGAGCTCGCGCTGGCAGGCGAGCGCGATCGCCGCGAACGCCTCGTTGATCTCCACACGCTCGACATCGCCGAGGTTCCACCCGGTGCGTTCGAGCACGCCGCGCACGGCGGGCACCGGGCCGATGCCGAAGAAACCGGGCTCCACCGCCGCGACCGCGTGCCCGGCCAGGCGCGCGATCGGCTGCAGTCCCAGCGCCTCGGCGCGCGCGCGCTCGGCCACGATCATTGCCGCCGCGCCGGTGTTCAGGCCGGGGGCATTGCCGGCCGTGATGGTGCCGTCCTTGCGAAAGGCCGGCCGCAGCTGCGCCAGGCCCTCGGCCGTCGTGTCGGCGCGGTTGTGCTCGTCGGCGTCGAAGCGCTTTGTGCCCTTCCGCGTGGTGATCTCGACCGGCACGATCTCGTCGTCGAAGCGGCCGGCCGCCTGCGCCGCCGAAAAGCGTTGCTGCGAACGGGCGGCCCAGGCGTCCTGCGCCTCGCGTGCGACATCGTGGCGCGCCGCGAGATCCTCCGTGTGCCAGCCGGAGTGCTGATCCGAGAAGGCGTCGTCGAGCCCGTCGGTGAGCATGCTGTCGAGGATCTGCGCCGGCCCCATGCGGTGGCCCCAGCGAGCATCCATGTCGAGGTACGGGGCGCGGTCCATGTTCTCCATGCCGCCGGCGACAAGACAGTCGGCCTGGCCTGCGAGGATCTCCATCGCCGCGGAGGCGACGGCCTGCGCGCCCGAGCCGCAGACGCGGTTGAGCGTCAGCGCCGGTACCTCGACCGGCAGCCCGCCGTTGAGCGCCGCCTGGCGCGCCGGGTTCATCTTCGAGCCGGCCTGGATGACCTGGCCGAGCACGACCCCGTCGACCCGTTCCGGCGCCGGGCCGCCGCGCCGCAGCGTCTCGCGCACGACGGTCGCCCCGAGCTCGGTGGCGAGCACGCTCTTGAGCGACCCACCGTAGGTGCCGATGGCCGTGCGCACGGGGCTGCATAGCAGGATTTCGCGTGTGCTGATTGCCCTGTCTCCCAGTGTGCGTGAAGAACCTCTCACTCTATCACGCGACCCGGCGGTTTTCCGTGCGCGAGGCATTGAACGCAGCGGCAAACCCCGATAGGTTTGCGCCGCTCGCGTGCCGGAAATCCGCCATGGCGCGCGTCAGCCAACGAGAAAGCCGGCCCGCAAGGCCGTCGCCTGCACGCTCATCGGGACAACCCGTGCCATACCGGAAGCTCTACTTCGCCGCTGCGCTGTCGGCACTGCTGCTGCTCGGCTTCATCGCCACGAGCGTCATCAGCTACTTCGTCGCGCACGACTCGCTGTCGTCGCGGATATCGGAGGAGACGCTCCCGCTCACCAGCGACAACATCTACTCGGAGATCGAGCAGGACCTGCTGCGCTCGGTGCTGATCGCCTCGCTCATGGCCCACGACACGTTCGTGGTCGACTGGACGCTGCGCGGCGAGCAGGATCCCGCGAAGATCATCCGCTACCTGAAGGAGATCCAGGACAAGTACGACACCACGACGGCCTTCTTCGTCTCCGACGCCACGCGCCGCTACTACCATCCCACCGGCGTGCTCGGCACCGTCGAGCGGGACGATCCGCAGGACGCTTGGTATTTCCGGGTCCGCGAGATGCAGCAGCCGTACGAGATCAACGTGGACACGGACACGGCCGACCCGGACCGGCTCAGCATCTTCGTCAACTACCGCGTGACCGATTACGACGGGCGCTACCTCGGCGCCACCGGCGTCGGCCTCTCGGTCGAGTCCGTCGCGGACCTGATCGAGTCATACCAGCAGCGCTACGGTCGCGCGATCTACTTCGTCGACCGCGAGGGACGGATCACCCTGCGCGGAACGGACGGGCCGGAGGCCGAACGCATCCAGTCGCGGCCCGGCATGGGGCAGCTTGCCACCCGCATCCTGTCCAGTCCGAGCACGGCGGCACAGTACACCGATCCGGACGGGCGGACCGTGTACGTGAACAGCCGGCTGATCCCGGAGTTCGGCTGGTACCTCGTCGTCGAGCAGTCCGCATCGCCGGCGGAAAGCCGGATCCTCAACACGCTCCTCCTGAACGTGGCCATCGCCACGGTAATCACGCTGCTCGTCCTGACCACGGCGTGGTTCACCATCCGCGGCTACCAGCTGCGCCTCGAGCGCATGGCCACCA
>Ga0102944_1000506_pt1 | contig 29885 bp, 29 predicted proteins | sample SalPonD_shore_MG_FD_78172 | JGI IMG/M metagenome (GOLD analysis project Ga0102944, IMG submission 78172) | Salt pond soil microbial communities from South San Francisco under conditions of wetland restoration - Salt Pond MetaG... | ecosystem: Environmental > Aquatic > Marine > Intertidal zone >...
AAGACGTATTTACCTTTTCATTACATGGTGCAAAAAATTATCCCTTTAAAAAACCGCCTTCTACTTTGGATATTGGTTTGCCCGACAAGACAGGAGACGAACGGTATCTTAAAATACTCGGCGATGCCCTTGACGATATTTTTAGTCGCTTTCAACCGGACTTGGTTTTTTATCTGGGAGGCATCGATCCACTGGAATCAGATTACTTTGGACGGCTCTCACTTTCTTTAGAAGGCCTGAAGCAGCGCGATCGTCTTGTCATAGGTAAAGTTGTCGAAGAAAATGCGCCCTTGGTTTTATTATTGTCAGGCGGATATGCACCTACGCTCAAAGAAACGGTCGTTGCCCACGCATCGATGTATCAGGCGGCCGGGGAACTGGCCTATTGATTATTCGTGTTCTCATGTGGATTAAATCGGAAAACAAATATTCAATTCTGAGTTCTACCTGTTTTTATCTATCTTCAAACTCTTTTTTGAACTGAATTAGACAGATTTTTGGATCGTATAAACATCGTAATACTAGGCTCTACCGGATCAATCGGTGAGCAAGCACTTGAAATTGCTCAGGAGCATCCCGAACGGTTTCGGATTATCGCCTTAACATGTAACAGCAGTTGGGAAAAGTTGGCCGAACAAGTTGAGGAATTTAATCCGAAATATGCTTTGCTTCGTGATGAAGAATCGATTATCTCTTTTCAGGACAGGGTAGGAAATTGTGATACCGAAGTGCTAACCGGTAAGAGTAATTTGCTTAAACTGGCAGCCTTAGATGAGGCTGACATAATTCTGAATAGCCTGGTCGGCTTTGCTGGTTTTGAGCCCACAATCGAAGCCCTGAAGGCAGGAAAGAAAGTAGCTTTAGCTAATAAAGAATCATTGGTAGTTGGGGGCGTATTAATCAATGGTTTACTTGATGAAAAACAAGATCAACTTATTCCTATTGACTCTGAACACAGCGCTATATTACAATGTTTGGTGGGAGAGCCCAAAGAAAGGATTGAGAAATTAGTGATAACAGCCAGTGGCGGTCCATTTCGTACGTGGACAAAAGAACAGATGCAGGACATAACGGTTGAAAAGGCGCTAGATCATCCCAATTGGTCGATGGGGGCGAAGATTACAATTGATTCGGCAACGATGATGAATAAGGGACTCGAGATTATCGAAGCGCACTGGCTTTTTGATATGCCATTATCCAAAATCGAAGCGGTAGTGCATCCGCAAAGTATTGTTCATTCGATTGTTACATTTACCGATGGCTCCAGCAAGGCTCAGCTTGGCCCCCCAACGATGAAAGTGCCTATTTTATACGCTTTAACCTATCCCAATCGTTATAAGTTAAATGCACCGCGATTGGATTGGCAAACGTCTTTCGATTTAACTTTCGAGCCGGTAGATTACGATCGATTTCGGTGCATTAAATTGGCTATTGAAGCTGCTGAAGAAGGCGGGTTGGCTCCAGCCATATTAAATGCGGCTAACGAAGTAGCCGTAGAACGCTTTCTAAAGCAGGAAATTACGTATATTGAAATACCGAATATAATTGACACTTGTCTGCAACAGTTAAATAATTCGCATTCAATTTCGTTAGAATCACTTAAGAGTATAGATAAAAAAGCCAGAAATCTGGCATTAACTATTTAATTATTGTACTGAACGCTACATGGATTGGATTTTAAGTTTATTATCAACGTTAGCAATATTTGCAGCGGCCCTGCTTATTTTGGTGTTTTTTCACGAGCTAGGCCATTTTATAGCAGCAAAAATATTCGGGATGAGAGTCGAACGTTTTTCGCTGGGCTTTCCCCCTCGGATTTTTGGTATTAAAAAAGGAGAAACAGATTATTGTATTAGTGCCACACCCTTGGGCGGATATGTTAAAATTTCCGGTATGATCGATGAGAGCATGGATACCGATTACCTGGAGGAGGAGCCGAAGCCCTGGGAGTTCCGTAGCAAACCGGTATGGCAGCGAATTATCGTGATATCTGCCGGGGTAATATTTAATATGATCTTGGCCGTCCTTATTTATTCTTCACTGGCTTTTACCACTGGAGACATGAAGGTGGATATAAATAGTGTGGATGGCATTTATGTACAACAAGGTTCTCTGGCTTCACAGGTTGGTTTTAAAACCGGTGATAAATTGGCAGGAGTTAATGGTCACAAGGTTAAGTATTTTCAGGATCTTTTTGCTCCCAATGAAATGACAGCTTCTTCGCTTAGTTATATCGTACTAAGAAATGGTAAGAAAATGACCATACCGGTTGCCGATAGTTTGTTAAATGACATTGGTAAGAAGGGGTTTATATCGCTAAGTAATGCCATGCCAAATTTGCCGATCAATCGGGTAGTGGATGGTACACCTGCCGATAAGGCGGGACTGCAATCTGGTGATAAAATTGTTGCGATCAATGGGCAACCTATGCATTATATGGATCAAACCATATCAACGATTAGCCATTCAAAAGATACGTTGTCATTAGCTATAAAACGGGATGGCGCTATTAAGCATATCGACGTAATGCCTAATGCAAACAATAAGCTTGGCGTCGTATTTCAGCCTTCCATAGCCGATAATTTCGATGTTGAGAGGTTTAATTATGGCCTATTCGCATCTTTAAAGGTTGGGGTACAAAAAACGAATGATACTGTGACCGGGATCCTGCAAGGTTTTAAAAAGATGTTTTCCGGTGCTATTTCAGTCCGCCAAAACTTAGGAGGGCCGGTAGCCATAGCAAATGTTACAAAACAAGCGACGGAAGCTGGTGGGGCAGTCGGATTTTGGAATATTACAGCTTTCTTAAGTATAACACTGGCTATCATGAATATCCTGCCGATCCCGGTGCTGGATGGTGGTCATCTTATGTTTTTAATCTACGAGGGGATTACCCGAAGAGAGCCGTCGCCAAAAGTAAGAATGGCCTTGCAACAAATTGGATTTTTGCTCATCATTGCGCTCTTTATCTTTGTTACATTTAATGATATTCTCAGACAGTTCGGCTAAGATCAAATATTAAAAAATGTTTGCACGAGACGGATACACAACGATAGTTGTTACTACAATTTTTGCAATCCTGGTAAGCATCGGTGCTTACTTTATGGATCATTGGACCTCGTATATCATTTATGCGGCTATGATTCTGTTGGTTGCATTTATTCTATTTTTCTTTCGGAATCCTGAGCGCCATCCACCTGAAGGGGATAACCTGATTTTATCTCCCGCCGATGGGGATATCGTTCAAATAAAAGAAGTAGAGGAGAATCGATATATTAAAGGACCAGCCAAACAAATAAGTATTTTTTTATCGCCTTTAAATGTACATGTGAATCGGCTACCTGTTTCAGGAAGTTTAGAGTATTTGGAATATGAACCGGGAATTTTCTTGGTTGCTTATGATCATCGAGCCTCGGATCTTAATGAACGAGCTGATTTTGGAGTTTGTCACTCATCGGGAACAAAAATATTTTTTAGGCAAATTACCGGTTTTCTTGCACGACGTATCGTTTATCATATTAAAAAAGGAGATCAGCTAAAGGCTGGAGAACGATTTGGGATGATGAAGTTTGGTTCTAGAATGGATATACTTGTTCCGGTTGATATTGAAATTGAAGTTTCGGAAGGGGATCAGGCGGTTGCCGGAGAAACAATTTTAGCTACCATCAAAGCATAAAATGAAATATCCAATACAAAAATGGAAGCGATTTCGTCGGCACCGAAAAAAGAAAAAAGGCAGACGGAAGCGAAAGCAAATTCCACGTACAATCATCCCCAGCTTTTTTACCCTGATGAATTTGTTTTGTGGTTTCCTGGCAATCATCAGTATTTCAGAAGAACGACTTTTTTTCGGGGCTTGGCTAATTGTCTTTGCCGGATTATTTGATGCCTTGGATGGTTTTATGGCCCGGCTCTCGAATGCTACCAGTCCCTTTGGCATTGAACTCGATTCCATCAGTGATGTGGTATCTTTTGGTGTGGCGCCGGGCTTCCTGCTTTATTCCTTTGGGTTGAGCAATATGCCTTTTGTTGGCATTATACTGAGCGCCCTTCCACCGTTGTGTGGAGCTGTCCGTCTGGCCCGTTACAATGTAGATGCCCAAGAAACCAGAAAGGATTATTTTACAGGGTTACCGATTCCTGCCCAGGCAATAATTATAGCTGCTTTCTATTTAACTTTTTATAACCAGCTGGAAATGTTTAAAGGCATGGAGTATGGCCTTAATACCGTGCTGGTCCCACTAATTGTATTATTGTCATTTTTGATGGTTAGCACGATTCCCTTTGATAAAATACCAAGTTTTGATCGCCAATCTATACAGCGGCACAAAGGAAAACTCAGTCTGTTCATTTTTTATGGGATATTGATTCTGCTATTCCAGGAGGTGGGACTGATGATCGTCTTTTCAGCTTTTATCTTAAAGGGAATTATTCTTGGTGCTATTACCTTCTGGCAAGAAGCTTTTGGTGAACCGGGAGAATTATCTGAAGAGGAATATTAGATTTACTTTGGCTATAGAAATGAGATGTTGCTTAGCCTAGCCCCTAAAAGCGGTAACTAATTCCCAACGAATGCACTGTGCCAAAGCCCGTCTCGAAGGGAATAATTGCATAGCTTGCAGTAATAGTATCCAGCTTAACGCCTAAACCTGCACTCCAGTGCCGAACGGTGTTTCCCGTTTTATATCCGGTACGCAGGGATATTGTTTGAGCGATATTTAATTCCAGGGCAATATTGGTATAAGGATTTCGGTGCTTTTTATCCTGTGTACTTTGTGAAACAGTGTAAACAGGGACAACCAGATCATCTTTTAGATGAACCGTTATCGGCAAATTACTATTCTTGGGAGGGACAAAAGTAAACAGCCGGGCATTAATTCCTGCTCGGTAAGTAGTGGGTAAAGTCGTACCCGTATTTCGGAGTTTATTCATTTTCCCAAGATTCATCAGGCTAGTCCCCAGTTGCAAGCGATTATCAAGAATTTTTGTAGCAGCACCCAAACTTAGGGCGTATCCAGAAGCATTATAGATATAATACTCTTCCCGCAGATATTGTAAGGTAGCCCCAAGAGCAACCGGACCGAGTCTATACGCATAAGCGCCACTCAGCGAAAGAAAGCTGACATTGAATGTTCCCTGGGCCGGACCAGCTTGATTACCTCTTAAAGGAATATCCTTGACCTGAGAACCCAGAAACCCAAAAGCCAGGGCATGGGCTTCGTTTTTTAGATTGATAGCCGCATGAGCATGAGTAATGTCTGCTATCCAAAGTGTATAATCAGCATTAATTGTGGAATGATTTTCCAGTGCCAGGTTAGCTGGATTGGTATAAATATCAGAAGCGCCGAGTAGTTCGGCGGTAACGGCTTCGTTGAGTCCGAATGCATGGGTGCTGGGGCCGGTCGTCAGCAAATCCAATCCTGATCCTTGAGCGTAAATGTGAGTATAAAAGCCCAGGCTAATGAACGCTATGGCTATGATAATGTTGATTTTTCTCATAAGTTTAACTGCAAACCGAAAACATGCATATAGGAAATGTTATTAGGTTCTTCTACAAATGCATAATCTATAGAAGGCGTTAGGAAATCAAATGGAAGGCGCAGGGAAAAACCGGCACTGTAGTGATTATTATTTCTAATGGATGTTAGCTCATCAATTTGCCAGCCGGCCCGTAAAGTGATGAGCCTGGGCATTTTCCATGCACTACCAATCCGGAGATTGTTGATTGATTGATTTTCATGAATAGAATGGCCCACTTCTATACTTACAAGCAGGTTGGAGATTATATAATAAGAAATGCCCAGGCGAATACGGCGCGGGAAATGATCATGTCTGCCGGAGGAATCATCACCATATAGTGAGCTGGAATTCCAGTTATACGAAGCTAGTAAATCCTGAGCGGTCAAACCGGCTTTCAGCTTAGAAGAAATGTTATATAAGAGTCCGATGTCTAATCCCAAAGTTTTGGCAGAAGATAGATCCGTATGATAGTCGGCAATATAGTATTTGAGTCCGATACCAACAGAAAGACTACCAAATCGCTGTGCTAAAGCGGTTTCCAGCATATAATCGTGTGTAGCTAATGTACCGGTATCATATCCGTCGATAGAGCGTGCGTCGATATTGTTGACGTTGGCATTGACGATTGAAAGAGAGATGCCTCCTGTTGGAGGCAGTTGAAAAGTGCCATTGGCAGTATTAAAACTGCGATCGAAGCTCATGGCGGCGGTTGATAAATCTAATTGGTTGCCTTCAGGAGCATAAGCTGCCAGCGCCGGATTGTAGTAACCGTAGATACCTTCATTAGTGACAGCCGTTAAAGCATTGCCCATAGCCATTCCCCGCGGACCAAATCCGATGCGGCTGAATGAGCCTGCAGCACCGCCGTGCTGGGCAAAGGAAAGAGACGTAAATCCTACCGAAAATAGGATAACCAGCAGTGTTTTCATGTATTTTGTCGGAATGATCATACTTACTTAGTCAATAACAAGAATTTTACCACGGATAGTGTTTCCCGGGGTATCAATTTGGTAGAATACCGGCCCATTTGCTACTTGCCTTCCGTGAGCATCGGTACCATCCCACACCGCCTCATAAGTGCCGGCAGCAAAGTTTCCGGAGTCGAGGATTCGAATCAGATGCATGCCAAAGTCGTACAGTCGAATATATACATTCCCAGGCTCGTCAACGTTGTATTTGATACGGACTATCCCATGTCTGCGCGGCGAAAAGGGATTGGGATAAGCGTAGGATTCAACCTTTGGAGCATCTTTTTGATATTGATTGTTACCATCCAACGGAAAGTTAACCCGGGTGATTTGCCAGGTATTACCAGAATCAGCTGTTGATGCAAGTCCGTCACTGGTACCTACCCACAGTCGTTTGTTCGAGGAAGCAAGGCTATAATATTGAGCGGACGATTTGATAAAGGTTCCCGAATCTTGAATCTGTTGGATTTTTGTCCAGTTGTCTCCATTGTCTTTGCTAACGAATAGTCCTTTATCACCCGCTGCGAAAATCACTCCGTTTTTAAAACCAATATCATTGATGCGCTCACCAACCAGGTATTGATCAAATGTTTGTCCGCCATCTGAGGTGCGAACAATGCCATATCGCTCATTGTCATCAAGCCCGCTAATCCAGTTTGTCATCCAGACATCACCGTTTGAGGGCTGCTGTCGGATTGTAATAATCCAGTTGCTAAGCAGTCCATCAGAAGAACTATCATATTGCACATGTTGCCATCGGAGGCTGTCGATTGGCGCGGTGAGTGCATCTTCGGAGATGTCCAGTCCTCCTGCAGTACCGGCCCAAACGTTATGTTGGTTGTCGATCATCACAGCGAAACCAAGCAGGTTTTGATCATATCTGGGATCATAACGATTTTGACCATTTCCGTTAAACTTATATGATTGTTCCGGCACCAGGCTATCGGCATATTGTGGGGGTAGTAAAAGTCGTTGCCAATGTTTGCCAAAATTTTTACTACGAACGATGCCCAGCGCCCATCCCGCCGATAAGACAGTCGTACCATGTATAGCAATATCGAATGGAGGAGCCTGTTCCTGGGTGGTGATGGGTAACTTGGAATAGGTTTTGCCTCCGTATATAAAAGTGGTATCGTTTTTTGCTTCTTTGGGGTTTTCAATGTAGTCCCAGGTATCGCCACCATCCGTTGAAAAATGGAATCCTAGTCCCGCCTGTACGCTGCCGTTAGGACTTTGGGCATTATATCCCAGTCCGGCCCATACTGTATCGGGGGCAAGCGCTAGCGAAAACACCCGTCCCTTGCCCTGGGTAATTTTGGTTGCACCATCCGGATAAGACCATGTAGGATTGTTATTGATGGTTCTATTGAGTCCGGGGCCTATCCAGAGCGTGTCGCCGAGAGCGGCCATATTGGAAACCGAATTTTGCTTTATGGATGCAGTAGGGGAAGGAACCTGGCCTACAACCTGGGCATGAGCTTGGCCCCATAAAGCAGAAATAGTAGTTGCTAATAAAATAGTTTTAAACGCCTGTAGCATCATTATGAGGTGATTATCATCCCAAAACGTGTTCTGAAATTCTCCATTAATTTGTCAACCGAATATATGTTTTATTTGTGCCAAATAAACTTGTTGATTTTACCATCGACACCTATTATCTTTCTCTCGTTATGAAAAAATCAACTCATAAAAATCTGAATTGGTGGTGGCCCGTGAAATTACATATACGGGCAGTGGCAGACTTATGAGTTAGATCACATACAAGAATTTTTTAGAGAACCCACTGCAGGAAACTGGAGTGGGTTTTTTTATTATTTGGAATATTTAACCACTTATGTATCGAGAACACGAGTTAAATTAATTTGTATCTCTTAGTGATCTAAGTGTCCTAGTGGTAAATAATTGAAGTTATGCAATTAGATGAATTTAAAAAGTTAGCGATAAATTACACGGCAATACCGGTCTATCGTCGATTAATGGCTGATGTATTGACCCCTGTATCTCTGTTTCTCAATCTTCGACAGGATGCCAGATATCCATTTTTGCTGGAGTCGGTAGAAGGGGGAGAACAGCTTGCACGCTATTCATTTCTTGGACGAAACCCCTACCAGTTGTTGCGTTATGATGGGAATAAAGTGGTTCTCGAAAAGGGCAGTGAGGCCGAAATATTTGATATGCCCTATTTTGAGGCACTGAAAATTCTTACTACGCAGCACAGTGAGCCCAAACTCCCGTCTTTACCTCGTTTGACGGGAGGGGCCGTAGGGTTTTCGTCCTACGATACTGTTCGTGAAGTCGAGGATTTGCCTTATGTACCTGAAGCAGATATCGAACTACCCGAAGCAATTTGGGCTTTTTATGATGAGATATTTGCCTTTGACCATGTTAAGCAACAGGTAATTATCATTAAAACGGTATTTGTTGAGGAGGATACTTCGAAGCCGGAATCTCTTTATGAAGAAGCCCAGGGGCGACTTGATGAGATGGAAGAATTAGTTTATCAGCCGATTCATTCTTCAGATTCGTTTTCAATTGATCCCGATAATCTTTCGAGCAATTTCGAGCAGTCTGAGTTTGAGAATGTGGTTAAACGGGCTAAAGAATATATTTATGATGGTGATATTTTTCAGGTTGTACTCTCTCAGCGTTTTGAAACTGATTTTGAAGGAAACCGATTTATGCTTTATCGGGCCTTGAGGATGGTTAACCCATCGCCATACCTGTTCTTTTTGGACTTTGAAGACTTCGCCCTGATAGGATCGTCTCCGGAAGTACTAGTCCGCGTACAAGGTCAGACTGCTCAATTGTTACCTATTGCCGGTACACGCCCAAGAGGTGATACCCCGGAAGAGGATCTGGAATTGGAGAAGGATCTAAAAAATGATCCCAAAGAAATTGCCGAGCACGTAATGCTGGTAGATCTCGGCCGTAATGATTTGTCGCGTGTCTGTGAGCCGGGCACGGTTAAGGTGGTACGGGAGCAGGTAATAGAACGATATTCGCATGTGATGCACATTGTTTCTGATGTGAAAGGAAAACTAGCACCCGATCAAACTTCGGTGGATGCACTTATGCAATGCTTCCCGGCGGGAACGGTTAGCGGGGCTCCCAAAATTCGGGCGATGGAAATTATTGATGAGCTGGAACCGACGAAACGTGGACCTTATGCCGGAGCGGTCGGTTATTTCGATTTTTCAGGTAATATGGACACTTGTATTGTAATTCGTACAATGCTGGTTACCGAATCCAAAGTATATATACAGGCCGGGGCTGGCATCGTTGCAGATAGTGATCCCCAAAAAGAATATGAGGAAACAAAAAATAAGGCCGGTGCGCTTGTCGAGGCACTGAGCGTAGCCTTATCAATAACTTAGTGATATAAATAATTCAAACATTCAAAACTGAAAATATTCGGAACCAATGAAAACCATTTTATCAGGCATTACCCCTTCAGGAAAATTACATCTCGGCAACTATTTTGGAGCGATTCGCCAGCATATTCAAATGCAGGAGGAAGGTGAGGCTTTTTACTTTATAGCTAATTACCATTCCCTGACCTCCATTAATGACGGGAAAGAGATCTACGAGAATACGATCGATATTGCATTGGATTACCTGGCTCTGGGGCTTGATCCGGAAAAATGCACCTTTTTTGTGCAGAGCGACGTTCCACAGCACGCCGAACTTGCCTGGATATTGGGTACATTTTGTCCCGTTAGCCTTATGGAAAAGGGTGTTGCCTATAAAGACAAAGTGGCTCAGGGGATGAAACCGAATATCGGACTTTTCACTTACCCGATTCTGCAGGCCGCTGATATTCTGATGTACAATGCCGATATCGTACCGGTGGGGCAAGATCAGAAACAGAATATCGAAATTTGCAGGGATCTGGCTGGCAAATTTAATCACAATTATGGCGATGAATATTTAAAATTGCCTGAAGAACATATTGTCGAATCCGTGGCTGTCGTACCCGGACTTGACGGGCAGAAGATGAGCAAATCCTACGGCAATACTATCGGTATTTTTGACGAAGGTAGGACCCTTAAAAAGAAAGTGATGTCCATTCAGACCGATTCTACACCATTGGATGAGCCTAAAGATCCCGAGAGCTGCAATGTTTTTGCACTTATTAAGTTATTTGCAGAGGAAGAGAAGCAGAATGAGATTGCGGAGAAGTACCGGGCCGGAGGTTATGGTTACGGACATGCTAAAAAAGAGCTTTTAGGTATGATCGAGGATCACTTTGCCGGGGCAAGGGCGAAAAGAAAAGAACTGGCCCAGGATTTGGATACGGTGCGGGATATCCTGCGGGAGGGCGGCAAAAAGGCCCGGGCAAGGGCAGAAGAAGTTATGGAGCCCGTCCGCAAGGTTACCGGATTGTTCAAATCCTATGATTTTATAAGCAATTAAGCTTGGTTACTACAAACTTGATGAGCTATGGTCTTAATTATCGATAATTACGATTCATTTACTTATAACCTTGTTCATATTGTCGCTCAGTATGAGGACGAATATAAGGTCATACGTAACGACGATTTAACGGTTGATGAAATAAAGTCGTTAAATCCTGACAGGATCCTTATTTCTCCAGGCCCGGGCCGACCTGCCGATGCAGGAATCACGGAGTCGGTTATTCGGGATTTGGGCAAAGAGACACCCACTTTGGGCGTATGTCTGGGGCATCAGGCGATTGGAGAAGTGTTCGGAGGTAAAGTGACTCATGCCCCCAAACTTATGCATGGGAAAACTTCGGCCATCATTCATGACGGTAAGACAGTGTTTCAAAATGTTCCTAATGAATTTATCGCTACACGCTATCATTCATTAGTGTTGGATCCCAATCAGATTCCCGAAGAATTGGAAATTTCTGCCCGAAGTGATGATGGGGTTATTATGGGTATTCGTCACCAGTATTATCCCATCGAGGGCATACAGTTTCATCCCGAAAGTATATTAACCAAACAGGGACCTAAGCTTATTGAGAATTGGATTTTACAAACTGCAGAAAAACTTGAAACGATAACAACAACTCACTATGACTGATTTTAAACCAATCTTAGAAAAGCTGGCGCAGCGTCAGGATTTAACTCCAGAAGAAGCCGAGAATGTCCTTCAGGGCATCATCAATGGCGATATGGGTGTAGAAAAAACAACAGCCTTTTTACTCGGAATGCGTTCTAAGGGAGAAACCATTGAGGAGCTAACTGCATTCGTAAGGGTTATGCGCGATGCCGCCGTACAACCCGATGTAAATGTGGACGGAGCTGTGGATTTGTGCGGCACCGGAGGTGACAATTTGGGAACATTTAATATATCTACTGCTGCTATGTTCGTGGTTGCCGGAGCCGGTGTTCCGGTGTTAAAGCACGGCAACCGTAGTGTATCGAGTAAGAGCGGCAGTGCCGATGTTTTGGAAGCCCTTGATATCGTTGCTACCCTGCACAAAAAGCAGGTAGAGAAGGTGTTCAATGAGATTGAGATGGGTTTTATGATTGCTCCCAACTTTCACCCTTCAATGAAGCACGTAATGCCTGCGCGTCAGATCTTGGGTATTCGATCATTTTTCAATACGATGGGTCCGCTACTTAATCCGGCGGGTGTCCGCCGACAGGTAGTAGGAGCGTTTGACAACCGTACAGCAAGGCAGATTGCCGAAATTCTGTCAAATCTTGATTCAGAACGGGTTTATAGTGTGCACTCTCGTGATGGCTTGGATGAATTAAGTTTAACGGCACCAACTTTTGTTCACGAGATTAAAGATAATGAATATGTTGGTAAGCAAGAGTTTAATGCTGCTTCATTAGGATTTAATCCCGTTAGCTTGCAGGAGCTACAGGGCGGTGATCGTTTTTATAATGCGGATCTCATCCGATCGGTATTTGAGGGTAAAGGTGAGCCCGCACATCGTAATATTATTTTGCTGAATGCTACCTTCGGCATTCACGTATCCGGAAAGGCAGACACTCTTGAACAGGCTAAGCAGATGGCCGAGGATAGTATTGATTCGGGAGCCGCCCTTAAAAAGTTGAAGCGTATGAGTGAAGCCACGAATGATATTATGGAATCAACTGGATAGTTATGGCGAATATTCTGGATGAAATAGTAGAACAAACGGCTTACGATCTAAAAAAAAGGAAGCGTGATATAAGCTTTAAAGATCTGGAGTCCTTGGAGTTATATGAAAAAGATGCTAAAAATTTTAAAGAGGCCTTATCTCTGGAAGATGATATGGCTGTCATTGCAGAAATCAAAAAAGCTTCTCCTTCGAAGGGACTCATTCGAAAGGATTTTGATCCCCAGCGGATTGCCGCACAGTACCAGGATGGTGCAGCATCGGCTATTTCGGTTTTGACGGATGAGCCGGCTTTTCAAGGAAATTTAAAATTCCTGGAAATTGCTTCTAAAGAAGTGACTATTCCTTTGCTGCGTAAGGATTTTATTATCGATCCGTATCAGGTGAAAGAAGCAAAGGCTTATGGAGCCGACGCGGTGCTCTTGATTGTGGCTATTACCGAAGGAAACCAGCTTGGTGAGTTATTACATGCGACGAAAGAGTTTGGACTGCAAGCATTAGTGGAATGTTATTCGGAGGAAGATTTCCAAAATGTTAACTTTGAACTCGTGGATATCCTTGGTGTTAATAACCGGGATTTGCGTACCTTTGAGGTGGACCTTCATCGGGGCATTGAATTGTTACATAAAGCTCCGGAAGGGACAACTTTGGTTTCGGAAAGTGGATTAAGCTCAGCCGGAGATTTAAAGCTGCTTTTGGATAAAGGCATCCACGCTGCGCTGATCGGAGAGTATTTTATGCGTCAACCAAATCCCGGTAAGGCTGTTAAAGAAATGAAGAATGAATTTAAGGATTTAATCGAAAAATCAGTTTCCGATTAGATTAGCCTTTGTATGAGTAAATCGTACGTAGATAGTTGTTGTACTAATTGAAGTTTAGATATTTTGGCAAATAAAATAGACTATATACTACAAAAGGCAGAAGACCTAGAAAGACATAAGACTTTTCCAATATTAATTAAGAACTAAGAAGAAAAATTATTCCATGTTTGCAGATCCGGAAGAAAGAACAAAAGTTAAAATTTGTGGTGTGACCTCGCTTCAGGATGCACGTTTTGTGGCAGGGGCTTTAGCGCACTATATGGGTTTCATTTTTTATGAGGAGAGTCCCAGGTATATTGAACCCGCTAAAGTAGGGGCCATCATCAACTGGCTCGAAGGTCCCGATTATGTGGGGGTATTTGTAAATCAGCCGCTCGATGATGTGAATATGATTGGACGTCAAACGGGCATAGATTATGTGCAGCTTCACGGTGATGAAAATCCCGATTATTGCTCATTGGTTGACAAACCTATTATCAAGGCAATTCATGTTTCTGAGGATGATACAAGTGCCGATCTTAAAAGTCGGGTAGAACCGTATTTGGATCATGTAGATTACTTGCTTTTTGATACAAAGGTAGAAGGCGAATGGGGCGGTACGGGACAATCATTCGACTGGACGGTTCTGGATGATATAGCGGGATCTACTCCATATTTCTTGTCGGGGGGGCTAAATGTGGATAATATTCGATCGGCCTGCGAGCAGGTACATCCATATGCCGTAGATATTTCCAGTGGTTTGGAAAGTAAGCCCGGTATAAAAGATTACGAAAAAGTTGAGCACTTTATGGATGAGATGCGAAATATTTGGGATAAACAGGAGATGGGAGAATTGTAGTTTTGAGTTGAGTCATGAGTGGTGCGTCTTGGGTCGTGAGTCATGAGTTGTGAGACTTGAGTACTGAGAATATCAATTTTTAACATGAAGCTTATTTAGAATGAAGTACACACAGCCAACAAAAGAAGGCTATTTTGGTGATTTTGGAGGCAAGTTTGTCCCTGAAATTTTGATTCCGGTACTTGAAGAACTGGAATCGGCTTATAAAGAGGCCTGGAATGATGATACTTTTCAGGAAGAATATCACCGGTTACTTAATGAATATGTGGGACGTCCCACGAAGTTGACATACGCCAATCGCTTGACTGATCACTATGGCAAGGCAAAAATTTATCTTAAACGGGAAGATTTATGTCATACCGGGGCACATAAAATTAACAATGCTATTGGGCAAATACTGCTGGCCCGGCGAATGGGCAAAGATCGCATTATTGCTGAAACCGGTGCCGGACAGCACGGAGTAGCTACTGCGACCGCCTGCGCTAAATTTGGGGTGGATTGCATAGTATATATGGGAGCCGAAGATATGGAACGCCAGAAACTTAATGTTGAACGGATGCGACTGCTTGGAGCCGAAGTCCGACGTGTGAACAGTGGTTCTCAAACGCTCAAGGATGCCACAAATGAAGCGATTCGAGACTGGGTGACCAACGTTGAGGACACATTCTACATCATCGGTTCGGTGGTAGGTCCGCATCCGTATCCGAAAATGGTACGTAATTTCCAGCGGGTGATTGGCGATGAGACCAAACGCCAGCTCCGGGAAGCCGAGGGACGCGGCCCCGATTATCTGCTGGCTTGTATTGGCGGAGGATCTAACGCAATGGGACTTTTTTACCCGTTTTTGGAGGATGAATCGGTAAAAATGATTGGCTTAGAAGCTGCCGGTTTGGGAGCTGATACCGATCAGACAGCGGCTACCCTGACCATTGGCGATCGTGGTGTCTTGCATGGATCGATGAGTTACTTGTTACAGGATTCCGAGGGACAAATTCAGCTGGCACATTCAATCAGTGCCGGTCTCGATTATCCCGGTATTGGTCCGGAGCATTCATATTTGCGGGATTCTAATCGTGCCACTTATTATGCTATCACCGATGATCAGGCGATGGAAGGAGTGAAGTTACTATCCGAGTTGGAAGGTATCATACCGGCACTGGAGACGGCTCACGCCGTAGCATATCTGGATCTTCTGATGCCCCGAACATCAGAAGATGAGATTGTAGTTTTGAACTGCTCCGGACGCGGCGACAAGGATATGAGCACGATTTCAAAGAACTTATAATTTTTTGTATAAAAGGTCGCTTGACGCCCGTTTAATTTTAAAAATATGGATCATAACTATAAATGATTCTGACAGCTGAATGCTGACAACTGATAGCTTACGGCTGGCAGTTAATTGTGAAATTGATAGCCAAATATAGATTCAACCAATGATTGATAACAAGGAAAATAGAATTGCACAGCTTTTTGAACGTCACGATGGTTCTTCCAAGATTATGAGCCTTTTTTTAACGGCCGGCTATCCGGATTCCGAAGCAACGGTAGATCTGATTTTCGGATTCGAAGAAAATGGGGCAGATATGGTCGAGCTTGGGATGCCGTTTAGCGATCCTCTGGCGGATGGGCCTACGATTCAGTATTCTAGCAATGTAGCAATTGAAAAAGGCATCATGATGGATAAGATACTGGATATTGTACGCCAGGTTAGGGAAAAGTCACAGCTTCCCATTATTCTGATGGGTTATATAAACCCGGTATTGCGTTATGGGGCTGAGGACTTTTGCCGAGATGCAGCCCAGGCAGGAGTGGATGGGCTTATTATTCCTGATATTCCTGTTGATGAGTCTGGTATTTTAACGGATTATGCTAAAGAATACGGCCTGCCTATCATCTATTTAGTAGCACCAAATACATCCGACGAACGTATGCAAAAAATTGATCAGCATTCCCAGGGTTTTGTATATTGTGTTTCGGTAACTGGCGTAACAGGGGCTCGCGATGGGGAAGATGTAGCACAATCGGTACAGCGTTTTATTGACCGTGTTCACCGAAATGTGACCCGTAACCATAAAATGGTGGGATTTGGTATCAAATCCCACGAAGACGCCCAGCGTATTGCCGCCGAGATGGACGGTTTTATTGTAGGAAGTGCACTTATCGATAACATCCGGGAGCATTATCCCAAAGAGGGATGGAAGGATAAGGTATTTGCTTTTGTTACATCGTTAAAGTATGGTAAAACATAATTTGGAATGACACTGATAATTTTATGAAATCATTACTAAAGACGACGTTATTATTATTTATTGTTGCGGTATGGTTTGGCTGCGAGGGGGATTATCGGCAGAAAGCCACAGGGCCTATTGATCAGGTGGTGGTAGTGATGGATTCTACCCAGTTTAATAGCCAAACGGCGGATGCTATTCGTAAAACCTTTGGCCGTTATATGCAAACGTTGCCTAATGCTGAACCTCTTTTTGATCTTAGTTTTCACGATTTCAACAATAATGCCCAGCTTAGCAAGCTGAAAGCATACAAAAATATAATTATTGCAGCCCCCATCAACGATAGTACCAATACGGCTCGTCTGATTCGGGCCCTTTTAAGTGATAAGGTTGAGCAGCAAGTGAAAAACGGGGATGTTTTTGCTTTCCCGATCCAAAACAAATGGTACAAAAATCAGTGGACCATGATTTTGACGGCTCCCAGCGATTCGGCATTGGCAGAACAAATACAGAATTCTGAGGAGACGCTGACAGACAATCTGATGAAAAAGCAGTATGCCCGCTGGAGAGCACAGGTATATGATCGCGGAGAAAAGACGCAGCTGGAAGATAGTTTATGGAACGATCACGGTTGGAAAATCCGAATACAACATGACTGGTATAGAAATGTGGATACGACTTACACCCACAATGGCGAAACGAATCACTTCTTAACAATGCGACGGCGTCTGCCTCAAAATAGTCGCTGGTTCTGGGCCTGGTGGAAGAAAACAGATAAGATCGACTATGTAAGTGATGATTGGATTAATGCGAAAAGAGACTCACTTATGGAACAATGGGTCCGTGGTACTCGTGATAGTTCATATGTGACGACTGAGTATCGCCGCCCGGTTAAAACGAGGTCTTTTAAATATGAAGGAAATATAGCTTATGAGACCCTTGGAACGTGGCGAATGACGCATGATGCAATGGGGGGCCCGTTTGTGAATCTGACAATCTATGATAAGAATACACATCGACTGTTTTTACTTGAATTTGGGCAATTCGCTCCGAAATATAAGAAACGGCGGTTCGTTCGCCAGTTCCGTGCTATGTTACGAACGTTTGAAACTGATTCAACATGGCAGGGAAAGAAGGCAAAACCAATGGCAGACCAATAACGAGTGTCATCTAACGGCAAACACCAATTTATTGAAGAAGCTTTAGAGAAGCGGAAACAGCATCATCGTTTTCGCACGCTAGTACCATACCTACCTTTGGATGCTACCTCTCTTAAATCCGGAGAAGAGAAGCTGATTAATTTCAGTAGTAACGATTATCTGGGTCTATCTAAGCATCCGAAGGTTGTTCAGAAATCGAAGCAGTATGCTGAGGAGTATGGCACGGGTTCCACAGCTTCGCGCTTGATTAACGGCACTTTTGATATCCATGATCAAGTGGAAAAAAAATTGGCTGATACTTTTGGTTGGGAATCTTCGCTCGTTTTTAACAGCGGGTTTCAGGCGAACAGTACTATTATCAGCACTCTTACCGACCGACATAGTTTGATATTGGCTGATAAACTAAGTCACAACAGCCTGTTGCAGGGTTCGCTTTCAAGCAGAGGCGCCTTTCGCCGGTTTGAGCATAATGATATTTTCGATTTAGAGGAGCAGCTGGAGCAAGCTTCCAAAGAAAATTACTCACGGATTATTGTAATTACCGAATCCATCTTTAGTATGGATGGAGATCGCAGTAAACTAGAGTCCATCGCCGAATTAACTCAAAAGCATGGTGCCTGGATGTTTGTGGACGAAGCGCATGCGGTCGGAATCTGGGGGAAGCGAGGTCTTGGGTTAACGCATGGAATACGCGGTGTGGATATGGTGTTAGGAACCTGTGGAAAAGCTTTTGGTGGTTTTGGAGCTTTTTTGCTTTGTTCATCTCGTATGCGAGATTTTATGATAAATTTTTGTCCGGGCTTTATTTATACGACTGCTTTGCCCCCGGCAGTAATAGGTGCTATTGAAGCTTCTCTGGAACTCATTCCTAATATGGAGAAAGAACGGACACAGCTCCAAAAAAACATTCAATATATGCAGAAGGGCATTCATGAAGCTGGGTTTTCAACGGGTTCATCTGAATCTCAGATTATTCCAATCATTATTGGGAAAGATGATGAAACTTTGAAATTGGCAAATAGTTTAAAAAAACATGGTTTTCTCGCTACGGCTATACGTCCGCCCACGGTGCCTAAAGGTAGCGCACGAATAAGAATTACGTTATCTTCTGAGCACGAGAAAATGCAAATTGATAAATTTCTAACAGCACTAACCGACTGGAACAATGGCTGATTGCCGATTCATCGCCTTCCATGGGTGGGGATTTAATGACCAATATTGGAAGCCATGGGCCAATTATCTGTCCGAATATGGGTATTTTGAAACCTATGATCGCGGCTATTTTAATGAGCCTAAAGAGGTAGAAATATTAACAGTTCCGGTATCCACGGTTCTTATTACGCATTCATATGGGTTGCATTGGATTGATGAATCGTTATTTTCCCAGGCAGATTTACTGATCGTTACCAGCGGATTTCTTTATTTTCATCCGTATGCGGCACAGTATCGCCGGCGGTCGAGGCTGGTCTTACAAGAAATGGTTAATGAGTTTGAGGTACATCCTGAACAGGTTCTAAAAGAATTTTATGAAAATTGTTATGCTCCTGAAAGCCCTCCTCAAATAGATATTAGCGATATCAATCATCAATTGTTACTAGAAGATCTGCAAGATCTGCAGGATGCCGAGCAGAATGTCCATCTGCTGAGAAAAGCTGATAAAATTTGTATCATTCATGGTTCCGATGATCATATCGTGCCCTATAAAAAAGGCCGGCAATTATACACGCAGCTGCAAGCGCAGGCCCAATATTTTGAGATCAAAAATGCCGGACATGCTTTGCCTTATACTCACTACAAGCAATGTCTGGAATTTGTAACTCCCGAAATTGAAAAACTAGCTGAAATAAAGCTTTAGCGATGAATGAAATAGCAGTACTTGACGATAACCTAAAACAGCAAGTTGCCTCTAGCTTTGGTCAGGCAGCCTCATTTTATGAAGAGCATGCCGAAGTTCAACGCGAAGTGGCAGATCGACTGATAGCTTCATTAAAACCATGGAAAGGGATTCTGCCATCCGGTCCAATTATCGAATTGGGATGCGGGACTGGTTTTGTTACGGAAGGTTTGTTAAAACTTTATGGAGATGAAGAACGGGAAATACAGGCCACTGATCTTTCGGAGGATATGGTCGGTTTTTGCCGTCAAAAATTCGAAGGACACGACCACCTATCTTTTCGTGTGCAAGATGCCGAGAATCCGCCACCAGTGGATGAACCACATTATGGGATGACGATCAGTGGCTTTACTGCACAGTGGTTTAAAGATCCCGCTCAAACCTTAGCCCGATGGCTGGAAGTTACCAAGCCCGGAGGACTGCTGCTTGTTTCTTTTCCCGGAGAGGAATGTTTTCCGGAGTGGCGGGAAAAATGCCAGGAACTGGGATTACCATTTACGGCTAATACTTTGCCGGATGTTGAAGAGATGGTGGTTAAGATGTCGCTGGGACCAGCACAACTGGATTATTATGAGGATACGATCACCCAGACTTTTGACGATGCCCGAGACTTCTTTCGTCAGCTTAAACGAGTTGGAGCTTCTACGCAAAAAAAAGGTCGCTCATTAACCCCCAAAGAATTTTCGTTGCTTATTGATCATTGGAACTCTTCGACGGATGGAAAAATAAAAGTGAGTTATCATGTGGTATTCCTGGCTGTTAAGCGAGATTTCGATTCATGATTATTTCAGGTTAAACAACTATTTATATGTTATGTTCTTGAGCGCCCTGAAGACCCTCCTCAGGGGCGCACGCGTGATTTCACATGTGGGAAGGGAGATGTTTTTAGGGCATTTGTTCCTTCAGGACACAAGACATGTCATGTTTCTAAAAACATGGCATTGTCTAAACCAAATATAAGGCAGAAATTTAATCAATAACTTTGCCCAGGTTCTCCAATCCTTTTTCGAGGTCCTCAGTGGGTAATCCCCAGCCAATCCGAAAGTGGTCAGGCGCCCCGAAAAAGTGCCCTGGGGCAATGGTGGTATCAAATCTTTCAGTGAGGTAACTGGCCAGCATATCTACATTGCCGCCGGCATATTTTACAAAGCCAACCGACCCATATTGAGGCTTGTACCAAGAGAGACTTGGCTGATCGTCAATGAACTCTTCGACTAGCTGAAAATTATATCGTAATTGACTCAGATTTTGTTTCAGCATACTGTCGGCTTTCTCAAGCATCAGCAATCCCAGCCGTTCGCTTGGTGCAGCCATAGAGGTCATAAATAGATCCTGGAGTCTCCTGATTCGCTCGGCAAGAATGGATTCGGTAATGACCCAGCCAACCCGCAGATCGTCTAGTCCAAATGCTTTAGTCAGACTGCGAGTTGCTAAAATATGATCGCTATGTTTGGCTGCTGTACGTTCTCCATTGGGATATAGAAATTCAAGGTACACTTCGTCAATTAGAACAAAACAGCCATATTTTTCAGCTAAATCGATAATCTGCCACAGAATATTTTCGTCAATAAGTGCACCGGAAGGATTATGCAAATTTGTTAAGATGATAAGCTTGGTTTTATCCGTAATAAGGTATTCTATCTGCTGCGGATTTGGTTGATACCTCTTTTTCGCATTCCGGTCGAACCGTTTCACGGTAGCGTTGAAATATTTCGGAAGAGAAACCAGAGGCTCATAGGCGGGATCTTCAACCAGCACCTCATCGCCCGGATTCAGGAATAGCGCACATACCAGGTGATTTGCAAAAGAAGCGCTGTGTACCGGCACCACTTGGTTAGGGTTGACTTCATAACGATTGGCGATGGTTTTCATAAGCGGAGCCCAACCGTTTTCATGGTCAACCGGTTCGAGTATCTTTCGTGGATCCTCAACTAAGTGGTTCAGCAAGGGACTGGGCATTCCACTGCTTGCTAAATTATATTTAATATTATGATGTTTTTTTGCCCACGAGATATAGGAACTATGATTCATAATTTTGTTCTTTTTTAGAATTCCAATACAAATAAATAGGGATTCCGGCTAGGATAAGTCCACCGCCAATCATCGCGTTAAATAAGTTTGAGAAAATACTGCTGAGTACAACAAAAGCCGCGGCAAGGATAAAAAGGAGAGGTAGGACCGGATGACCGGGCATTCGGAATGATTCATCAGCCTTGTCTTCAGAATCATTATTTCTGTAATAAAAGATCGTGGCGGCGATAAGTCCAAAGAAAATCCAATCGCCGAATACCGTATAATCAAGTAATTGCCCATAGGAACCCGAAAAAATAAGAACAATAATCCATCCGGCCTGGATGATAAGTGAAAAGCTGGGAGTACGATATTTAGGATGCAGTTTGGCGGCTTTTTTAAAGAAGAGACCGTCATCTGCCATAGCCTGGTAGATGCGAGCTCCACCGAGGATAGCCAGATTCACAAAACCGAAGGTAGATATCGCAATCCCGGCGGAAATCAGTTTGCCTCCGAAATTTCCCCACAATGCTCGCGTAACATCCGATGCGGGAGCACTGCTGGATGCAAGTCCATCCACGCCGAGCGCTGACACATAGGCCAGGTTTACCAGCAGGTAACTGACGATAACGATGAGAATTCCTATGATCGTTATTTGGGGGAGTTTTTTCTTGGGATCCTGTATTTCGCCGGCCACGTTATTGGCGTGTTGCCATCCTCCAAAGGCAAATAGAACAGGAATGAGTGCTGTGCCCATTGCTACGATTACTCCCCAATTGCCCAAAGAATGCTGTGTGACGGCTTCGGTTGCCGTGCCGGATCCGAAAAGCATCAACCCGGCTACCGTAAGCACCGCTACCGCCACCAGTTTCAAAACCGTGAAAATATTTTGTGTGATACTTCCCGGTTTTATCCCCAGGTAATTAATGCCGGTTAACAGGACGACTGAGCCTATTGCAAGTGGTTTGGCGAAGGCGTCCCCGAGATTAAACAGGCTGGCCGCGTAATAGGCGAAGGTCATGGCTACCGCTGAAATGCCACCAGTATTAATAATAAAGAGCTGTGTCCAACCATAGAGAAAAGCGGGGAGAGGCCCAAAAGCTTCTCGGAGATAGACATAACCACCACCGGCTTCCGGGCGACGAGATCCAAGTTCGCCGAAGCAGAGGGCGCCGATGAGGGCAATCCCTCCGCCAATAGCCCAGGCAGTAAGTACAAGTGCTGACGTTGGCAGTCGTTGGGCTACAATAGCTGGATTTAAGAAAATTCCAGCCCCGATGATACCCCCGACAACCACCATTACGCCATCGAAGAGGGTTAACCGTCGGGCATAGGTTGTTTTTTTATTTGGCACAGATAGAATTTTATTTAGGGAGAAATGTTGAAAATAGCAGTGCTGAGCAAACAAACAAGTTTTTCATTAGAAAAATGGAGTTTTTAACTTTACCCAAATTAAAAACTTTTAAAAGACATGCATTTAAAAGATTGGCCTTCAGCATTTTTTGTAACCGGAACAGACACCGACATTGGCAAAACGGTTATTTCGGCAATGTTAACCAAGGCATTAAACGCAACCTATTGGAAGCCCATACAGGCGGGACTGGAAGAGGAGACTGACACTGAATTTGTGCGGCGCGTGACCGAATTTTCCGATAGTCACATTAAGCCCGAGCGATATCGCCTCAACACACCGATGTCGCCACATGGGGCGGCAGAGATCGATGGCGTGAGAATCGAATTAGAAGATTTCACATTGCCCAATTACGAAACGGACTATTTAGTAGTAGAAGGGGCCGGCGGATTGTTGGTTCCGATCAATGGGCGGGATATGATTATCGATTTGGTTTCGTACCTCGAGTTACCGGTGGTATTGGTTGCCCGAAGCACCCTAGGGACATTGAATCATACCTTTTTATCCCTCGAAGCATTGCGAAAACGTGATATTCCCGTGCTCGGTGTTGTAATGAATGGTCCTCAACATCAGAGTAACTACGAGGCTATTCAGCACTATGGAGATATCGATGTGCTCGCTGAGATTGAAGAGCTGGAGACAATAAATCCCCAGAGTCTGCAGGAAACGTTTAAAAAGAAATTTTGATTGATATTTGATTATAGAATGAGATTTAAAAACAAGGAAGATTAGTTTTATGCCCGATTTTCATCCTAATGTGTGGTATCCGTTTACCATCCTTAAAGAAGCGCCAACGCCTCAAAAAGTTACCAAAGGTGATGGGCTCTGGATAGAGCTTGAAGACGGTCGGCGTATCATGGACTGCATCTCCAGTTGGTGGGTCAACACCTTTGGGCATGCGCATCCCCAAATAACAAAGGCTATTACCGAGCAGGCAGAAAAGCTTGAGCATGTGATCTTTGCCAACTTTACTCACGAACCGGCCGAGAAGGCTGCCGAGTTGATTACTCGGGCACTTCCAGGCTCCCTGAATCGCGTATTTTATTCGGACGACGGATCCACCGCCGTGGAAGTGGCTATGAAAATGGCGTACCAGTATTGGATCAACAAAGGTCAGCAGCGAAAAATATTTATCTGTTTTGAGGCAGCCTATCATGGGGATACCTTTGGAGCCATGTCAGCCGGGGAGCGATCAGTGTTTACCAATGTATTCCAGGATCTGCTGTTTGATGTAGAGTTTGTGCCTTTTCCGGAGACCTGGATTGGAGACGAAAGCGTGGAGGATCGCGAAGAGACTATTATTAAAGAGATTGAAGAATTGCTGGAAGAATCTCCTGAAAAGTATGCCGGGATTATGATTGAACCCTTAGTACAGGGAGCCGGAGGCATGCGAATGTGTCGGGAAACTTTTCTCAAAAAGTTGGAAAAACTGGCCCATAAGAAAGAAACGCTGATGATTTATGATGAGGTTATGACCGGCTTCGGACGTACCGGCGAATGGTTTGCCTGCAACAGGGCGGAGGTAGAGCCTGATATCGTCTGTATGGCAAAAGGTATCACCGGGGGATTTTTGCCGCTTTCTGCAACGGTAGCTTCCGATGAAATCTACGAGACATTTAACAGTGATGATCCCCAGAAAACTTTTTGGCACGGGCATAGCTATACTGCCAACCCATTGGGATGTGCGGCGGCTATCGCTTCTTGTAAGCTTATGGAGGAATATCGGCCGGTTTATTCGGAGATGGAGCAGTGGCACCGGGAACATTTAGCAGAGCTGGCTGATCATCCGCGACTGGAGCGCCTGCGTACCCTGGGTACCGTTTCAGCGATGGATATCGATACCAGCGGTCGGGACGTAAGTGTGGATCCTTATACCAGCGAAGTTTTGCAAGATGAGGACGGTTACCTTAATTCGGTAGCGGATGCCATTAAAAAACGTTGTGTGGACAAAGGACTGCTATTGCGTCCGCTGGGTAATGTACTTTATCTGATGCCTCCCTATTGCACCACCCGAGATCAGCTTGCCGAAATGTATGATGGTATCGTGGAATTGCTGGATGAAATATAGGGAGAAATGAATTTAAGATATGCCAAATTTTATAAAACTTGGCATATCTTTTCATATCCTCAAAATCAAAATGAATCCAAGTTTTGCAGATCGTCATGCTCTTTGGGTGGCAGCGATGAGGTAAATTCGATGCCCTGATCAATAAATTTTTGCAGGGCTTTGGAATGTTTGTAAATACCTTCAGCTACCATAATAAAATCATCAAGATCCTCATTACCGGGATCATAAGGCTCAATACCTGGTTTATCGATTAAAGATTCTGCAAGAGCTTTTCCGGCGCGGACAACCAGATAATCATCATAGATGCCCAGGCACATATTGCCGTTAATCAGATATCCAACTCCGCCCAGCTGCTTTTTCTTTCTTAGCTCCTCGTTATCAATGAGATGATGGTCCAAGAGATCTTCCAGTTTTTCGCTGTAATCAGCCAAAATAGTAGATTAGGTTTTCATTTATGATAACCTTGGCATATATATTGAAATATGCAACAAATGTACAAAAGGATATATCATTTTATAGTTTAAATTATTAAACATTATAGCAAATAACGCAGATTGGTATGGATGCTATCCCCATATATACTTGTTGCCCAACGTTAGTATTATAGTAGTAATCTCAAGATGAAATAAAAAAATTATCTTGAGACAGACATGTTTGTTAATAAATTTCAGCTGCAGAAATGACCTTAAGCGGATCCGATCCGCCGTGTACCCCAATAAGCATCCATTTTGAGTTACGATGTAGGTAAACCTCGGTACATCGTCCTTTAATTGCGCGGATATTTTTCATCTGATCGCTTATTTGCGCACTGTAACGATAATTAACGATCCCCACCAGATGATCATAAACACTGATTCCAATAGGGTCAAGTTTATATTCAAGTAAATGTATCGCTGGATCCGCAATGGATTGGATGACATACTTTCGGTCGTGTGGTAATAACATATTACTATCCCAGCCCCGGTAATTTTGGTGAATATATTTTTTGATAGTCTGGAAATCACGATTCATAGAACAATCCCATAATTCACCGACAAGGTTCCATAAAACCTGTTCTTCAACGGAAAGGTCTTTCTTGTTGAGGTGTTTCATGATTATCTCCCAACGAATTTAAGAGGCCTTTGCAAAACCGACCTTATTGAACAATCTCTGCATTTTCACGAACTTGAAATCCTTATCCCGAAATTTTTCGAGACTCCGGTTTTGAATTCACTCAAGCTTTGATCTTGAACAAAATTCCTGGTGTTTCAAAGGTCTCTTTTATTGATTAGACTCCCTCGATTACTTTGATACCTATTATTAATGTAATAAATGGTTGATTAATTTGAAATTAAAAGAAGTAATAATACTTCAGATAGCCAAGCCTATAAGTAAGATTAGCCATAGATGTAGCTATGGGTCCGGCGAATTATTTTTTTGCTCTAAGCCGGATCACTTCCCCTTCTCCCTGATGATGTTTGCCTTCGTCAAGTTTAACAGTAGTTTGCTCTAGTTGTTGAATGTCAAGTGTTTCAAAATCCTTTTTTATATCTTCTACACTATATAGCATGTCCCGGTTTTTAGGCCCGCCCGAAGAACGATTAATTTGATCTTTAGCAAAGGCTTCCATAATTATATAACCGCCGGATTTAAGACTGTCAGACAGTTTTCGGTGGATGCTTTGGCGAATATTTGAAGGCATGTGAGCGTAGATCAAGGCAACAACATCATAATGGCTATCCGGCAATTCTACTGATTCAAAATCAGAAATGTAATAGTTGATTTTTATCCCCTCCTGATCGGCCAGATTGAGCGCTTTCTTCTTGGCTTCTTCGCTGAAATCAAAAGCATCTACCTGCCACCCTTTTTTAGCTGCATAAATGCTATTTCTCCCTTCTCCGTCCGCCGGCAAAAGAATTGTACCACTATTATGTGTATCAATAAATTGTTTAAAGAAAGTGTTGGGAGTGAGTCCATAGACAAATTGCTCACCGTCATAACGCTCGTTCCAGAAATCTTTCATTGGGTATAAGAGATATTTAATGGTTTATTACTGAATTTAGAATTACAAGAAAGAATTCTTCATGCAGAGCGTTCCCTCTTGGGTAACGGCTCAATAGAAATGCTACTTTATAGCTATTTATTTAGCCCTAATTATTCACAAATAAATAATAAACCGCCAATTAACGTACTGATTATTAGATTGGAGAAATTTATTTGTTGCTCAAAGGTGGGTACAACTTAAATCGCTACGAATAATCCGTGTTAAGCCAAACGAAAATATCTGGCTCACTTTCTAAGTATCTCGAGAATCTCGTGAGCAATTTCTTCGATAGGCTTATTGGTTACTTTGATGACCGACCAATCGGGATGTTTGCCAAATATTTTGCGGGCATGCATCAATTCTCGTTTCACCGTATCCAGATCGACATAATCTTTGGTTACGCCACCCAAATGACTGTGACGGGAGTGGCGAATTTTAACGAGACTCTTTGGATCGGTAATAAGTCCGATAACAGGGCAGGATGAAATCGAATCCAAAATGGGAGGGAGTTGCTGATCCAGGATGATGGGAACATTGGCAACAAGCCAGCCCTTGAAAGCCAAGTACATGCTCAGGGGCGTTTTGAAGGTTCTGGAAACCCCAACCAGCACTATTTCTGCTTTATTTAACTCGTGGATACGCCTCCCATCATCATGACGAAAGGCGAATTCCATGGCCTCAATTCGCTGGAAATATGATTTATTTAACTGGTAGAAGAGTCCGGGTTCCTCAGATGGATTATTGGCAAAATTATCGGATAATTGAGCCAATAATGGACCCATTAAGTCAATAGTTTCTACCGAATGCAGACGCCCTTCATGAAGAATAAATTCGCGAAGTCTTCGGGATACCACAGTGTGTACGACAAAAGCGTTGGCTTTTCTTGCTTGTGCAATGGTATCGATAATTTGTTTCTTCGAACGTATTTGGGCCCGGATTCTGATATTTGGCTTAATCTGGTCGAACTGGGTTAAAGCGGCTTCCAGTATTTGCGTTGCTGTTCTACCGGTTCCGTCTGAGATTACAAAAATGTTTGGCATAATCCGTTCGCTGTCTCTCATATTCTTTTCTAACAGATAAACCAGTTAAAAATGACTTAGCTGAAAGTTGGATTTACATTCAACCTTTAATCAAATTTAGAAGACTATGATATAACTGCAAAGGGTATTTTGACATATCTTTTGATTGGCCAAAGGGAAGGATGATCAGTAAAAACAAACTGATTCTTAAGGGGTATTTTTTAATTTGGCTTCAATGGTACATTTCTGCCCCCTTTTTATTGTTATCATTTAATTTATACATAAATAATGAAAAAGGGTTCTTTTAATACGTACATTATTATTGACGCATCAGATAAAAATGATAAGGAAGGAGTGATGCTTATAAAGGAAAAGGGATATAGATTTGATTCACTTGCTCGGCCTTTCTTTCTGAGTTTTGGCTATAAATTTATGCAGCAAACCAATTTTGAACTGTTGCGGCAAACATAATATCTACTTGAGGCCTTTGAAAAACCAGGAATTTTGTTCAAGATCAAAGCTTGTGTGAATTCGAAACCGGAGCTTATTACGTATAAGTGAGGTTTTTGAATTCACGAAAATGCAGAGATTGATCAATAAGGTCGGTTTTGCAAAAGCCTCTAATTATAAATAGCGAAAAAGAGGAACGACTGTTTAATGAGCTCGGTTGAAGTCATGATATATGATTTAGTTGCATTTCTGGGAATTCCAACAATTGATTTTACTTTTTTAATGAATCATAGTGCCACATATTAATGTTATAACTAAATGAAATATGGGTCATAACCAATATCTATCAGAAAGTAATTTGTTACATCGAATGATTTTGTGATTTTAATGAAGTAAATAGAAAACAATAAAATAGACGTTGCATGGATACCAACAAAAGTCAGAATTCGTCAAATAGTACCAAAACCAATAATGAAAACAGTGAAAGTACGTGCCCTTTTCACGGCGGTTCGTCAAGGCAGGCAGCCGGTGGCGGAACCAAAAATCGTGACTGGTGGCCAAATAAGTTGAATTTGGATATTCTACGTCAGCATTGCTCCAAGTCAAATCCGATGGATGAGGATTTCGACTATGCCGAAGAGTTTAAGAAACTCGATCTGGATGCCGTAAAGCAAGATCTTTTCGAACTGATGAACGATTCCAAGGACTGGTGGCCAGCTGACTGGGGGCATTACGGAGGTCTTTTTATTCGTATGGCCTGGCATGATGCCGGAACATACCGCGTTGCAGATGGGCGCGGAGGAGCAGGAACGGGTAACCAGCGTTTTGCTCCCGTTAACAGTTGGCCCGATAATGTGAGCCTCGACAAGGCACGTCGTTTACTCTGGCCAATTAAGCAAAAATACGGTAAGAAAATCTCTTGGGCCGATTTGATGATTCTGGCCGGAAACTGTGCCTTGGAATCGATGGGTTTTGAGACCTTTGGTTTTGGAGGCGGACGGGAAGATATCTTTGAATCCGAAAAAGATGTCAACTGGGGGCCAGAACATGAATGGCTTGCAGACGAGCGTCATGATGATGATGGAAATCTTGAAGGACGCCTCGCCGCCGACCATATGGGACTGATCTACGTAAATCCAGAAGGGCCAAACGGCGAACCGAATCCAGAGAAAGCAGCAAAGTTCATTCGTCAATCGTTTAAACGTATGGCTATGAATGATTATGAAACGGTTGCACTTATCGCCGGTGGACATACTTTTGGTAAGGTGCATGGCGCAGCCCCCGAAGAACATAATGGTCCGAATCCCGAGGCGGCTCCGATCGAGCAGCAGGGCCTCGGCTGGAAGAATGATTACGGAACGGGTAAAGGACCTGATACCATCACCAGCGGCTTGGAGGG
>Ga0102944_1000508_pt1 | contig 29774 bp, 30 predicted proteins | sample SalPonD_shore_MG_FD_78172 | JGI IMG/M metagenome (GOLD analysis project Ga0102944, IMG submission 78172) | Salt pond soil microbial communities from South San Francisco under conditions of wetland restoration - Salt Pond MetaG... | ecosystem: Environmental > Aquatic > Marine > Intertidal zone >...
ACCGATAGCTGGAAGAGCCTGGAACTGCTGCAGCCGGGGCCTGCCGTTCGCATTCTGTGCCTGGCCCACGGCATGGAGTATCCCCTGCAGCCCGCCGCCGCGAAACGGCAGCGCATCCGGCAGACCCTGGCCCGGGCTACATGGGTGATCGCCAACTCCCGCTACACGGCGGCGCGCCTGGGCCCCTATCGGGACGACCCTGGCACCACGGTCGTGATCGCCCCCGGCATACCGGTGCCGCCGGCGCCCGGGCCGGCCCTGCGTTCCCGGGTGGACGAAGCCCTGGCCGGATGCCATCCCCGTCTGATCAGCGTGGCGCGGCTGCAGGAGCACAAGGGCATTGACAGGGTGCTGGCGGCCCTGCCGGCATTGCTGCGGGAATTCCCGCAGCTGGTCTACGTGATCCTCGGCGAGGGCCCGGACCGGGAGCGGCTGCTGCGGTTGATCGCGGAATACGGCATCCGCGAACATGTACACCTCGCCGGCAATGTCGGCGAGGAGGAGCGCAGCGCCTGGCTGTCGGCTTCCGATTTATTCGTGCTGCCGGGACGGCCCGTGGACGATCACATCGAGGGGTTCGGCATCGCCTTCCTGGAAGCGGCCTGGCAGGGTTTGCCCGCCGTGGCCGGCGCCGGCGGCGGCGGCACGGATGCGGTGGTGGACGGGGAAACCGGCCTGGTCGTCAACGGCGAGGATCCCGGTGCCGTGCAGGCGGCAATCCGGACCTTGCTGGCGGACGATGGGCGGCGCCGCACCCTGGGCGCCGCCGCCGCGGAGCGGGCGCGCGGCTTCCAGTGGGGAACAACCGTGCGGCGCTACGAGGCGTTGCTGGGGGAACCGCCGTCCGCCTGAAGCAGGCCGCGCACGGCCGCCTCGGCTTCAGCCACGGCGATCCGGCGGGCGTCGCCGCCGGGACCCTCGATCCAGGCGGCCCGGTTGCCCCAGGGCCGGCAGCGTTCGGGACGATCATTGCTGAAGAATGACAGGGTCGGCGTGCCCACGCCGGCGGCCACGTGGCCGAGACCGGAGTCGCTGCCCACGAACACGGCGGCCCGCTCGATGGCGGCGGCGGCCTGGAGCAGATCCGTGCGGCCGGCGAGATCCACGCAGGGCAGGGTGATGCCGGCGGCAACGGCAGCCGTCAGTGCCTGGTCCTCTGTGCCCCCCAGTAGAATTACACCGCTGATACTGTCGCTCAGGGCATTGGCCAGGGCGGCATAGTGGTCTGCCGGCCAGACTTTTTCCGGTTCCCGGCCGCCGCAGGCCGGCGCCAGCGCCAGCCAGCGCCCCGGCGGCAGCGGCGCCAGTGCCGCCGCGGCAAACTCGCGTTCCGCCGGACTCAGCCACAACCGGCTGGGCGGAATAGGCGCCTCGCCCAGCAGCGGCCGGATCACCCCGGCCATGCGCTCCACCGTGTGCGGCCCGTAGGGCACGGCGCCCCACTTGGTCAGGCGGCGGCGGCCGCGAAACAGGTAGGCGAGACCATCGGTGCGCAGATCAACGATCAGATCGTAGCGTCGCCGCCGGACGGTCCGCAGCAAGGCCACGGCGCCGCGCAGCAGCCGGCCCTTGTCCTTGTGCAGGATGTCACCGCGGAAGGGACAATGGTTGAGCAGAAAACTGGAGCGGCGATCGGCAACGATATCCACCGTCGCCCCGGGAAAGGCCGCGTGCACCGCCTCCAGTACCGGTGTGGTCAGTACCACATCGCCGACGCAGCTTAAGGAAACGAACAGGATGCGCTGCACATCACCGGCGGCGCCCGTGTTCATGCCGCCTCCGGCCGCTGCAGCATCTCCTCCACCACCGCGGCCACGGCGCTGTAGGGAATGGCGTCCACCCCCTCGCCGCCGAAATCCCGCGCCCGCAGGACCCGGCGGCGGCCGCCGGTTTCGATGAATTTCTCTTCACTGGTGCGTCCGAACAGGGACAACAGCGGCGTACCGGCGGCGGCCAGGAGGTGCCCCGTACCGGCGTCGTTGGCCACGGCCAGCCGCAGGCGCCCGGCCAGGGCCAGGGTCAGCAGCGGACCCTCCTTGCCCGGCGCGGCGTCCATCTCCGGCAGCAGCGCCCCGGGCACCGCCGCACGCACCTCCGCCACCCAGTCCCGTTCCTCCGGCCCGAGCAAAAACACGGGGACCCGGCCGCGGCGGAGCTGTTCCCGTCCCAGGTTCAGGTAGTCCTGCAGGGGCCAGCACTTGTCCCGGCCGCCGGCCCCGGGCGCGAGGCCGATGTACGCAGGGCCCGCGGGCAGCAGCTTTGCTGCGGCATCCCGGAAACGCGGTGGTGGCGGGGGCAGTTCCCCGGGCGCCAGCGCACTGCGGCCGGCGGCGAGCGCGAACAATTGCAGCAGCCGCTGCGACAGGTTGCCGGCCAGGCGCCGTTGCGGCGGCCGGCGCCGGGACAGGCGGAACCCCAGGGCGGGGGAGACAAACAGCCGGTGCGGGAGCCGGCGCAGCAGCAGGGTGCTGCGCACCACGGTCTGGGTATCGATAATGATGTCGTGCCCGGGCCCGGCGGGGCGGCGCAGCCATTCCCGCCAGGCACAGCCCAGGGGCGGCGCTTCCTGCACGCTGTCCACCAGGCCTCCTGCCAGCGGCGCGAGGGTTGTATTGAAAACACTGGGCCCGCAACCGGCCCGCCAGGTGATGCGATAACCGGGAAAGGCCGTGCGCAGCGCAGCCATGGCGGGCAGCTTGAGCAGGGCGTCGCCGAGCCGATCCTCGTGCACGTAGATCAACAGGGTGTGCGTATCAGCCGGCATGGGGATAGTCGGTGTAGGATTTCTCTTCGATGATGCCGGAACCGGTTTTGAGGTTGATCCCGCGTTTGACGGCGGCACGGCGATCGTTGTTCTGATAGACGGCGCGCGCCAGCTCGATGAACTCCGTATCAAACGTGCCGGCGGCTTCCCGGGCACGGATCTGATCCTCGATCTCCCACAAGGTTTCGTTGATGCGACGCAGTTCCGCGATCTCTGTATCCAGCGCCGCGTCGTTCCCGTAGCCCGATTCCGACCATGCCCGCGTCAGCGCCGCCAGTTCCCGCTGAACGTTGGCCTGCCTGTCCGGATCGGTGATGCGTTCGGCCTTGATCTGCAGGATGGTCAGCTTGTCCAGGAGCTCGCCGACGGAAATCTCGACCTTGATGCTCATGCCTGTTTAATCTCCGGGTTGTTGCAGATCCTTTCTTCCAATCCGGCAAAATGCCAGGAAAGAATGATCTCGCAAAGGCGCAAAGACGCCAAGCAAACAACAAATCATAACGAATTTTTTCTTTGCGTCTTTGCGCCTCTGCGAGAGATGCGGTTTCTTCCGTTGTTATTTTCCAATGCAGAATCGTGAAAAAATTTCCCCCAGCAAATCGTCGGCAGTCATTTCACCGGTGATTTCGCCCAGGGCCTGCTGGGCCGCGCGCAGATCCTCGGCCAGCAGTTCCGGCGTGCCGGGCTGACGGGCCAGCGCCTCTTCAAGACTGTCAGCTGCACGCTGCAGGGCGTGCACGTGGCGGGCGCGGGCCAGGATCACGTCCTCGCCGCCGGGCAACAAGCCCAGAACGGATTCCAGTTTTTTCTGCAGCAATTCCAGGCCGGCGCCGGTTTTCACCGACAGACTGATCTCGGGACGGCCGTCGCCGGCAACACCGGCGGCCGGCGCTTCGCCGCGCAGATCGATCTTGTTGTTGATATAGATCGCTTCCACGCTTTCGGGCAACTTTGTCCGCAACATGCGGCGCCAGGTTTCGCGGTCCTGTGCTGTCGCGGCATCGTCGATAAGCAGCAGCACGTCCGCCGTGCGCGCGGCATCCAGCGCCCGCGCCATGCCTTCCTGTTCCACGATATCCTCCGTTTCGCGCAGGCCGGCGGTATCGACTACGGCGGCGGTGATGCCGCCGACCGTAATGTGATCCTCGACCAGATCCCGCGTGGTGCCGGGGATGTCGGTAACGATGGCGCGCTCCGTCCGGGACAGGGCATTCAGTAAGCTGGACTTGCCGGCGTTGGGCCGGCCCAGGATCACCAGCCGCGCGCCCGCGCGCAGGCAGCGGCCACGTCCGGCGGCCTCGAGCAGGCGCCGCAGCTCCGCCCGGACGGCACCGACCCGTCCGTGCAGGGCGGTGCCGGTGGTTACCTCGAGCTCCTCGTCGGGGAAATCCAGCGCGCCTTCCACCTGCACGCGCAGTGTCGTGAGCTCCTCAACCAGGGCGTGGATGGCGCGGGAGAACTCGCCTTCCAGGGAGCGCAGGGCGCTGCGCGCGGCCCGTTCGGTGCCACTGTCCACCAGATCGGCGACGGCTTCGGCCTGGACCAGATCCAGCTTGCCGTTGAGAAAGGCGCGCTGGGTGAATTCCCCGGGCGCGGCATGACGGGCGCCCAGCTCCAGCACCCGTTGCAGCAGCATGGCCGGCAGAGTGCCACCGCCGTGGCCGTGCAGTTCCAGCACGTCCTCGCCGGTGTAGGAGGCGGGACCGGCGAAGAACAGCGCCAGGCCGCGATCGAGGATTCCGTCGCCGGCATCGCGGAACGCGGTAAAACGGATCTTTCGCGGCACGGGCTCGAGTCCCGTGATCGCCGCGGCGATGCGGGCGCTGTCCGGGCCGGACACGCGTACCACGGCAATGCCGCCACGTCCGGCGGCGGTAGCGATGGCAGCGATGGTGTCGGCATGGTCAGCCATGGCTGACGGGGATTATTTTTTGCCGCGGGTGGAGAGGCCGGCGCGTTCCAGGTTGCGGGTAATGCGCCACTGCTGGACGATGGACAAGGCATTGTTCACGACCCAGTACAGCACCAGGCCGGACGGGAAAAAGCCGAAGAAGATGGTGAAGGCGAAGGGCAGGGCCATCATGACTTTCTGCTGGATGGGATCCATGGGCGACGGGTTCAGTTTCTGCTGGGTGAACATGGTGATGCCCATGAGCACGGGCAGCACCCAGTAGGGATCCGGCGCGGACAGATCCCGGATCCAGAAAATGAACGGCGCTTGGCGCAGCTCGATACTTTCCAGCAACACCCAGTACAGGGCAATGAACACCGGGATCTGCACGGCGATAGGCAGGCAACCGCCTAGGGGATTGATCTTTTCCTCCTTGTAGATCTCCATCATGGCCTGGTTCAGGCGGGTCTTGTCGTTCTTGTAGCGTTCCCGGATCGACATAATGCGCGGCTGTACGCGGCGCATGTTGGCCATGGATGTATAACCCGCTGCGGACAGTTTGTAGAACGCCAGCTTCAGAAATACGGTGACCAGGATAATGGCAAAACCCCAGTTGCCGGTCAGGTCGTGCAGTTCCTTCATGCACCAGAACAGCGGCTTGGAGATAAACCAGAGCATGCCGTAATCCACGGTCAGGTCGAGGCCGTCGGCGACCTTCTCCAGCCGGCTCTGCACCTTGGGGCCGGCATAGATCTTTTCCCTGACCAGCGCCGTCTCGCCGGGCGCCGCCACCTGCTGCGGTGCTATGGCACCGATGGTGTAGTACTTATCGTCGACGGTATTGGTGTAATAGCGGTAACTCACACTCTGGTCCGACGGCAGCACGGCGGTAAGAAAATAATGCTGCAGCATGGCGGCCCAGCCGTTGACGATGTCCTTTTTCAGCTTCTTGTCCTTGAAGTCATCAAAGTCGATCTTTTTATAGCGATCATCCGGGCTGGAGAGTACGGCGCCTGTATAGTAACGCTTGCTCACCATGCTGCTGTGCTTTTTTTCCGGCTTGCTGCGCTTGATCTGCTGATAACCGCGGCCGCGCCAGGTTTGTCCCGACTGATTCTTCACCTCGTAGCGGATATCGATGACATAGCTGTCGCGTTGGAAGGTAAAGATCTTGGTGACGGTAATGCCGTCGCCGTGCCAGGTCAGCGGCACCTCCAGCCGTTCCTGGTGGGGACCCAGGGTATATTCATGCTTTTTCGCACTGTACTGCGACTGGTGAGTGGGCGCGGGCCCCTTGCTCAGGATCCCTCCCTGGAGAACATAATAGCGTTGCCCCGTGTCATCGAGCAGATCGAACGGCTTTTTGCTGTCCAGTTTCTGTGGATAATCGGGCAGGGCGGCATGCACGATGGATCCGCCACGGGTATCGATGTCCAGATCAAAGGTATCGGTGCGAACCTTGACCAGGGTTCGCGGCGCCGGGGCAGCGGTCGCAGCCGGTTTTTCAGCTGCCTTGGTGTGACTTTCTTCCTCGCCGTTAAAGGCCGGCACTTCGTTCTGCGCCGGACCCGGTGCCGCAGCCTGACTACCGGCGCCGGGGGATGACGGCGTTTGGGCCTGTTGCTGTGACTGCGGCGGCGCCGTCTGGCCGTAGTCCGTCTGCCAGTCCTGCCACAACATGGAAGTCACGACGGCCAGCGCCAGCAGCAGTATTACACGTGTCGTATCCATATCGACTCAGGGAACCGGATCGTAGCCGCCGGGATGGAACGGGTGGCAGCGCAGGATACGGCGCAGGCCCAGGAGCATTCCACGCAGCGGGCCGTGGCGCTCTATGGCCTCGCGGGCATAGCAGGAACAACTGGGGTGATATCGGCAGCACGGGCCCAGTAGCGGACTGATGCACAGGGAATACATACGGATAAGGAAAAGCAGCGCCCGTTTCACTTGCTGAGGGTGTCCCAGTGTTTGTTCAATGAATGCAACAGTGTCTTTCCATCGGCGGCGGCGATGCGTTTTTGTGCAACGATAACAATATCCTGGCCGGCCAGCCTGTAACGGTTCCGGCGGAAACTCTCCCTGACGAGCCGCTTGATCCTGTTCCGTGAAACCGCGGTGCGGACGTTCCGTTTTGAAATCGCCAGTCCCAGCCTTGCATGCCCGAGACCGTTTTCAGCAGCAATAACAAGAAATTGAGAATTGGCGCGACGCCTGTTCGATTTGAAGACGAAACGGTATTGCGAAGGTTTGTTCAGCCTGCTGGATTTGGGGAATCCCTCTCCCGTATCGCTCACATCCTAAGCTGCCAGCCGCTTGCGGCCCTTGGCCCGTCTTGACTTCAGAACCAGCCGTCCGGACCTGGTTTTCATGCGCGCGCGAAAGCCGTGCCGGCGCTTGCGCTTGAGATTGCTGGGTTGAAATGTCCGCTTCATGGTAAGAACCTGATTCTCTTCGTAACTTCCGGCGTTTTAAAAGGCCGCATATCTTACTTGGCTACAGTTTGTATTGTCAATTTGCGGCCATTGCGGAGGGTGTGGATAACCACCGCAAACCAGTATACACTCAGAACCCGCTGCCGTTCATTCTTCAACATAATCTCTCGGGGGAGTTCGCATCATTGGGGTTGTCGATCTGGGAATCATGTCTTGAACGACTGGAAGGAGAACTCTCGTCCCAGCAGTTCAATACCTGGATCCGCCCGTTGCAGGCCATCGAAGACGATGAGTGCATTCGCCTGCTGGCCCCGAACCGCTTTGTCCTTGACTGGATCAACGAAAAATACCTGGATCGCATCAGGGAACTCCTGAACAACGTTTCCACCGAAGACGATCGCTCCCTGGTGCTGGAAGTCGGCAGTCAACTGGCCGCGCCGGCAGCCGCAGCGCCGCGACAGGCGCCCGGCGCAAGGGAAACCGACAGTGGCCGCGGCCAGCGCCGCTTTTCCAGCAATCTTAATCCCGGCTTCACCTTCGACACCTTTGTCGAGGGCAAATCCAACCAGCTGGCGCGGGCGGCCTCCATCCAGACTTCGGAGAACCCGGGCGGTTCTTATAATCCCCTGTTCATCTACGGTGGTGTGGGTCTGGGCAAAACCCACCTCATGCACGCCATCGGCCATGCCATCGAGGCGCAGAAGCCCGGGGCCAATATCGCCTACCTGCATTCCGAACGCTTCGTCGCGGACATGGTCCGCGCCCTGCAGCATAACGCCATCAATGAATTCAAGCGTTATTACCGCTCCCTGGACGCCCTGCTCATTGATGACATCCAGTTCTTTGCCGGCAAGGAGCGTTCCCAGGAGGAATTCTTCCATACTTTCAATGCGCTGCTGGAAGGCCAGCACCAGATCGTGTTGACCTGCGATCGCTATCCCAAGGAAGTCAACGGCCTGGAGGAACGGCTGAAATCCCGGTTCGGTTGGGGGCTGACTGTCGCCATCGAATCCCCGGAACTGGAGACCCGGGTGGCCATCATCAACAAGAAGGCGGAACAGGCGGGGATTTTCCTGCCTGACGAGGTGTCTTTTTTCATTGCCAAGCGTTTCCGATCCAACGTGCGTGAACTGGAAGGCGCTCTTAACCGCGTCATCGCCAATTCCAACCTCACCGGCCAGATGATTTCCCTGGATTTCACCCAGTCGGCGCTCAAGGATCTGCTTCTGATCCAGGACAAGCAGATCACCCTGGAAAACATCCAGAAAACCATTGCCGAATACTACAAGATCCGGGTTTCCGATCTCCTGTCCAAACGCCGCAGCCGCTCCGTCGCCCGGCCGCGGCAACTGGCCATGGCCCTGGCCAAGGAACTGACCAGCCACAGCCTGCCTGAAATCGGCGATGCCTTCGGCGGCCGCGATCACACCACCGTCCTGCATGCATGCAGGAAAATCGCCGAGCTCCGGCAGGAAGAAAAACGGATTGAGGAAGATTACAACAACCTTGCTAATATATTGAACAGCTAGCTGTGGATAAGCTGCGGACAGGCCGTCTACCAATAAGTCCCGCCGTTTTCACCCACAGTTCGCCCAAAGTTATCCACAGGCATATAGCGACAAAATTAAAACGTAAGTGTTTGAAAATAAATCACAAACATACTTATCCACAAAGTTGTTCTAAATTAATAACGACAACATTGAGTAAGTTTAATGAAAGTAACTATTAAACGGGAAGAACTGCTTCCGGCACTGCAAATCGTTAACGGCGTGGTGGAACGACGTCAGACATTGCCCATTTTGTCCAATTTGCTGCTTTCAGTGGGTGACAAACAACTGACCATGACCGCCTCGGATATGGAGGTGGAACTGGTGGCCGAACTGGACAAGCAGGGCAGTGAAAGCGGCGACATCACCCTGCCGGCGCGAAAACTCCTGGATATTTGCCGAACTTTACCCGAGGACGCGGAGATCCGCCTGGAAACATCAGGGGATCAAGCCCATGTGGTGTCGCGCAAGAGCCGGTTTACCCTGTCCACCCTGCCGGCACAGGAATACCCCCTGGTGGAGATTGCCGCGCCGCTGGCAGACTTCAAGCTGCCGCAGAAGACCCTGAAACAGTTGCTGGATCGTACCGCTTTCGCCATGGCTCACCAGGACGTGCGTTATTACCTCAATGGCCTGCTGCTGGAACTGGATAGCAGCCGCATCCGCGCAGTGGCCACAGATGGCCATCGCCTGGCCCTGTGCGATGCAGACCACAAGCTGAAGCTGGATGAACCCTTGCAGATCATTGTGCCGCGTAAAGGGGTGCAGGAACTGGTGCGCCTGCTGGAGGACTCGGATGAGGAGGCCGCTGTCCAGATCAGCTCCAACCATATTCGTGTGCGTCTGCCCGGCCTGCAATTCACCAGCAAACTCATCGACGGCAAGTTTCCCGACTATGGGCGTGTTATTCCCGATACCGGTGAGCACCCGCTGGTTGCGGATCGGGAAGTACTGCGCCAGAGCCTGACCCGGGCCTCTATCCTTTCCAACGAAAAATACCGTGGTGTGCGTCTGCTGCTGGACAAAGGGCGGCTGCGAGCCATCGCCCATAACCCGGAACAGGAAGAAGCCGAAGAAGAACTGGAAGTGGAATATAGCGGCCCGGAGATGGAAATCGGCTTTAATGTCTCCTATCTACTTGATGCGCTTAGTATTATACGAACAAATACGGTGTTTATCACCATCAAGGATCCGAGCAGCAGTTGCTTGTTGCTGCCGGAAGAAGGCAAGGAATGCAAATATGTCGTCATGCCCATGCGCCTGTAACCGGATCTAGATGTATCTGGAATGGCTGCAGATCGGACATGTTCGCAATCTGGAAAACATCAGATTTGAACCCGGTCCGGGCCTGAATGTTTTTACCGGCCGTAACGCGGCCGGCAAGACCGCCTTTCTGGAATCCATCTACCTTCTGGCCCGGGCCCGCTCCTTCCGTACCCCCCGTATTCAGGAGGTTGTCAGTCGCGGCCACGAATTTCTACAGGTGAGCGCTCGCGCCGGGTATCGTGCCTCGGCTTTTCGGGTCAATACCGGTATTGAAAAGGGCCGCGGCCGGGTCCTTATCCGGTATAACGGCAGCCCGGTCAGGACCGTCTCCACCCAGGCGCGCAGTCTGCCCCTGGTGCTGGTGACCCCGGACAGTCATGAACTGGTCAGCGGCGGGCCGAAACAGCGGCGCCACTGGCTGGACTGGGCGATGTTCCACGTGGAACCCTCCTATCTCGAGGACTGGCGGGAATATATGAAAGCCCTCCGTCATCGGAACCGCCTGCTCAAGGAGGGGCGGCGCGACGCGGAGCTGTATCGGGGCTGGGAACAGGCCATGGCCCGTGCCGGCGAGGCCGTCCAGCGTGCGCGTCAGGGTTTTCTCGATGATCTGCAGGCACGATTGGCACCGGCCACAGCGGCCTGTTTTCCCGGAGAAGTTGCCGTCAGCCTGGAGGGAGGATGGCCGGCCGGCAGCGCGCTGCAGGAGTGGTTGGCACAGGAGCGGGCCGCGGACCAGGCGGCGGGCTTCAGCCGCGGTGGACCGCATCGGGCTGATGTCCGCTTCAGCAGTGATGGTATCCCCCTCGCTGCGCAGTTTTCCCGGGGACAGATCAAGCTGTTCGTATGCCTGTTGATGATGGCTGAAGCGCAACTCCTGGAAGGGCTGACCGGTGAACCCCCGGTGTTTCTTCTCGATGATTATGCTGCCGAACTGGATGCGCAGGCCGGGGCCGGACTGCTTCACGATCTGGCGTCCCGTGGCTGGCAGACCTTTATCACCGCTACCACCCTGGCGACAACCGGCGACCTGCCGGGCCCGTTGCGACGGTTCCACGTGGAACACGGCACTATCGCAAAAGTGGTAGAATAATCCGGTTAACTTCCCGGGAATCCCTCTATGGCCGACAACAACGTTTATAACTCCTCCCACATCAAGGTTCTCAAGGGCCTGGAAGCCGTGCGTAAACGCCCCGGTATGTATATCGGCGATACCGACGATGGTACCGGCCTGCATCACATGGTCTTTGAGGTGGTGGATAACAGCGTGGACGAGGCCCTGGCCGGCTACTGTAGCGAAATCAAGGCCATTCTCCACACGGACGAATCCGTGACGGTGACCGACAACGGTCGCGGCATTCCTGTGGACATGCATCAGGACGAAGGGCGCTCCGCCGCCGAGGTGATCATGACGGTGCTGCATGCGGGCGGGAAATTCGATGATAATTCCTACAAGGTTTCCGGCGGCCTGCACGGCGTCGGTGTTTCCGTGGTCAATGCCTTGTCGGAGTCCCTGTCACTGACCATTTACCGTGACGGCAACTGCTACAAACAGGAATATCGTAACGGCGAGCCCCAGGGGCCGCTGGAGAAGATGGCGCCCTCGGACAAGACCGGCACGGAAATCCGCTTCCTGCCCAGCAGCCAGGTCTTCACCAATATTGAATTCCATTACGACATCCTGGCGCGGCGCCTGCGGGAACTGTCTTTCCTGAACTCCGGGGTGCGCATCGAGCTGCTGGACGAGCGTACCGGCAAGCAGGACGTATTCGAATACAAGGGCGGGATCAGCTCCTTTGTCCAGCACCTGAACCGCAACAAGAATCCCCTGCATCCTTCGGTGATCGATATCGATACCCAGCGCGATGGCGTCATCGTCCAGCTCGCCATGCAGTGGAACGATTCCTACCAGGAGAACATCTTCTGCTTCACCAACAATATTCCGCAGCGGGACGGCGGTACGCACCTGGCCGGATTCCGCGCAGCGCTGACCCGTACCTTCAACCACTACATCGACAGCGAGGGTATTGCCGCCCGGGCCAAGGTCCCCATTACCGGTGACGATGTGCGCGAGGGCCTGACCGCGGTATTGTCCATCAAGGTCCCGGATCCCAAGTTTTCCTCCCAGACCAAGGACAAACTGGTCTCCAGCGAGGTCAAGCCCGCGGTGGAGTCATCGGTGGCCGAAAAACTGCAGGAATTCCTGGCGGAGAAACCGACCGAGGCACGGGTGATCTGCGAGAAAATCGTGGAGGCGGCCCGTGCCCGGGAGGCGGCACGCAAGGCACGGGAACTCACCCGGCGCAAAACCGCCCTGGACGTGGCCGGCCTGCCCGGCAAGCTGGCGGACTGCCAGGAAAAGGATCCGGCCAAATCGGAACTGTTTCTGGTGGAGGGCGACTCCGCCGGCGGCTCCGCCAAACAGGGCCGCGACCGGAAGAACCAGGCCATCCTGCCGCTGAAGGGCAAGATCCTGAACGTGGAGAAGGCGCGCTTCGACAAAATGCTGTCCTCCACCGAAGTGGCTACCCTGATCACAGCCCTGGGCTGCGGCATCGGCAAGGACGAGTTCGATCTCAGCAAACTGCGCTACCACCGCATCATCATCATGACCGATGCCGACGTGGACGGATCCCATATCCGCACCCTGTTGCTGACGTTTTTCTATCGCCAGATGGCCTCCCTGATCGAGCATGGCTACGTGTATATCGCCCAGCCGCCCCTGTACAAACTGAAAAAAGGCAAGACCGAACGCTATCTCAAGGACGACGCCGAGCGGGACGCCTACCTCATGGAAATGGCCCTCAAGAATGCCGCGCTGATCCCGGAGCCGGATGCCGAGCCCGTGGCCGGTGAAGCGTTGCAGCAGCTGTCCCGGCATTATCTGACCATGAACCGGGAACGGGAGCGCCTGGAGAAGCGTTACCACCCCGGCATCCTGGACGCCATCCGGGTGATGCCGCCGCTGCGCCCGGAATCCCTTGCGGACCAGCACGCGGTGGAGAGCTGGTTTGAGGAAGTATGTGAACGCTTACAAGCCTTGGGAACCCGGTCTGCCCACTATTCTGCCGAAGTGTTTGAGGACAAGGCGGGCGAATACGGCGGCAAGATCATCATCAACCAGCATGGCGCCGAAGCCATTAACGTCTTCAATACCGACTTTTTCAGCTCCCGGGAATACCTGCGCTTCTCGGCGCTGGAGGCCCAGCATCGGATCCGTGAGGGCACGGTACAACGCGGTGACAAGTCGCAGCCTATCGCCTCCCTGAAACAGGCCTTTGACTGGCTGCTGGACGAGGCGGCCCAGGGCGTGCACATCCAGCGCTACAAGGGCCTGGGGGAAATGAACCCGGAGCAGTTGTGGGAAACCACCATGGATGCCAGCAGCCGGCGCCTGTCCCAGGTGCGCATCGAGGACGCCGTGGCCGCGGACGAAATCTTCACCACCCTTATGGGCGATCAGGTGGAGCCGCGCCGGGATTTCATCGAGCAGCACGCGTTGACGGTGGAGAACCTGGATACGTAACGGCAGTGAATAGTGAATAGTAAGTAGTAGTGCTTTTCAGCCCGGGGGAAGCGCAGCTCGTTGACTACGCTGCTGTGCTAATGGTGGCCTGGAAAACTAATATCTTTTTCTATTCACTGCTGTGTCCTCGCCAGCACCCACACATCGATCCGTTCCACGCCGTTTTGTCTGAGCAATCGCGCCAGCTCCCCCGCTGTCGTGCCCGAGGTCATGACGTCGTCCACGATGGCAATATGCCGGCTTGCGGGCGCGCCGATCATCTCGAAGGCGCCGCGCAGGTTGCGCCGGCGCGCGGCTGCCGGCAGGCGGGCCTGTTCCCGGGTTGCCCGCGGTCTTTGTACCAGCCTCCGCGCCACGGGAATGGCCAGTTCGCGGCTTAAGGCGCGGGCGATCACCTGTGCCTGGTTGTAGCCACGCTGCCACAGGCGCCGGCGGTGCAGCGGTACCGGCAGCAGGAGTCCGGGCAGGGCGCCGGGCGCTTGCTGGATGCGCCGACACAACGTTGGTGCCATAGCGCGGCAGATTGCCAGCCGCCGGCGGTACTTGAAGGCATGAACGAGTTGATCCACCGGGTAGGCGTAGTCGAAGGCGCTGAGAACATGGTCGTAGGGAGGCGGCGCCGTGAGGCAGCGGCCGCACAGGGGGCCCGGTGTCACGGCGGCCCCGCAGGAATAACAACCGTTGTCCGCGGCGGGCAGTTCCGCCAGGCAATCCGCGCACAGGCCGGCCCCGTCATGGGCCGCCCCGCACAGCAGGCAGGCGCCGGGCATGATCGCGGTGGTGAGTTGCCGTACAATCTCCATTTGTAGACTTTCCCTGTCTCCGTGAGGTTGACAACCGGCCCGGGCCGGTAAATATCCGAATACTAAACCATAGCAGGAGTTGTGAGCATGTCCGCCATACCCCGTCCCAATCCGGCACAGTTGTCACCGGCGCCGTTCCGCCATGACTGGAGCCTGGAGGAAATCCGCTCGCTGTTCGCGTTGCCCCTGAATGATCTGCTCTACCGGGCCCATGGCGTGCACCGCCAGCATTTCGATCCCAACGAGGTACAGCTCAGTACCCTGCTGAATATCAAGACCGGCGGCTGCCCGGAAGACTGCGGCTATTGTCCCCAGAGCGCCCGCTACAGCACAGGTGTGGAGGCCGGGGCCATGCTCGATTGCGACGAGGTGGTCCGGGCGGCGCGGGCGGCGCGGGCGCGGGGCGCTACGCGCTTCTGCATGGGCGCGGCCTGGCGCAATCCCCGGGAGAAGGACTTTGTCCGGGTGCTGGAAATGGTGGCAGCGGTGAAAGCGCTGGGCCTGGAGTCCTGCGCCACCCTGGGCATGCTTACGGGCGATCAGGCGCGGCGTCTGCAGGAGGCCGGCCTGGATTATTACAATCATAACCTCGATACGTCGCCGGAATATTACGGCGAGATCATCAGCACCCGCGATTACGAAGACCGGCTGGAAACCCTGCAGCTCGTACGCGCGGCGAATATCCGGGTCTGCTGCGGCGGCATCATCGGTATGGGTGAGGACGTCGACGCCCGCGCCGGACTGTTGCAGACCCTGGCCGGGCAGGATCCGCATCCGGAGAGTGTGCCCATCAACCTGCTGGTACGGGTGGCGGGCACGCCCCTGGCCGATCAGGCGCCGCTGGATCCCTTGGACATGGTGCGTACGGTGGCCGTGGCCCGCATCCTCATGCCGGCGTCCTGGGTGCGGCTGTCCGCCGGACGCAGCGGCATGGATGATGCCGTCCAGGCCCTGTGCTTTTTCGCCGGGGCCAATTCCGTGTTCTTCGGCGAAGTGTTGCTGACCACGGAGAATCCGCAGCAGGAGCAGGATCTGTCCCTGTTCCGGCGGCTGGGGCTCTCCGTCAAGCATTGAGCATGGCCGCCCCGGGCCGCAGCGGAGCGGATTTCGGTTTTGATCGGGTCCTTAAGGGCCTCGCGGATCAGGGCCTGAGTCGCCGCCCGGAGACCGTGCAGCGGCGCGACGGGGCGCGTATAACGCTGGACGGCCGCTCCCTGGTGAATTTCTGCAGTAATGATTATCTCGGCCTGTCCACCCATCCACGCCTGGTGGCGGCGCTGCGCGAGGCGGCCGGCCGGTGGGGCATCGGGTCTACGGCTTCGCCCCTGGTCTGCGGTCGCAGCGAAGTGCACGCCGAACTGGAACGGGTTCTGGCCGCGTTTACCGGCCGCGCGCGCGTCCTGCTTTTTCCCAGTGGCTACCAGGCCAACCTGGCGGTGCTGACGGCGCTGGCCGGCGGCCGCAGCGACACCATCGTCATGGATCGCCTCTGTCATGCCTCGTTGATTGACGGCGCCCTGCTGTCCCGGGGCCGGCTGCGCCGTTTTGCCCACACCGACCCGGATGTGCTGGCGCAGCGCCTGACCCGTGGTTCCGGCGGCGTTTGCCTCGCGGTCACCGAATCGGTGTTCAGCATGGACGGGGATCTGGCCCCTTTAAGCGAGTATGCCCGGTTGTGCCGGGAGGCCGGGGCCTGCCTGTTCGTGGACGACGCCCACGGTTTCGGTGTGCTGGGAGCCGGCGGCGGGGGCGCCCTGGAGGAGCTGCAGCTGGATCAGGCGCAGGTTCCCTTGTTAATGGCCACCTTCGGCAAGGCCCTGGGTGCGGCGGGGGCGTTCGTGGCGGGTGATGAAGTGCTGCTGGAAACACTGCTGCAGCGGGGCCGGCCCCATATTTACAGCACGGCGCCGCCACCGGCACTGGCCGCGGCGGTGCTGGAAGCGCTGCAACTGGTGCGGGAGGAGACCTGGCGTCGGCAACACCTGGGCGCGCTGATCGACAGGTTTCGCGCGGGGGTGCAGGACCGGGGGCTGCCGCTGCTGGCGTCCGCCACGCCCATACAGCCCCTGCTGCTGGGGGGCGCGCGACACGCGGTGAGCGCCAGCGAGGCGCTGCAACGCCAGGGTTATTTTGCCGCGGCCATCCGACCCCCCACCGTGCCCGAAGGCGGTTCCCGCCTGCGCATTACCATTACCGCCGCCCACGAAGAGCAGGACGTGGACGGTCTGCTGAACGCCCTGGAACGGATCCTGGCCGCCGCAAAACCATGAACGATCCCGCCCTCCCGGACAAACGGCAAATGGCCGCGGGCTTCGACGCGGCGGCGCCGGCCTATGACCGCCTGGCGGTACTGCAGCAGACGGTAGAAGCGGGCCTGCTGGATCGGCTCGAGATGATGCGTATCGCGCCGCAGCGCATTCTCGATCTGGGCGCCGGTACCGGCAACGCGGGCCGCACGCTGGCCCGCCGTTACCGCGGCAGCCGCGTGATCCAGGCGGATATCGCCCCGAACATGCTGCGGCAGTCGCGCCGGCGTTCGCGCCGCTGGCTGTCGCGCCAGCACTATGTGTGCGCCGACGCGGAAAACCTGCCGCTGCAATCCGGCGTCGTCGACCTGGTTTTCTCCAGCCTGATGCTGCAATGGTGTCCCTACCCGGCGCGGACCTTCGCGGAGATCCTGCGGGTAATGCGCCCCGGCGGCCTGTTCCTGTTTTCTTCCCTGGGTCCCGATACGCTGCGGGAGTTGCGCGAGAGCTGGGCGGAAGCGGGCGATGCCGACGTCGTCCATGTCAACGGTTTTTACGACATGCATGATGTGGGTGATGCCCTGTTGCGTGCCGGCTTTGCCGATCCGGTCATGGAAGTGGATACCCTGATCCTGACGTATGAACGGGTGTGGGACCTGATGCGGGAACTGAAACAACTGGGCGCGCGCAATGTGACTGCCGGTCGCCGGCGCAGTCTCACGGGCCGGCGCCGCATGGAACAGGTGGCTGCGGCCTACGAGAAACGGCGCAGTGACGGCCGGCTGCCGGCCACTTACGAGGTGGTCTACGGCCACGCCTGGGTGCCGGAGGTGCCGCCGCAGCGATCGGCGGACGGCACGGTGCATATTCCGGTGTCCTCCATAGGGCGGCGCCGCTGATGGCAGCACGGGGCGTGTTTATCACCGGCACGGATACCGGCTGTGGCAAGACCCGCGCCAGCCTGGTGCTGATGGCGGCGCTGAAGCAGCGGGGCCGCGTGGTCGCGGGCATGAAACCGGTCGCCAGCGGCTGTACGCGGATCGACGGCGGCCTGGTCAACGACGACGCCGCGCAGATCCGGGCCGCCTGCAGCAGGGAGCTGCCCTATGAATTGATAAATCCCTGCGCCCTGGCCGAACCCATGTCGCCGAATTTTGCGGCGGCCCGCGCGGGGCGTCGCATTACACTGGCGCCGCTGCTCGCGGCCTACGCCGCCCTCGCCCGGGATGCGGACAGGATCGTGGTGGAAGGCGTGGGCGGCTGGCGCGTACCCCTGTCGGATCAGCTGGGCGTGCCGGATCTGGTGGCGGCGCTGGACCTGCCCGTGGTCCTCGTGGTGGGTCTCAGGCTGGGCTGCATCAATCACGCGCTGTTGAGTGCTGCGGCCGTCGCCGCGGACGGCGCCAGGCTGTGCGGCTGGATCGCCAACGGCGTGGATCCGGATTACGATACAGCCAGGGAGACGGTGGACTATCTGATCCAGACCATTAACGCTCCCTTGCTGGGGCAAATCCCGTTCCTGGATGCGTCAGCCGTCACCGATAATGTCGCGTCGGAGATCGATTTGTCTGCCGGCGGCCTCGATTGATATGGAAACGCACGAGCCAAGCCATGCTTGCATCCCAAGGCCATTATGGGCATATTGTCGCATGTTTTGCTGAGCTCCCTCGCCCGCCGGCATTGTCGGAAGGCGTAATGAGAATGAATCGCACAGATGATCTCTGAATTGCAGGCTGCGGGGGCAGGAGGAAGCCGGACGTTCGTAGTCATGCCGAACCAGGCGATGTCGTGGCGCAGCCTGGTCGATGCCTACGCGGGAATAGCCGGAACAGTTCTGTTGATCGCTGTTTTTTTCTGGACAAAGGGGCTGCCGCTGGTCTTGCCGTTTTCGGGACTGGAATTGTTGTTGCTGGGCGGGGTGCTTTACACGACCGCCTGGAACAGCAACTGGAGAGAAGTCATCACCGTGGGTGACGATGTTGTTTCCATAGAAACCGGCCGTAACGGACCAGTCTCTCATTGCGAATTTCAACGCCCGTGGGCAAAGCTGGTTCTGGCGCGTTCCGGCGGGTGGTATCCGAGTCGGCTCCTGATTCGATCCCATGGCCGGCAGATCGAGATTGGCCGGTTTCTGAACGAGCAGGAACGACAGGGGCTGGCGGAACTTCTTACCGTCGCCTTGCGGCAAGGGGCGGCAATAGAATCAATCAACAAATAGGTAGGTCAAGCTGAGGAATACAGCATGTCTGTAATAAAAACCAAAAAATCCCTGCTGGGGCTGGTTTCGGTCCTGGGAGTTTTCTTTACCGGTTCCGCCTGGGCCGACTATGCGCTGAATATGCCCCGGGGCGTCACGTCTCTGAGCCATGAGGTCTACGGCCTGCACATGCTGACTTTCTGGATTTGTGTCGTCATCGGGCTGCTGGTCTTTGGCGTCATGTTCTGGTCTATCCTCCACCACCGAAAATCCAAGGGCGCCGTTGCCGCGCATTTCCATCACAACACCAAGGCGGAACTGATCTGGACGATTATTCCCGTCATTATTCTCGTGTCCATGGCCGTTCCCGCCACCAAGGTTTTAATCAATATGGAAAACGTGGGCAAGCCGGATCTCACCATCAAGGTCACGGGCTATCAGTGGCGTTGGCACTACGATTACGTGGACCAGGGCTTCGGTTTCTTCAGCAACCTCGCCACCAAGAGCAGCGACATCAGCAAACTGGATTCCGGCAAGAATCCCGATACCGATCCTGAATACCTGCGCGAGGTGGATAATCCACTGGTGGTGCCGGTCCACGAGAAGATCCGCATTCTGACTACCGGCGCCGACGTGATCCATTCCTGGTGGGTGCCGGATCTGGGCTGGAAAAAGGACGCCATTCCCGGCTTCGTCAACCAGTCCTGGGCCAAGATCGACAAGCCGGGTGTCTACCGCGGCCAGTGCGCGGAGCTGTGCGGCAAGGGCCATGCCTACATGCCTATCGTGGTGAAGGCGGTAAGCCAGGATAAATACCAGGACTGGGTCAAGAAAAAGCTGGCCGAGAAGAAACAGGCGGCCGCCGGCGTCAACCGCCAGTGGAGCAAGGATGAACTGATGAAGCATGGAGAGAAAGTCTTCAACAGTATCTGCGCGGCCTGCCACCAGCAGAACGGGCAGGGCGTTGCCGGCATGTTCCCGCCCCTGGCCGGCGGTCACAAGTTTTCGGCGTCGCAGGAAATGGTGAGCCGGCTTAAAAAGCGCGGCTTCTACAAGGACGGCAAGATCGTTCTCGGCCCCGTCTCCGAGCATATGGACATCGTGCTTAACGGCATCACGGGGACGCCCATGGCGGCCTTCTCCAAGCAGTTGAACGACGTGCAGATCGCGTCGGTGATCACCTACGAGCGCAACTCTTTCGGTAACGACACGGGCGATGTAGTCCAGCCGTCGGATATCCAGAAGGCCAAGAAAGCGTCATCGGGAAAGTAACCTGAAACCTCGAAAAAGACTTTTACTGTGAGGTCAGTACCATGAGCGAAGCGGTAATACACGAAGAACATCACGACCATCATCCCACCGGGATCAAGCGCTGGTTATTCACCACCAACCATAAGGATATCGGCACGCTGTATCTGTGCTTTTCGCTGCTGATGTTCTTTGTCGGCGGCGCTATGGCCCTGGTGATCCGTGCCGAACTGTTCGAGCCAGGGCTGCAGTTCGTACAACCGCAGTTCTTCAATTCCATGACCACCCTGCACGGACTGGTCATGATCTTCGGCGCCATCATGCCCGGCCTTGTCGGCTTCGCCAACTGGCTTATTCCCATGATGATCGGCGCGCCGGACATGGCGCTGCCGCGCATGAATAACTGGAGCTTCTGGATCCTGCCCTTCGCGTTTACGCTGCTGCTCGGCACCCTGCTGATGCCCGGCGGCGGCCCGGCGGGCGGCTGGACCATGTATCCGCCCCTGATGCTGCAGACCGGCGACGCCTTTCCCTTCGTGATATTCGCCGTGCATATGATGGGCATTTCCTCGGTCATGGGCGCCATCAACATTATCGCCACCATCTTCAACATGCGTGCTCCCGGCATGACGTTCATGCGTCTGCCGCTGTTCGTCTGGACCTGGGTGATCACGGCCTTCCTGCTGATCGCGGCCATGCCAGTCCTCGCCGGCGCCGTGACCATGCTGCTCACTGACAAGTTCTTCGGCACCAGCTTCTTTAACGCGGCCGGGGGCGGCGATCCGGTGATGTACCAGCACGTGTTCTGGTTCTTCGGGCACCCGGAGGTCTACATTATGATCCTGCCGGCCTTCGGCATCATTTCCCAGATCATCCCGACCTTCTCGCGCAAGCCCCTGTTCGGTTACGAGTCAATGGTCTATGCCACGGCGGCTATTGCCTTCCTGTCCTTCTTCGTATGGGCGCACCACATGTTCACAGTCGGCATGCCGCTGGTGGGCGAGCTGTTCTTCATGTATTCCACCATGCTGATCGCCGTGCCCACGGGCGTGAAGGTATTCAACTGGGTGGCGACCATGTGGAAGGGATCCATGACGTTTGAAACACCCATGCTGTTCGCCGTTGCCTTTGTCGTGCTGTTTACCATCGGCGGCTTTTCCGGGCTGATGCTGGCTATGGCGCCCGCGGACTTCCAGTACCAGGATACCTATTTCGTCGTCGCCCATTTCCACTACGTGCTGGTGACGGGTTCCGCGTTTGCCATGATGGGCGGTGCCTACTACTGGCTGCCAAAATGGACCGGGCACATGTATGACGAGACGCTTGGCAAATGGCATTTCTGGCTGTCGGCGATCTCGGTCAACGTGCTGTATTTCCCGATGCACTTCCTGGGTCTGGCCGGCATGCCGCGGCGCATACCCGATTACAACGTCCAGTTTACCGGCTGGAACCAGGTGGCCACGGTCGGCGGCTTTATCTTCGGCTTCAGCCAGCTGCTGTTCGTGTACCTGGTTATCAAGTGCATTCGTGGCGGCGCCAAGGCCACTGACAATGTCTGGGAGGGGGCCCATGGCCTGGAATGGACCCTGCCCTCGCCACCTCCGTATCACAGTTTCACCACGCCGCCGCAAGTGACGGACGCCACGGCGCATTCGTAAGAAGGGAGAGGGCTTGGATCCGGACCCGAGGCGGGACGACGAAGAACAGCGGGCGAAGAAGATCCGGCGCACGGCCATCGTGCTGGGGATCGTCGCCCTGCTGTTTTACTTCGGTTTCATTTTCAGCCACTTCTGGGTGGGGTAGCGCCGCGCGCTGCGGGCGGAACAGAAGCAACAACAACCATGATTTGTTAATCGGAAATGGGGAATGACAATGTCGGACTCACACAGCTCATATTACCTGCCTGAACCCAGCCACTGGCCGCTGCTGGGTTCCATCGCCCTGTTCACCTCCTTTGTCGGGGCGGCGCTGCTGCTGAACGGCTCGCAGTTCGGCACACTGCTGCTGGGGGCGGGTCTGACGGTGCTCATCTTCATGCTCAGCGGCTGGTTCGGCACGGTGATCCGGGAGAGCGTGGCGGGCTTTTACAACAAGCAGGTGGATATCTCGTTCCGCTGGGGCATGGGCTGGTTCATTTTGTCCGAGGTAATGTTCTTCGCCGCCTTCTTCGGAGCCCTGTTCTACGCCCGCGTCTATTCGGTGCCGTGGCTGAACGGAAGCGGTACCGGTTACCTGACCCATCACCTGCTGTGGCCGAAGTTTATGGGCAACTGGCCCATGTCGGTCATGCCCGATCCGTCGAATTTCAGTCAGTACGACAATGTTATGCCCCCCTGGGGGATCCCGGCGATCAACACCCTGATACTGCTGACCAGCGGCCTGACCGTGACGCTGGCCCACTGGGCCCTGAAGAAAGGTAACCGGACCGGCCTGTGCTGGTGGCTGTTTGCTACCTTCGCCCTGGGTTTCACCTTCGTCTACATGCAGGCCCACGAATATATCCATGCCTATACCGAGCTGGGGCTGACGCTGAACTCCGGCATTTACGGCTCCACCTTCTTCATGCTGACCGGCTTCCACGGTTTTCACGTGACCATGGGTGCCACCATGCTGGTGGTTATCTGGGTGCGTTCCCTGAAAGGCCATTTCTCGGAACACAACCACTTCGCCTTCGAGGCCGTGTCCTGGTACTGGCACTTTGTCGACGTGGTGTGGCTGTTCCTGTTCGTCTTCGTCTACTGGCTGTAGAACGACAGCCTCAGGACCAGAGAGGATCTTGAAAAGGGTGAATCGTAAATAGTGAATCGTGAATAGTAAAAGCCGGAACAGCCTCCAGGCAACTCCGACAATTCACTATTTACGAATCACGATTCACTGTTTTTACAAGGCGCTGCGGCGGGTTATTGCGGCGCCTTTTGTATTTGTGAGGATCCGGTCTGGGGCAGGCCGTGTGGCTTGATCAGGCCGGTGGCGAATCCAATCACCAGCAGCAGAAACAGGACCAGCGACAGTACGATACGCAAGGTCAGGCTCTTGACGGTGCGGTCGGAGTCTCCCTTGTCCTGGATCAGGAACAGCATACCGGTAGTCAGGGAACCAAAGATCACCAGCAGGAAAACGATAACGATACCCTTGAAAATCAGGCCGGTATCCATGGAATAATCCGGTTGAAGTGATTGTCAGATGAAGGATTGAAAAGACTAACACCGTCCCGCATGCAAGTACAAACTGTGTAGCGCCATGGCGTGGAAATTTCGTCCGGCCCTGTGGCCCTCCGTGGCTACCCTTCTGCTGCTGCCCCTGTTGATCGGCCTGGGCATCTGGCAGCTGGATCGGGCCGATCAGAAGGCCGCGCTGACACGGGCCTTCATGCAGCGGCGCAATGCGCCGGCGGTGGATCTTGCCGCCGCGAAAGACCAAAGAATGGACGCGGCGGCCATGCGCTGGCGTAAATGCCTGCTGCGCGGGCGTTACCTGGCTGACGAGCAGTACCTGCTGGACAACCAGATCGAGAAAGGCGTGCCGGGATACCTGGTCTATACGCCGTTGCGGCTGGCGGGTAGTGATACCATAGTACTGGTCAACCGCGGCTGGATCCCCGTCGGACGGAACCGCAACGCGGTGCCTGTAATCCCGACACCGTCGGGAGAGGTCTCGGTGCGGGGCATGGCCAAGGCACCGCAGTCCGCCGGCATTGCTCTCGGCAGTGGCGGCGGTGAGGCACTGAGCCATGGCCTGGTACGCCTGCAGCATCTGGATCTGGACGCCGTGGCCAGGCAGCACGGCTGGAACCTGTTGCCTTACGTGGTGCGCCTGGAACCGGAGCCGGACAGCAAGTTCGTGCGTGACTGGCCTCCCCCCGGGACCGGCGGGATCAGCCGGCAACGGCACATTGGCTACGCCGTGCAGTGGTTCCTCATGGCGGTGGTCGTGCTGGGCCTGTACGTAGGATTGAACACAAAACGCGAAGAGACAACATGACTGCTGACACCGCACCGGCGCCACACCGGCAAAGATGGATCCTGATTCTGGTGGTGATCCTGTTCGCCGCGCCCGTTACCCTGGCCTGGGTGCTGTTTTTCTTCACCGATGTAGGCCGCGACGGCGGCGGCACCAACCACGGCCAGCTCATCGATCCGCCGCGTCGCCTGCCGAACCTGTCTTTATCGGATCCGTCCGGCAGGAATCCCAACGCCAGCCTGTACGGCAAATGGAGCCTGGTTTACCTGGTGGACGGGAAATGCGGCCGCGAATGCGGACGGAACCTGTACCGGCTGCGGCAGATCCGGCTGGCCCAGGGGCGGCACGCTCTGCGCGTGCAGCGGGTCCTCATCGACCTGGGGCCGGGACAGGTGAGCCTGAGCCCCGGACAGTTACAGGACTATGCCGGTCAGCTTCTGGCCGAGCCGGCCGATCCCGCAACCCTGCAGCAGCAGTTCCGCTTGTCGGAAGGGGATCAGCCCGTCAGCGCCGGGCGCACCTATCTCGTCGACCCGCGCGGTTTTCTGATGATGAGCTACAAACGGGATGCCAATCCGAGCGGCATCATTGATGATCTGCAGCACCTGCTGCGCTATACGGGTTCGGGCTGATGCGGGGCCGCACACTGTTTGCCGTTTCCGTCTGTGCCTTCCTGCTGGCCTACGGGGTCGTGGTGCTCGGCGCCTATGTGCGGTTGTCCAACGCCGGCCTGGGTTGTCCGGACTGGCCTGGTTGCTACGGTCACCTGGTGGTGCCCGAGACCGGCCAGCACGTGGCCCCGGCCTACAGCGATGCGATAATCCATCCGGCCAAGGCCTGGAAGGAAATGATTCACCGTTATGCCGCCGGGACCCTGGGGCTTTTGATCTTTCTGGCGGCGTTTCTGGCCTGGCGCCAGCCACGGCGCGTGGTCTCGCCGGGTGTGGCCTCCCTGCTGGCGGTGCTGGTGATCGGGCAGGCACTGCTCGGCATGTGGACAGTGACCGAACTCCTGACGCCGCTGATCGTCACCGCGCACCTTCTCGGCGGCATGACCATTCTGGCGCTGCTGTTCTGGCAGGTCCTGTCCCAGTTGTTCATGATCAACAATGCGGACACCGACCGGTCCTTAAGGCCCTGGGTGATCCTGGGGTTGGCCGTACTTGCCTGCCAGATCTTTCTGGGCGGATGGACCAGCGCCAACTATGCCGCCCTCATCTGTCCCGACTTTCCCACCTGCCGCGGCGGTGTCTGGCTGCCCCAGGCGAATTTCGCCGAGGCCTTCACCCTGTGGCACGGGAACGTGAATTACGAATACGGCGTGCTTGATGCCGCGGGACGCACGGCCATTCACATGACCCACCGCTTCGGCGCCCTGGTAACCACCGTGGTCCTGTCTCTGGTGGCCGTGCGCGCCCTCGCCTCGCGCATCGGCCTCATCCGCCGCGTCGGCATCGCCCTGTTCCTGGCCCTGCTGGCCCAGGTCAGCCTCGGCATCGCCAATGTGGAGCTGTCGCTGCCGTTGCCGGTGGCGGTGGCGCACAACGGGGTTGCCGCGTTATTATTACTGGTTCTGGTGGCGCTGCTGTATCTGTCCCGCTCCAAGGAAATGTCACTGAAACAACCGAGGTAGCATTTTGTGTCATCCACTGTCCTGACTGCCGGCTGGCGCGATTATCTGGCTCTGTGCAAACCGAAGATCGTCGCCCTTATCGTCTTCACCGCCGTGGTGGGCATGTTCCTGGCCGGGCCGGGCATGGTGCCGCTGCCGGCGCTGCTGTTCGGCACCCTGGGCATCGGCCTGGCGGCCGCCTCGGCGGCGGCCATCGACCACGTGGTCGATCAGCGTATCGATTCGGTCATGTCGCGCACGCGGCGCCGCCCCCTGCCCCGTGGCAACGTCAGCGAACAGGCCGCCATGGTCTTCGCCTTCTTCCTGTGCGCCGTGTCCATGCTGATCCTGACCTTCCTGGTGAACACCCTGACGGCGGTGCTGACCCTGGTATCCCTGGTGGGCTACGGTTTTGTCTATTCCATGTACTTAAAGCGCGCCACCCCGCAGAACATCGTCATCGGCGGCGCCTCCGGCGCGGCACCGCCGGTACTCGGCTGGACCGCCGTCACCGGCAGCCTGGATCCCCATGCCCTGCTGCTGTTCCTGATCATTTTCGCCTGGACGCCGCCGCATTTCTGGGCCCTGGCCATCGCCCGGCGCCGGGACTACGCCAACGCCAATATCCCCATGCTGCCGGTCACCCACGGTGTGGAATTCACCCGCCTGCACATTCTTCTGTATACCCTGCTGCTGTTCGCGGTGGGCATCCTGCCGTTCGCCTTCTATATGAGCGGCCCACTGTACCTCCTCGGCGCCGTGGTCCTGGGCGGCTGGTTCCTGTACCTGGCGGTGCGCATGCAGTTCGATCACAGCGACCACCTGGCCATGAAGACCTTCCATTACTCCATCATCTACCTGATGGCCCTGTTCGCCTTCCTGCTCGTTGATCACTACATGCCATTGTTGCTAGGCAGTTAGTGCCATGCAAAGGGAGGGGTTGTGCCGGGGGAAAGAAATGAATGGTGAATAGAAAATAGTGAATAGTAAGGCGTAAGAATGCCTCCGATTAAGTTCTATTCACTATTTACGATTCACTACTTACTGGCGATAGCCGCCGTCAGGCGGCTATCGCGGTCCGCATTTTCTTCATGGCTGCCGCTTCCAGCTGGCGGATGCGTTCTGCGGAGACGTTGAATTCGTCTGCCAGGTCGTGCAGCGTGGATTTGTTCTCGGACAGCCAGCGGCGGCGGATGATCTCGCGGGAACGATCGTCCAGCGAAGACAGCGCCTGGGCGAGGTGCTGCTGATCCAGGCTTTCGTCCTGGGCGCTTTCCACTTCCTGTTCCGGCCCCGGTCCCGTGAATTCCAGATAGCCGGCCGGAGCGAAAACACTGTCCTCCTCGTCGGTATCGCCGGCCGGGCCGTCGTAGGAAGCGTCGTAGGCGCTGAGGCGTCGCTCCATCTCCAGCACGTCGCGGCTGGAGACGCCCAGATCCTCGGCCACGGCGTCGACTTCCGCGCGGTTCATCCAGCCCAGGCGCTTCTTGGCGGAGCGCAGGTTGAAAAACAGCTTGCGCTGCGCCTTGGTGGTCGCCACCTTGACGATGCGCCAGTTGCGCAGGATGTACTCGTGGATCTCGGCCCGGATCCAGTGCACGGCAAAGGACACCAGGCGTACGCCGATCTCCGGATCGAAGCGCTTGACCGCTTTCATCAGGCCGATATTGCCTTCCTGGATCAGGTCCGCCTGGGGCAGGCCATAGCCGTTGTAGCCGCGCGCCACGCGCACCACGAAGCGCAGGTGCGACAGCACCAGTTCCCGGGCGGCCTCCAGATCGTTGTCGTCACGGAAGCGCCTTGCCAGCTGGCGCTCGTGCTCGGCGCTGACCATGGGGATCTGGTTGACGGACTGGACATAGGTCTCCAGGGATCCCGTGGGCAGGGCGAGTTGCAGGTTCATATTCATACCCCGTTATTCCTCCTTTAATGCTAATTCTAGCACTCAACCTTTTAGAGTGCTAAGTCCCGGGGAAGTTCTAACGGGTCCCTGGAAAAGCCTTGGTATATAGGCGTTTAGGCCGGATTAGTTAATGTCCGCCGCGCGCAGGTGGCGCTGCACGGCCAGCCAGGAGCCGGCCACCCCGAGAAAGCCGCCGACGCCCGCCAGCAGCAGCAACCTGGCCAGGCCGAGGCCGTGCAGGTGAAATTCGCTGTGGTAGAGGGACGCCAGGTGCGTGATAGGCCCGTTCAGCAGCAGCAGGGCGCCGCCCACCAGCAGCCAGGCAATGAGGCCCCCGGCGACGCCGTGCACCAGCCCGCTGTAGAGGAAAGGCCGCTGCACGAAGCCGTTGGTGGCGCCGAACAGCTTGTTGATCTCGATTTCGGTGCGGCGGTTGTTGATGGCCAGGCGGATGGTGTTGCCCACGATCAGCAGGACGGCCACGCCCAGCAGGCAGGACAGGATAATCACGCCGCGCTGCAGGATGCGCAGGATGGCCAGCAGCCGCTGGATCCAGCGGCTGTCGTAGCGGGCGCTGTCCACCTGGGCGAGACCTTTGAGCCGGGCCAGCAGCGCTTCGCCGCGGCTGGAAGCCAGCGATTCCAGGGCCGGCGTGACGACCAGTACCGCCGGCAGCGGGTTTTCCTCCAGGCCGTTCAGGGCGGCGTCGAGGCCGGACTGTTTTTTGTATTCCGCCAGGGCCTGCTCGCGGCTGATATAGCGTACGTCGCGGATACCGTCCTCGCCGCGCAGGGTGGCGGCCAGGTTCCGGGCCTGATCGGCGCTGACGTCCTGCTTCAGGAACAGGCTCACGCGGATGGTGCCTTCCCAGTTGTCGAGCACCTGCTCGGCATTGTCCAGGATCAGGTAGAAGGCCGCGGGCAGGGCCAGGGAGATGCCGATGACCGCGGCCGACAGGAGATTGCTCCCGGGATTCCTGGCGAACTGGCCAAGGCTGAAGACCAGGGCCCGGACATGCTGGGAAAACCAGGCCTTCACGGCCCGGGCCGGCTGCCGGGGCGACCTGCGCCGGCGGGTTTTTGTGCGTGCGTTCATTGGTCCAGGGTCTGGCCGATGTGGCTGAGCAGGCGGCCGTCACGCAGGGTGATGATGCGCTTTTTCATCTTGCGGATCATGCCCAGATCGTGGCTGGCGATGAGCACGGTGACGCCGACCTGATTGAATTGTTCGAACAGCTGCATGCTTTCCCAGGACAGGGCCGGATCCAGGTTGCCGGTGGGCTCGTCGGCGAGCAGTACGGCGGGCCGGTGTACCACGGCGCGGGCCAGGCCGACGCGCTGCTGCTCGCCGCCGGACAGGGCGACGGGATAGATATTTTCCTTGGTCAGCAGGCCGACCTTGTCCAGGGCCGCGTGCACGCGGCGGCGCACTTCCTGGTAACGGTAGCCGGCTACCACCAGCGGCAGTGCGACGTTGTCGAACACGGTCCGATCGTTGAGCAGTCGGTGGTCCTGAAACATGAAGCCGATGCTGCGCCGGAACAGGGGTACGCGGCGGCCCCGCACCCGTTCCAGGTTCTGGCCGTTGACGATGATCTGGCCGCGGTCATGACGTTCGATCAGGGCGATGAGACGCAGCAGCGAGGTCTTGCCGGCGCCGGAGCGGCCGGTGACAAAGGCCATGGCGCCCTGTTCGATATACAGGTTGATGCGCTTCAATGCCTCCGTGCCGCCCGGGTACCGCAGGAAGACATCGGTAAAGCGGATCATGATTCCGGTGCCAGCAGGGCGTCGACGTAATCGGCGGCGACGAAGGGCTGCAGATCCTCGAGCTGTTCGCCGACACCGATAAAACGCAGGGGTTTGCCGAACTGCCGGGACAGGGCGAAGACAATGCCGCCGCGGGCGCTGCCGTCCAGTTTGGTCAGGGCGATGCCCGTCACACCCACGGCACGGTCGAACTCTGCGGCCTGGCTGACGGCGTTCTGGCCGGTGCCCGCATCCAGCACCAGCAGGGTTTCCACCGGCAGTTCCGGGTCGAAACGGGTGATGGTGCGGCGGATCTTCTTCATCTCTTCCATGAGATTGCTCTTGGTATGCAACCGCCCGGCGGTGTCGGCGATGACCACGTCGATGTCCCGGGCCCGTGCTGCGGCCAGGGCGTCATAGATCACCGCCGCGGCATCGCTGCCGTGCTTCTGGGCGATGACGGGGACGTCATTGCGCTCCCCCCAGACGCGGATTTGTTCGATGGCGGCGGCGCGGAAGGTATCGCCGGCGGCGAGGAGCACCGAGCGCCGCTCCTGCTGCAGGCGGTGCGCCAGCTTGCCGATGGTGGTGGTTTTGCCGACGCCGTTGACGCCAACCACGAGGATGACGA
>Ga0102944_1000509_pt1 | contig 29716 bp, 27 predicted proteins | sample SalPonD_shore_MG_FD_78172 | JGI IMG/M metagenome (GOLD analysis project Ga0102944, IMG submission 78172) | Salt pond soil microbial communities from South San Francisco under conditions of wetland restoration - Salt Pond MetaG... | ecosystem: Environmental > Aquatic > Marine > Intertidal zone >...
TGAAGTATAGTATGGAACATTAAATGAGAGGGAATAGAGGGAACTAAGAGGCTCATATAATCCATAAGAAGAAAATTTTAAAAAAAGTATCATCTTAATTATTTTATCAACAGCCTTTTAAAATTAAAAAAATCATTACTTTTTTATACTTTATATGAGAATTTATTTAAAATACAAGATTACAAAAGAAGTTAAAAGCAAAATAGTTAAAAATTGACTTTTTTCCACTGAAGAAAAAAAGGATATCTTAAAGTTGTTAAGTCTCAAATCTTTAAATAATAAGAATAATATATGATATTTGTTAAAGGCCAATATAAATTTATCTTATTGAATAAATCATAATAATAGAAAAAAAATCATAATCCATTTAAAAGTTCATAATTGAGTTGAAATATTATTGACTGATTATAATTTAGAAGATTTAACCTCTGTTGAAAATATTTTTGATTTTTTCCATGTTTCAGGTTATGATATCGATATGGATACAACGCCATTTGCGCTCTCGGAACTGCTTGAGAGATCAGTAGAAGGTGATGTTTGGACGATTGTTGACCAGCCCAATCTTACTGTTTTAATAATTAAGGCGAAAAAATATAATCGAAAATCTTTTCGAGCCAAAGTTAATGATTATTTACGGGAGCGAGTAGGTATGAAGATTGTATTTTATACAGATGACTTTACTCACTATAACCTTACATTAATATATCACGGAATTTACAATGTCAAATTTTCCCCAGATGATCCTGAAATGAGTGCAACTAGAGTATTTGAATCGCTCCAAAATAGAGAAGATTTATTTGATTATACCAAAGAAGATATAAATTTTGTATTACTACAGAGAGAGTTAAGGGCAAAAGAACTTATTAAGGTGATTAGAGAGGGAAATAATTCCGCAGTTAAAATAGCCTTTCAAGAGGGAGGACTTAAATTAATAGGAGAAGGAAAAGATAAAATAATAATATCTCAAGACGATGCGCCTATTCCCAATATGGCCGTAGATGTAGATTTGAGCAGTAAACAAAAAAATATTCAAGAAGAAAAATGTAATTTTATAAAATCTTTATATAAGAGTGATACAGGGCGAGAATTAAAATTGATCAGCTTGATTACTGGAGAAAGAGTTATTTATAAATGGTGTAATTATGATATTTCTGGTTATTTTAATTATGTGGATTCATTGAATGAAAACGTTATGGAAGATGTGTTAGAATCCTTAATTTCCCAATTAAGTTATAGAACAGCTTTTAATTCAGAAACATTCCATCAACAATTTGGTTCTTATTCACCCTTTTTTATTCTAGGAATTACTTTATTTGAAAAATATATGCAAAAAGAACATGAAAAAATCGATATAATGTATGAAGAATGGAAAAGTAGATTTTCGAAAGTCTATCAATCCGGAGATTTAGATACAGAATTATTCTTGAAGCATTCTTATTTATCGTTATTAGTTAAAGTTGTCTTAATATCTAAATTTTTGCCTAAAACTAAAGAATTAACCGTTAAAGATAGTTTAGAGAAGCTATTTAAGATTTTTGAGGAGAGGGGGATTCCGATTTTTATGAATGACTTTTTTCAATGGTCTATAGAAGAAAATAATGTTCAAAAAGAAGTTTTTATTGCTCTGGAAGATGCAAATTTTATTGTAGATGATATTTTTAGAACAATATATCAAGAAATGGTTTCTCCAGCAACGCGTCATGCATTAGGAGAATTCTTCACGCCTCCACCTTTGGCTAGAAAAATGGTAGAAGAATCGTATTCTTTAGGTCAATATGTATTAGATCCTGCGTGTGGGAGTGGTACATTCCTCGTAGAGATTCTTAATTTTATAGAAAGTGAAAATATAAGCGCCGAAAAAAAAATTGATGCCGTCTCAAAAATATATGGTTTCGACGTAAATCCAATCGCCGTTCTAGTTTCTCGTTCAAATTTATTATTATTAACGGATAAATTGTTTAAAAATCCTCGAAATATTTCTATAAATATATATTTAACTGATTCACTTAATCCCATAGATGAATTTCAATCCATAGTAAAGGATAAGAAAGCAAATATGGAACATAAAATTTATTCTATTGAAAAGTGGTCTGATTTTGGTGAAGTTGAAAGGTTTAATATGCCTGCTATAAATGATTCATTATTAATTAATAAAAAATTTTTTAAATATCCAGAGAAATTCGGTGTTTTATTAAAAGAGTTAGATAAAAATCTTTCAAAAACTTTTGAATTTGAAAAATTATTAGAAAAAATATACAATAATGTTGATAATGCTTGGTTAAATGAAGTTTGCGAAGGAAAAACTAGTAAAAAACTTGGAGATAATTTTAAATATATAGCCAAAAAATTTTATAATCTAGTTGTAGATGACAAAAACCACATTTGGGCTTATTTATTGTATAATGCTATTGGGGTGAGAAAAATGCGAGAAACAATAGATGGTGTGGATTTAATCATAGGAAATCCCCCTTGGATTACAATAAATAGTATTTTATCTTATGATTATAAAAACTATATAAAACAGATATCAAGAGACTTAGATTTATATATGGGAGGTAAGCACACACCAAATACAGAATTATGTTCAATTTTTTTTTATAAGACATCAAAATTATATCTCAGAAAAAATGGTAAAATTTTTTTTGTTACTACAGCAAGTATTGAGACGGGGGATCAACATTCTAAGTATAGGCTATTTGAAGGATTTAATGATATATTTTTATGGAAATTTGAGAACGATGTTTTTCGAATACATAATATCTGTATAGGTGCCACTTATTCTGATCAAACTTTATTAGATCGATTAAAAATTAAAGTAAAATTTTTTGATGTTTATCAAAAAAATAAAAACTGGATTTTTGAAGAAAAAGATAAAAATATCTATGTTCCCTACAATTATTATACTGTACAAGAAGAAAATCGTGCTAAACGCTTAATTCCAATTAATGAATTAGATATTCTTTTACCTTATGAAGAGTCATTTTATAAAGATAAGTTTAATAGAGGAGCAGATTTATTTCCAAGAATTTTTTATTTTATCAAAAGAAATAAAGAAGGGAAAATTATCCCTGATAAATCATTGCAAACACATAGTCCTTGGGACTTCTATCCTTTAGATGTTTATAATATTGAAGATAAATATATTTATTCGGTTTGCAAAAGTACAGAATTAGTTCCTTTTTATTTATTAAAACAAATGAAATGTTTTATCCCTGTAGAAAGAGAAGATCATAAATATCATAAAGATTCTATTTCACCTGGAGCTAAAGAAGTATTTGAGAAGTTTAAAAAAATTTATCAAAATATTCAAAAAGATAATGATAGAGAAATAACAGATTTATGGGAACGTTTAAATTATCATAATTGTTTGTCAAATTCTATGCAATTTTCTAAATTAAAAGTTATATATAATAGCACAGGTAGTATTGTAAAATCTGCTGTAATTAATGAGGATACAATTATAGATACGTCCCTTTACTATTTTGGTTTAGATAATATAAATGAAGCATATTATTTGTGTGCTATATTAAATTCAAAATGTATAACCAAACAGATTGAACGCACTGCCTCAACTGGCGCTTCTGGCAGCATAAGAACAATACATAAAAGAGCATTAGACTTTCCAATACCCAAATTTGAAGAGAATAATAATTTACACAAAGAAATTGTAAATATAGGTAAAGATTGTGAAAGAATTGTTGGAAAAATTATTAAAAAGTTAAAGAAGAAAAAGATAAAAAGACTCAAAAAAAGAATAAAATGTAAAAATTGCGGAAAAACCTACAGTAAATCTACTTTTAATAGGTATAGGCAAGATCATGAAGAAACTTGTGAAGCGGTATCTTCTGATTATACTTGGTTCGATGATGATTGGAAAGACCTTAAAGATATCACAATAGATGAAATAGAGTTAAGTAGGATGAAAACGCAGAATGCAATATTTGAAGATGAACAGATAAAAGAAAAGTTAGAAGAACTTGATGAGCTCGTAATAGAATTATTAACATCCCAAGGTGATTAATAAAATGAGTGATAATAATTTAAGAGAAAGCATCAATGAATTAGAAAGATTAATAAATAATTATAAAGGAGATATAATTCAAAAATTTAAAGAGGGGATAGATCCCTTACAAGGATTAATTAAATTATGGTCCGACCTAGAAGAAGATCAATTCATTAATATTTTTGATGGATGTATCGATGATGGACATTTAAAAAAAATATGTGTTATTTTAAAAGATATCTACAAATGGAAAATAATTGATAACCAATATAAACAAGGAGAGAAAGAGCAGATAAGATTCAGAAATACGATGGATATGGCACTTAAAAATCTTTTAAGATTTTTAGACGATGATGAGGGGCTGGATATTTGTACTGGATTTTTCAGACCGAATGTTTGGGAACTTATCGGAGAGGATTTTAAAAAGATATATGGAATTCGCTTATTAATCGGTAATGAGTATGAATTACCCCAAGATAGCACAGAAAAAATTCAAGATGTCTTTCAGGATCTTCTTAGAATAAAAAAAAAGAAGACAAAAAAAGAAGAATTAACACACTTGGAAAAAAGTTCGGTTATTACCAAAAAAATCCTTGAAGAGATATCTATAGACGATTTTAATTTAACTGAATCTATTATAGAATTATTAAAGTTTTTAGAAAGACCCACGGTGGATGTGAGGCTTCAGAGTTATCCCTTTCAACACGGAAAACTATATTTATCGAATAATCTTGCTTATTTAGGATCTTCAAATTTTACAAAGAGCGGATTGCAAAGAAATAGCGAACTTAATATTCAAATCCGTGATAAAAGACTCTTAGAGAAACTTAAAAGCTGGTACGACCGCCAATTTGAGAATGGAACACCATACAAACAAGAATTAATCCAGAAAATTAAGCGCTCTAAATTCGGAAATTACCCCTATACCCCTTACGAAGTTTATATGAAAATGGCGTTTGAGCAATACAAACAAGATTTTTTGCAAATTATTGAAGAAGGAAAAATTAAATTGGCACAATTTCAAGCAGAAGGGGCTAGTAAAGCATTGGAGGTAATCAAAAAATTTGGAGGTGTATTAATTGCCGATGCCGTAGGGCTTGGAAAGTCCTTCACAGCTATGGCAATTTTGGAGAATCTTAAATTTGACAGAGGGTTAGTGATATGTCCGGCACAATTAAGGGATAAATGGAAAAGATATATGTATTATTTCCCTGCTTGTGAAGTTTATTCTATGGAGGAAATGAGCAGAGAAATTCCAAGAAGAGATGGAATTCCGAAGGATTACGATCTTATACTAATTGATGAGTCGCATAATTTTCGTACGAGAAATACTAAACGATATAATAATTTATTGACCCTCTTAGAGCATAGTTCCAATCCAAGACTTATTCTTGTAACCGCTACTCCTATTAATACCAGTTTGGAAGATTTACAAAATCAATTAATGTTAATATGTGGTTCTGGAAGAGGTTTTCCGTCAATTGGCGTTCCAAATCTGAAAGATTATTTTAAAGATATTCAAGAAGAAAAGGAAGATATTGACCTATTAAAACAGCATCTCATGGTTGCCCACAGCAGGGCAATGATCAGAAATAGGCAAAAGGTGCATGGAATCGACATTATGCTTCCAAATGGAGTGGAAATAGAATTTCCCGATAGATCTCTGGATACAATTAAATATTCAATAATTCCTATGAATGAGGAGTCATTAAATCAGTATAATGAAGAGCTTGAGAAGTGGAGAAATAAAATGATGGAGGTTGCAGAAAACACTAAAGAACAATCTGCTTTGAGAAAAAAACTAGACCAACTTGAATTTGAGCGCCCCCAATCTCCCTCGGAAGAATATTATCAAGATGTATTTGATAACCTAGAGTCTTTAAAACTCGTCCCTTTTAATTTAGAATTATATAAAGAGCCGGAATACAAAGACAAGAAGGTTCTGCAGAGAAATAGGGGAATTGCCTCAATGTTGCGAACTACATTACTAAAGAGAATGGAATCATCATTGTTTTCATTCATGGAATCCCTAAGAAATCAAATTAAGCTTTGTTATATTTTCGAAAATTTACTAGATAAAGGATATGTGGCAACTTCGATGTTCATCAAAAAATTAGATAAAATGATCAAATCAATTGAAGGTGAAGATTCTAGTGAAATTGTTGAGGAAAAAGAGACATCCTTTGATGAATTAGCTGATTTTATTGAACGATTATCTTCGGAAGAGATTGAAACAATGAGAGAAAAGCAATTAACCAAAGAGCAATTAGAAGACATTGAAGAGGATGATGATAAATATTTCGCATTTTTGAAAAAAATTGAACCCGAAGAATATATAGAGAATTATAAAGAAAAAATGCTTAAAGATGTTGCCTACGATCAAGAGAGATTAGAGTATTTACTTGATATTACAGAGGAGATTTTTAACACAAAAGATCATAAGATGGAAGAAATGAAAAAAACTTTAAATACTTTAATCGATAATGCTAAAGATGAGAGCGAGAAAAAGATCATTATTTTTTCTTACTATCGAACTACTGCTAATTATATTTTTAAGGAATTGAAAAGTGATGAGGAATGGCTTGAGAAAAAAGGCAATCCTATAATTAAAAAAATTACTGGAAATACCCCCCCAGAAAGAAGGATTGATTTTATAGAACGGTTTGCCCCGCATTCATGTCTCTTAGAACTTCAAGGCGCGGCGAAAATTAAGAAAAAACAAGAATTAGATAAAAAGGAAGATATTAATATTTTAATCTCTACTGATGTTCTTTCTGAAGGTCAGAACTTGCAAGATGGTCGGCATGTAATTAATTATGATTTGCATTGGAATCCTGTTCGTATGATCCAACGATCCGGAAGAATTGATAGATTAGGGGCTCTTCATGAAAAAGTAAATATTTTTAATTTCTTTCCGCAAACTGGTTTAGAAAGATTAATTCAATTAGTGCATAAATTACGGAGAAGATTAAGCATTATAGATGATGCCCTTGGACTAGATGCCGATACGTTAGTTGAGGGAGATGCTAAACATAAGAGGAGATTGGAAGAAGAACGGAAAAAACAAGAGGAGGAGAAACAAAAGAGAGAAGAATTACTAAGGATTGAACAAGAAGAGGAGGATATAATCGATGAATTTGAAGAACGCATGGAATTTGGAGGTTCTGATATAGCTAAAATAAAATTATTCGGGGAGATAAGAAAACAAGGTTATGATTACTACCAAAATGAAGTTCCGATGGGAATTCACTCGGGGTTGGTCAATCTAGATTATTCCGGCTATATCGTAGTAATTAAAGTAGTGAAAGACGATGTCGAGCAATTGAAATGGATGTACTGGGATGAAAGAGAAAAGTTTCGAGATAAATTCGAGCGAGATTACGGTTTAATGATAGATAAACCACGTGTGGAGAAGATGGTTGATAATCTCGTCTCCGAATGGACAGAGATTAAAAACGCAAAATTTCCCGATGAGAAGCGAAAATTAAAAGAAGAACCACAAGACTTATTTAGACACATAATAGATATTATCTCTGATTTTAAGAAAAGCAGAAAACAAAAAGAAAAAATTAAGAGGTTAAAAAACAAAAAGCCCCTCCAAGGAAACGGTATTTACTATGAATTCATAAGCAGAGCTATACATGAGAGAGTAATTCAAGAAGAATACGCTAAAAAGTTTTTAGACCTCTTATTTGTAAAACAAATGCCTATTTTGGCAAAGGAGGAAAAAGTTCAAAAAATTGTAGATGAATTTCAAGCAACAAGAGATAGAATTGATGATATAAAAAGCGAACCCGATATAGATCCCTTAGAAAAAGAAGAATTAATCAAGGGACAATACGAACATGGCGCAAAACAATTTTTAGATGATTTTTATGCCTATATGGATTCTGTTGATTTGAGAGTCGAAAGAAGAGGACAAGTTAAAGCCGAAGATAAAAACTTGAAATTAGTGGGATTTATTCGTCTTTATAGATTAAAAGAGTTCGAAGCTCAAGAAAATGAAGAAAAAGCATCTTGAATAATAGAGTAAGTTCTATTGAATAAATAATTAATTTGGATAAAAATCACTTTTTACTAAATGATTAGAATAAAGCACAAGGCAATCTTACATTTCTTAGATATTGAAGTATTCAAAAAACATTTGCTTAAAAAATGATTTTTTTTATATATTAATTAGTGGTTTCTGAAAGCAGTATTATTAAGGTTCTTGTTGATATTTTTTTAATATAAAAAGAGAAAATCGTGATTCTCTTGAATTTTTCTTTAAAAAATTTGACCTTGTTTATATCCCTCTAATATTAGTTAAAGAGAATATTTTAAATTATGATCTTACGGTATGATAAAATATTTTTTATTATTTTTATCCTTTTTAAATCCTTTACAAAATTCTTCTGCTAATGGTTCGATTTGCTCATCTAATTCCCTATCTTTTGATGATCGAAGATAATTGGTTCCGTCTGAATTCTTCACATATTCTGGGACTTTTAACGGATTTTTTGTCTCTTTTATAATTTGCTTATATCCTATTTTGCATAGGGAAAATAGATCTTGCTTTATTATTTTCATTTTATATTTAAGTTTAAGTATATTTTTTAAATTATATGACTATAATTAAAGTTACCATTTAAATATTATCTTTAATCTTAAATTAGATTGATTTAATATTTCAATATGCTAATTCAAATGTTATCATTTATATAATAGTCTTTTATATTGATAAAAAATAAGATAAAATGAAAATGACTCGAATAACCATTACAATGAGGAAGCAGTTGTTCTAGTTGAGGAAATAGAAATGTCGGGACTTTTGGTGAATTAAAATTTATTTGAATTAAAAATAAAACCCTTATATATATTTCATACAATAAATAAAGAAAACAGCAAAACAAACATTTGTTGAAATTGCTGTCAAAAGTAAACTATTTAAGTTTTTAAAATCAAATCTTTTATTTCCAAGGCGTTTAAAAAATTGAGGAAAAAAAGGTCTTTTCTATTAATTTTATTATCAAGTTATCTGTTTGAATCACATAGAAAATTATGGAAATGAAGTCTCATTAATGATCTTATCTAATTCATTTACATTAAAATTATTAATAATTACTTAATTTCTTCAATTATATGGCTTTTTTTAACCATCTCGGGACCCACCTGAAGCTCATAGCCTTTTACGACTATGGCGCACGTATGCCATTTAAACGCCTTATTAGCGCCCTTTTTTGGGGTGGTACCAAATATATAGGGGTTATCTTTTTCTCCGTAATATAAAATCTCTTTAAAATCAAACGCAATTTTGATCCTTTTCGGAATGAGATTATCCTTTAAGAAAGTCATCAATATCTTCTTCTTAACTTTTAAAAAAAAAAGAGAGAATCTACCTCGTTCATAGAAAATTTATGGGTATATTTATTCATTTGAGAAGGATGCGGAAGAATTCGTGTTTGCTTCACATAGATTCTTCTTTTTGGAGAAAATGCCGATTTTAACTGGTGTTCTAGTATCTGTGTGCCTGTATTAGGACTATAGCCGCATAATGCATTAAAAAACATGGTCGCAGAGTATTCTTCACTCGAATATATTGCTTTTTTACCTTCTTGTGGTTCTGCCAATGATTTAATACTAGGAACCATAACATTTTTATAAAAATACAACCCTATCTTTAAGTATGAAAAAGAAGAAAACGGATCTTTCCGATTATAGTTGATGTTTCCTCTCATAAATGTCACTATCTTCTTTTTCCTATTTTAATTTAGCGATCATATCGAAAATAATAGAGATGATTTTTGTCGGATGTGATTAAGTACTGATGAATAGAAATTCAATAAATACTGATAAAAAAAAGACAGAAAAATTAAAAGAGATGCTAAATGAAGAGTTAAAAAACTGTAAGGGAAGGATTTCTATTATTCCACTTTTGGGTTTTAGTAAATGTATTTTAATTATTTATCTAATTAAAAAGGAGTCAAGCATCTATAATGTAGAATATGAATATTTAAATCCAATTAAATTCAAAAAAATAAATGAAATTATTAATAATAACAAAAATTTACCTTTTTGGTTGAATTTTTTAATTAAAATTGGCGTACTTGAATATTTAACTAATCCAATTACTGTTAATGATTTATTGATTAACGAATTTAAAAAACCATATATCATTTTTAATGAAATCGTTAGCTTTAGACAATCAACAGTAGTTATATTTGGTGCTGACCCTCTAAAGAATATTAAAGAATTTTCTAAATATTTAATTTTACCTAATTTAAATGTTGATGAGTTATATACATCAAAATTGGAGATCGACTTTAATAAAGATTTAATTGAGATTGAGGGAAAAAAATATCAAGTTATCAAAGGATACCTTTTTAATTATTATCCACCACAAATTTTTCTCTGTTTCCAGAATGATTATAATATGTATTATAGATTTATTAAAGGAATTCCAAATAATGAAATAATTTTTAAAAAAGTACATCAAGGGAGATATTTTATATTATGGCGTTTGAATTACATATTTATTGAATTTAAATTCCAAGAAATAGATAATTTGATTCAATTCATTAATTTATTTTTATTCTATATTCGTTTATTTGACAATAGTATTTATAACTTAGAACCTCTTCAAAAAAATGAAGAAAAAGTTCTTATATCTGAACAAAAGGAATTAATCTTGGCATCTGAAATGTTTGATACTTTGTCTTTTGCATCTAAAGGATATGATCCTAAAAAATATGAATTTTACAAACAGTATTGGTATTTAGATTCTTTTGAATCAATCTCTCACTATAATAGCATAAAATATCATGATTCAATTTTTGAGGAAGCATATAATTTTTCAAGCCAAATATATCCAAATGAGAATTTAAGAAATTTTATTCTTCGATTTTTTGAATCAATATGTTATTTCCAAAAAAAAGAGCTTGATCATTGTTTTAGTTCCTTATGGTATATTATTGAGAAATATATTGATCAAAAATGGGAGGATATAATTGAAGAAATAAATACAAAAGGCTTATCTAATACGAAAAAAAAGAAATTAAAAAGGAGAATGCATTCTTATAATGTTTATACATTGTCTTCGAAAATTGACCTTCTATTTTCTTTCAATTTAATTAATACAGAGCAATACACACAACTTAGAAAATTTAATATAGTTAGGAATAAATTAATTCACGATTTCACTATACCTAGTGTGAATATAGTCTTGAATTTAATGGAATTAATTCTAATCCTTTTTAAAACGGATTTTCTAAATATTTTAATTCCAATAATACCAAATATAGAAGATAAATTAACGATTGAATCAATCTTTCCAACCTTCAAAATAATGGAATTATAAAGTTAGTAATGATCTAGTTAAAAGCAAAAATCTTTATATAAAGTGTTGTAGAAAGGAGAAAAAAATTACTTCTAGTTTTTTTATAATTGTATTAAGACATAAAGTAATAATGATATGTATATATGAGATTTAAGAATTAATTTTTCCAAAAAACCTATTTCTAATAAAGATATAATATTCGATTCAAGTTTTATGATATTATCTATTCTTAAAAGAAGATTAAAAAAATATAAAACTAAATATATAAATTAATAAGTATATAAGTGTAGTTTGAATTTCGCTCGCGAGCCTTTCACATATTGATCTCGTCTGAGATTAACCGAAACCTATTTATTGAACAATAAGAAAAAGATATCGCGCCCCAACCATTTAAAGGATCTCTGATATTGGTATACAATTGAAAATAATTTCTCGATTGGCTTATATCTATAATTTATGGTTTTTTCAAGAATCACCAGGATTTTTTATCCCGTTTGCTGCATTTGAACATAAAAAGGATGGGAATTTACGAGGAGTAATGGATCCTTTTACTGCACTCAATAATACTCTTAGAAGTAATATTCACTTCGATGGGATTAATCCTATCTATTTCTTAGTCGCTAAAGATAAAAACCAAATAGAATAATATCAAAACCGTATTGAAAACCATGGTGAGTGGAAGGGTTTCAAGAACTCGCAAATCTTTTTTATATGTTCTCTTGAAAAAGGGTCCTCTTTCTGAGCTCCAAAGTAATTTGTGTTCCCAAACCTTAAATGAAACTAAAACGGGTATTTTCTCATTAATATTAGATTTAATATATTCAATAACATTATTTAATGAACTGTTAAAGTCAATTCTTCCTTTAAATTTTATTTCAAATTCAGGTAGTAATTCTTTTAAATATGGGACTGCTCTCTTAAAACCAAGATCACCAATGAATTCATCATAAAAGTTTAATAAAGAAGATTCATCATACCTATATTCCCCGTAATATTTTAGTGCATTTTCAATATTTACAGGAATGCATCCTCTTCTTTGATCTGTCTGGGGTATTTTTGGGTATCTGTTTAAATCAATTTCTCGCATAGATAATTATTTAATTTTAATTTTTCTATTAAAAAAGAAAATTTATTTAAAAATATTATTAGAAAAAAACAATAGATGTATTAGATGAATTATCACGATTTTAAAATAAATAGAAGTAAAAGAAGAAGTCCTATTTATCTCACTAATGGAAAGAAAACTATTGCATAGTGTTAAGCCAGTTTAAAACCTCTGTACCAAATCGTCTGAATTTGGTTTCGTCAATACCCCATATATCAAGAAGTTTTTCTTGTTTTGCAAGGGTAGATTGTAATTTCTTCTGTCCCTTAAATATTTTCTCCTCCTTTTTTCTTCTCAAATACATTTTATAAATTAATATGAATCTTATAGTAATAAAGTTATCAAACGTGGATACAACCACGTTATATCATCCTTATATTTTTTGGACCAATAATATTGTTTTTGGTAACATATCTCTTTTGCAATTGTTTCAATAGTTTTTTCATGAATAATTCCAAACTTTTTTCCCTTAATTTGACTTTTATAATCGTTTCGGAAATCTTTAGGATCTTTGATCAGCTCTTTTGGGGGTAATTGAGAAACAAAATAATTCATCAACTCTTGGTATCTTTTTTGCCAAAATTTATAATCTTGACATATAAACCAAATTTCTTCATTTAATTTGAATAATTTAAAATCAAAATACTTACATATTAAAATAATATTTCCTTCAGGAATTATTTCATTAAGATTTAATAATTCATAAAAATCGGTTCGAGAAGCCAACTCCGGTTGAGTAAAATCATTCCATATAACAAATGCTAAACTATTTATAAGCATTTTTTGACTGTCCTTTGCTTTTTTTAAAAGGTTGGATAATTTTTTTACAGCTAAACTAAAATTTTGAATGAATAGTTTTAAAAATGTTTCATTTTTATTGAAAAACTTGATACTCGAAAAACTATACAATAATGATTTCATTTCCGCTTCTGCTGCTTTGGGTATTGCACCCTCAGGCATAAAAGTGATCTTCTTCCAAAGGTTCCAACCTAAATTACTAATAAAATATTTTGATGATTCCTCATCTTTAAGAAGGATTCCCATTTTTACAAATTCATTAATATATTGATAATAAGAGGATCGGGCACATATTGCATTTATTCCAGCTGTGACACGCAAACGCAATTCTTGATTTGGAATAAATCTTCCCGCATCGTAATTTAGATCAAATTGAGCGATAAAATCTTTTTGCTTCTCAGTTAAATTATCTAATATCTCATCAATTTTATTTTTCATAAAAATTCATTTTTATTCTGTTATTATCTGAAATGCAAAATCAATAACATGTGCTATCTTTAACATGTAATTTATAAATTCTTCGTTAGAACTCTTTTCTATCCAATATTCGTCTAAATTATTGCAATCTCTTCGCAATTCATCCATTTTAATTTCAAATTGAGTTAAGCGATCAATAAATGATAATGGTATAATAAAATCCTTACGTGTTTCCAAAAACCTTGAATTTATTTGATTTTCTAAATTATCCCATCGCAGATCACATCTTTTTTCAAACTCTGAATGACTTATTGCCAGTATAATTAATCCTGCTGAACCCAAAACACCTGCTCCAACTAATGCTCCTTTCATAATTCCAAGTAGGGACTCTTTTAAGCCTTTTTCTGCGTTTTTTAATCCTCCAATTAATCCCCCTAAAAACGCACCACCCCCTGCTAAGGCTAGAACAGGATTTGATTTAGAAACAGGTGAATGATGCGGGGTACCCCAGTCCGCTATGTAATGGGATGCCCATCCTGCAAAACGTATCCAAGAGGGATCATTCTCTCGATATGCATGATATGCCTGTGTAATACATTTAATAGCCAGTTGTTTTGCTCTAATGGTATGGTTTATCAACCAATCAAAGGGAATTACTAAAGCATTTATTAAATCTTGAGCAATTAATGTTTTGTTTATCTGATCTGGTTCGATAGCTGATTCCATTAAGACTTGCAAATTATGAGTGTCCATAATAGCCAAGTTACCTACTATCTTTACTAAACCTATGTGTGTATTTTCTTTCAATTTTAAGACCTCTCTTTTTTTCTTAAATAAAATTAGTAAAATTAGATATTTAAATGCTCTACTCCATTTTGGACTTTGATTGAGTCCATTTTGGACTTATTTTTAAAAAATAATTAATTAATTTCTTTATTAATAAAATCTAAATAAAATAGCATTAAATCTATAGTACCCTCAAATATTTTTTTATCAATCAATACTCTGTCCTCAATATCACATTCAGGTAAATCTACATCTAATTTTATTTGCTTTATTATCTTACAAAATATACTATCAACAATACCATCTCTATGAACTAAATTATTTCGAGACAGATGATAATATTCAATATATCCCCAGAGTCTGAATTTTTTTTTAATGTCAATAATTAATAACTCATTGATTTTATTTTCTAATTTTTTAATATTATGAATACTAATTCCACGATATTTTCCATTCTTAGGTACCTCTTCTAATATATATATCAGTTCATTATTAAAGGCCTCAAATAAGACAAAGGCAATAATAAAGCCCATATTATAAAAGAAATACGCTAAATCATGGGGATTAAATCGCTCTGAATCCATCCCTTTCATCATAATTTTAAACCTCTTTTTTTCATATTCATTGTGAAATTCATCTTTTTGAATAATGTCTTTCATAAAATTTTTTAATGGAAAAGATAAAATTAAAGGGACAGAGACAGAAAATAAGAAATAATTAATTATTATCATAGTCCTTGTTATTATAGCGCTAACATTATTAATTTATGGTTTAATAGAGTTGCATACAATAATTAATAATAGAGATTATGCTATTATTTTTGATTTTCCTTCTACTCTATTTCATTTAAATCAATATCATAATATTCCTTACTGAAATTCTCTATTTCCCTTAATATCTGATTCTTTAGATCCTTTGTTTCAAGATTAACCAGAATTTCAATTGTATCACTACTAATTCTAAATTTGTTAAATGGAAAATAAATATATCCCCTTATTTCAATTCCTAAATATTTATGTTCTTCTCTATTCTTTAAAAAATTTCTAAGAAATCTAAAATATCCATTAATCTCCAATTGATTTAATCCTTTTTTCTGATAACTTTTTAGAGTATATTTATATTTTCTATAAAGTCTATCAGAATTTGCTTCTTTACTAATCTCAATTTGATTAATGAAGTCAGTAATAACTTCATATAATTTCTTTATTCTTTTATTTTGATAAATTTCTTCCTTTTTTAAGGATTTTTCTAATCTTTCATTAGCCTTTTTATTATTTAAGAGGTTAATAATAATGAATACTATTAATGTTAAGAGACTTACAATAATATCAATAATTGATATAATTTCCATAGTTAGAATGAGATTTTTTATTTAAATTGTTTTAAGATATATTATTTTATGATTTATTTAATCTTTGAAAGTATGAGGATTTAGTAAAATATCAATAAATTTAAACCCTTTATTCTTCTTTTTTTTCACTATTTTTCCCCCCTAAAAATTCTATTATCGTTTTGAGTCCACATATTACATCAAAAATCTCTTTTCCCCAATAGAGAGGATTAATTGGTCTCATTAAGGACTCAGAATCTTTGATTTGAATATATGTTTTGATTAAATATCTCTTTTTATGAAAAAAATTAACCATTTCTCTTACTAATTCAGATTTAGATTTGTTTAAGTCTTTACTTAATTCATTTAATTTTTTTAAAGTTTCTATATTTCCACTTAATATATATTTTTTTGAATTCATTTTCCTTATTTTTTCTTTAATCTTTATTTATCTAATTAATAAATACATATGTAGCTTTTAAATTTTTCCTCAGATGATTTATTCTCATCAATCTAATGATTATAATTATTTTCACTAATCTTTAGATTAATTATATTTTTGATAAAAAATTAGTTCCTGGATATATATCTCAGGTAAAAAAAAATAATTGAATTTTTCAAAAAATTATTCCTGGAATTAATAAAAACAAATTAAAAAATCCAAATTAGAGATATTATTTCAAGAGATCTTGTAATAAATAGGATTAATATCATTATTCAATTATTTTTATCTATCTATATTAAATCGATAGAACATAAAGAATATCCTTTATCTTTCTTTTGAAAATTAGACTCATTTTTCAATATCCTTATAGATTTTTTAATTTTAATTATTCATCAAGTCCTACGTTCCATCTTTCAATAAAATAATATGGAATATGATCAAGATTTAAATCTATTAAGTTAGCAAAATCCATTTGAAATTTACAATTTAATTCTGATTGGATTCCAACCAATAACTCTTGAATTTTTTTCAGGTATCTTATGAAATCCGTTATCTCTTCTTTTTGAAACGGGAGATCATTCTGATTAGACGTTTCAAATAATTTTTTTAAATTGATTTCAGATTTTTTTTCACTGATTTTTGAAGAATAGACAATATATTCTTTTAAGATATTTACAAGATGTATTGCTAAGGTATTTAATGAAATAGTCTCTGCTAACCTAAATTTATTTTGTAAATTTTCTTTCAATTGTTTAATCACATCTTTACCTGAAATAATCTTGTCAAATTGTTTATTTATGTAATATTTATCATATTCTTCTGCAATTTTCTCGAATTTTGTAATTACTTGAGCTTTTTCTTTAAATTTAATTTCACATAAGGTATCATTTGCATTTAAAACTTCTTCTAGTTTATTAACCCAGAGATTATAAATATCATTAATATTATTTAGGTGTTCGGAATCGCCATAAATATACTGGTACTCATTTCCTCCAATCCATCCATAATAAGAATCGAGAAATGCTTTTAATAAATAGGTTAAATTATTTTCCCCCTTATCTCTAAATAACTGTTCTATTTCCTCAAATATCCATCGGGATTCCATAATAAAATCATGAATTTTATGATGAGTAAAAAGAAAATCAATAATTAGTAGTGGTTGAAGAAAAATATTTTCAAGTTCATATGAAAAAAGTCTTAGTGTATGCTCTTCTAACTCTTTTTTAAGTGTTGGATCTTGAATTTTAGACCATATATTTTCATTGTCCCTATCTAAATCTAATAAAAATAAATAATTAAGATCTCTATCTGTTAATACGTGTAATATATCTGCTTGAGCATAATAAGCAATATTTCTTTTTCCATAACATTGAATAATTTTAAAATTTGGTATAAATAGTTCTTGTGAAATAATTTTAAATACATTTAAATCATTTTTCCCTTCTACGAATAATATCCCATCATAGAGAAGATAATCATATAAATGAAGATCTAATTCTGTTAATACCTCTAAAATGTTCTCTTCTGATATCTTTTCCGCTATTGAGCTATTTTGATCTTTTTTTATGAGGTAAATTGCAGTCTTATGAAAATCTCGTGAAAGAAAGTGTGGGGAGTGAGTAGTTATAAAAATCTGTCTTTGTGAACTACTCCGTATTAATTCTTCTCGTATAAGCTTTTGAAGTCCTGGAAAAATAAATAATTCTGGTTCCTCAATATATAGAATCGCATTTTCATCTAACTCCATTATAAATGCGATAAAATATGCAATATTTAATATTCCTGCACCAAAATTTTCAAATTTTAGTTCCATATCCAAACCTATTTCTTTTGAGATTAAAACTGTATTGTCAGTATTTTCATCAATAGTATCTCCTAATTTCTCTATTTCGGGTATATAATTTTGAAGCTTCTTATTAAATCTTTCTAACCACTCATTTTTATTTAAAGTCTTTTTCTTATGGAGGAATTTCACTAAGTTTATTCCATTTGTATTCAATATTGTTTTGCCAATATTTTCTCTTGAGGAATCTTTATCAAATCTACGTTTATCAGGAATATAATTTATTGCTTCAAAAAATCCTTTTGAAATATATTTCATTAATGTTTGAAGAATACTATTTTTACTAAAGAAATGTAAATTATTGAATAGATTATTATAAGGTGTTTGTCCCAATTCAACCTTTGTGGAAGGAACCTCTGAAAAAACTTCCGAAATGGAATCGTGTTTATTAATAAATTTCTGTAAATCTAAGTATTTCGAGTTCAATTTATTATTCTCCAAATTTGTCGAGAATAAAACTTGAGATTTTTTAAGCATTCCATTATAGAGTGAAATTTCTGTTATAAATATATTATTTAATTCGGGGATATATTTAATATGCAAATCTAAATATTGATAAAATTTGTTATCAATTAACCATTTTACAGCCTTGTTTTCATTATTCCATTCTCCTCTTTTTAAATATCCTTTATTATTTTCACTACGGTTAAATGCCTCTTTTAAATAATTACCTCTATATAATATATGAAAAATTTTTTTACGCAGAATATTTGCTAATGTAAATCTTAAGATGATTTCAGATTCTGATTCATTTTCATCGAACAGAAAATTTTTAGAAAAACTAGCACTTTCATACCCATTCTTTAATATTGTGAAAATTTTAAATAAATTTGATTTTCCAGAATTATTTTTTCCAATTAATACATTAAAATTCTTTAAGTCTTTGAATGTGGTATTCTGATAACTAAGAAAATTCTTTATAGCTATTTCTTTCAATTTTATTTCCAAACTATACACCTTATTATGGATTTTATAGAATTCACAGAATAGATTCTTATTATAATTATAAATTGTAAATTATTTAAATTTACCTTTAATTAATGTATTTTTTAGTTATGCCACAATAAATAGAGGTATTTATCATATTCCAAAAATCGCTTCTTTATTAAAAACTAAACCGATTTATTTTAATTATCTGAAATAAGTGAAATTGAAGTATTGTTAAGAATATCACTTCCATCCCAGAAAATTATTTTAACATATTTTTCCTTTTTCGATAATCCTGTTAATATCATATATTAAATCGAAATACTTATCCTTGTTTATTTCAATGATAAACTCGTCTAATCCTAATTCTAACTCGGGATTGAAAAGCTCTTTCTGAAATACATCATGTTGCTTTAGTAAGATCTTGACTAATTTTCGGGCGTGAGAATACGTTTCTTCTTGATCAAGATGATCTTTAGCATATCTCAAAAAGAACATCACACGGCGTTCGAGATAAATACAATATTTACCATCTTCACATTGTGTTTTTTCGCATTCCTCGCATACCGGATATTCGACTTGGCGCCCATATCGTAGTATTTCTCTACAATAATAGGGATCTCTTTTTTCTGGGCTACAATAATAATTTCTACATGTTTTCGGTTTGAGCTCTTGAAGGATACAATAATACTGAGCATTTTCGACATTAAATTCACTTGCATATAAATTATTTTATATTATTTTTTCATTAAATATCTATTTGTAGATACTTGAGCAAATATTCGCTTTTCTTTAAGACCAACACCTGAAACATAATCCTAATAACTTACACTTAGGAAAATGATTAATTAAATCAACTGTACTTAATTCTCTTTATGATCAATCTTTAATATAAAAACATATTTTTCAGATACTTAATATTTAGAATTAATCATAATAAAGAAGTCTTAGAAATAAAAAGCCTTATTCCCTTAATCATAATATCTACTTGATTTTCATCATACTCATCATAATCCCCATGTGCGGCATTATTCCTAATATCTAACCATGCTGTAATCTGCTTCATTTCGCCTTTTTTGATGATTTCCTTCTTATAGAGTTCTTGATTTAACCTACTGGTTTTTTTTGGTATTTCTTTTCCAGAAAGATTTTTATATATATCAATATGATTATTAATTGCTATTTTTCTTAAATGTTCTTCTAAAGTGCTTCCGGCAATAACTGCTGAAGCATCTTTAAGATGTTCTTCAAGCAAATATTCTGCCATTTCTAAATAATCGGAAAAAATTTCTTCCGTGATAATCTCAACCAATTCCTTTAAATAACCAGCTTGAATATCTTGGTAAAGCGCTTTAACAACCCCAATAACAACAGCTATTTTTTCACTATAACTATCTTTAAATTTTGAAAATTGATTTAAAATTTGATTTATCCTTAGAAAATATTCTGAATTTTTTCCTACTATTCTTTTTACGGCTGCTTTACATTGCGTAATTATTCTGCTACCTTCTCTCGGTCCTCTTGCTCCTCCACTAGAATAATCATCTAAAATTCTTTTTAATTGTTCTAAATAGTATTTTTTATAATTTCTTTTCATTATCATTATCTAAATATCTTTAAATATTCATAGTAGCCTATTTATATAAATCCTTCCCTTCAAATTTTAGAACTTAAAACTTAAGTCATAATTACAGGAAAAATCTATTTTTCAGTCATTAATAATTAAAACAATGGCATCTAATATATTATTCAAAATTATAGATTACACTTTAATTAACTTTATTCTCTTCTGATTCATCAGAATAATAATTTAAAGATAATATTATAATTTGGGAATGATTGGAAATAAAATAACACAACTTTCTTTGGAAGATATTAAAGTTATTATCGCAAATCCAGGGGGTTTTTTTTAATTCAATGAAGAAGATTGTGTATGGTGTGCGGTTTTTGCTTTTCAAGTAAGTAAAAAATCTCCTTCTCAATTAAAAAATTAAAGATTTTTAATTATTTATAATATTAAAAGATGTTAGAAAAAAGGTAAAAAATTAGAAAAATTTTAGATTCTTCGAAAACTACAAAAAATTATAAAGTATATGTTTGGATTGATATAAAAATTTATTGAACCATTTCTATTCTTCTAAATTATATATAAATTAAATATATTCAAATTGATTCTAATTAATGATAAGAGGACGAAAAAATGAAGCAAATTCTGAATAATTTTTGTACTATTCTAGCATTTTTCATCTTGGTTATTATAGGAGTGATGATAATCATTTTTGGTCAATATATTGAACATATAATTCAGACTGGAGCAATTATAATTGCGCTATTAATACCATTTTTAACAATTGAAAGACAAAAAAGGAAAACTGAAGCAGAAAGGTATAAAAATTATCAAAAATGTTTTACATATATCTCAGAAATTATATTTTATTCAATAAAAAGTATTCAAAATAAAGAATATTATAAAGAAGTTTTAATTCGTTCGAAAGCATTAAATTTTTACCAAAAAATACTTTCTGATATGAAAATTATTTATGAAGGTATTCCTACAAAAATGCCATCTTTTTCTGAAATTGGTAGAGGAGTTATATCTTTTGATAAATTGGAAGCACATTTTATTTTTGCTCATTTATGGGTTAGAGATAATTTATTAATTTTACTTAAGATAATGCATGAACAAAGAGAAAATATTGAAAATATCACTTTAGAAATTAATGATAATGATATACAGTACGTTTATGACGAACAAAAAGATTTGTTTAAGGAAAAAAATGAGATTTTTGAAATTCTTGAAGATATTAGAAAAGAATTTAATTTAGAATGGGATCGAGAAATTTTAAATTATTTAAAAAACAAATCTTAAGTGAAATTTACTTTTATTAAATTTTGTTCTTAAGGATCAGTGTTAATGCTCCTAAGAAATTTCTGCTTTTTACTTGCGATTCTTTTTTTTTAATGAAAATATAAAAGAGGATTAATAATGAAAAACCGTTATGTTAAACTGAACATTCTTGTTTAATAAACTGAATTTATTACTAGACTTTGCTACAATAATACTTTTACCGGTTCTTGATGGACCCAATTCTATATCTGGATTAAAAATGAAATCAATAATTGTAGGGGTGCGGTAAATGTAAGATAGATTTTCGCCAAGAACTCTTTCCACATTTAATAAACTATCATCATCGATAATTGTTATTGCGCTATTATTATATACATATAAATTATATCGTAGTTGTAAGTGGGGAAATTCCAGAAAGGGTGAAAAATTTTGGTGTGTCGTAGAAATTACTCTAGTTTTACCGCTTTCCGGCGAAGCTTTAGCGGTTTTCGATATATCGGTTCGTAATAATATTTTTCCCATTTCATTGACTCTATATAGAAGATTGCTTCCAATACAAGAAAAATCTGTTAGCTCTTTTTTTTCTAATAAAATTTTTTCTAATATTGATATTAAATCATATTTTCAAAGAGAAAAATATGTACAACTTGGACTATTGGATTTTTTGTAAAATATTAAGTTATTAATTTTAATTTCACTGTCTTCTAAGTAATCAAATACATAATTAAAGATTTTGTGCCTAATTTAAATGAACTATAAGATTTGAATATATCGCCATACTTCATATTTATTTCTTCTAAAATTTGAAATACATTATATATTTCATTTTATTTTTATCCATATAAGGTATAGTAACACTCAGATTTAAATAAGAAGCCTTGTATTACGTATTTGACTGACCGAAAAAATTTATAAAGTCGTGTCAAAAAAATATATAACCTTGCTTAGATTCCTGGATTTTTGTCTTTTGGTGAAATGCTTTATGTTCTCAGATATAAAGTAGTAATCTTGTTAGCTTTTTCTTTTATACTATAATCATAAGCGAGGACATCTATTTTTTACTCCTTTTTCTTGCAAAGTTTTAAAAATAATGAGAAGAAACATGAAGATTTCTGCATAGCTGATTTTTCTTTTTATTTCAATTAACAATTTTAATCCGATATTTTTAAATACGACAATGATTTTTGGCACAACACTGGTCTAAGGTCTAATAAGATAGCGAGTAATCATTAAGGAAAAAATAGATACCTTTCTTTAACTCCTAGATTATTCTCTTTTGACTTTTTATGTTGATCTGCTGTATTTTATTAAAGCTATTTATCTCTTTAAATTGTGGTTGTAAGCGAGATTTTTGTTTATTTTATTTCTTTTTCCGTTCTACTCATCTAATAATTAATATTTTCTCATTTTTTGAACTATATTTAAAGTATTAACATCCATTTTGATTGTTCTATTCACTTTATTAAGAAAAATTCTCTATAGAAAAAAGGAATAAAATTAAAAAATCTAATCCTGAGAATCATATTGTTTGTCCTCAAAATGAATAGAAAATATAACAATTAAAATTTCCATTCCTCCCACCATTTTTTATCTTTAAGGTATTCTTTTAATTTTGGATCTTCTTGAACTAGTTTCCAAATTGGCATGGTAATTTTGAATATTATATCCTTTATTGAAAAGGTTTTAACTTTTAACTCCCTCGAATCTTTTAAGATCTCGATATTTTCTTCTAAAAATTCTTGAAACTTATTATTTTTATGAGCATGACTTATCTGCCCAAGAAAAAATAAATAATTATCGATATTCAGTAAATTTAAGTATCCAGTTAAGCCTTCTGTGTTGAGTTCCAAAGGGACAAAATGTTCGATACCGTTTAGAAACGGATGCTTAATGTTTCCAGTCGAAAGATTATACCTAATAATCTCCTTTTTTATTTTGAGTCTATTAATCACTTTTAAATAGTTTTTAGCCCACCATATAACATTTGGTTCTTCTGATCGGCGGACGCTCGTTCCTTTACACTCAATCATAAAAAGATAATCTTCTATTCGAAATGCAAAGTCAATTTCAACGAAATACCAATTTTTAAAAAGCTCTGGAAAATCAACATTCAAGGATATGGGCTTCTTTGGAAAGCTGCTTATTGTTTCTTGGAGCTGACAATAGTAATGCGAATCCCATGGATTTTTTTCTTTATTAATAAGAATTATTTTTTCGGGATGGAGCTGATGGTCTTCGGTCATTTTAAAAGCCCAAGTTTCTAAATATTTACCTTTAACACTCTTAAATTCTTTTTCTCTTTGGAGGGCTTCAAAGTATTTTAATAAAGATCTCCAAATCCAAAAAACTCCTGACGTTAATTTACCAAAATGAATATACGCGCCCTTCTTAAGAAAGTAATAATATTCCTCAATTAATGCATTCGGATTGAAATTAATTGAAAAAGGCTCATAAGTTTTTTTATAGCAAAATTTGCTTAAGAATTGTAATGCAAATTCTCTCGAAGTAGCATCAGTTAAAGACGAGACAACTTTTATCCAAGGAACACTAAATAGAGATTTACCTTTAGACATCTTCATTAATTCGAGATAAGAATCTAATGTTAAGTTTATTTCTTCTCTTTTTGACGGAATTTTTTTACAGTAATAACTTTTAAAACAAGAAAAGATATCTTTTAAAAAAAGGTTTGAGCCGAAAATTGGTATTCCAAAATTTAAAGCATAATTTGAGATATGTGCTGCCATTTCTAATTTGGGATCTAAATTCAGTAAGGTGATGGGATTTTCATTTTCAAATATATCAAAATATTCTTCTTTTAGCTCTTTAGCAGGATGATAATCAAATCCAGAAAGAGTTTCTTTTGAATATATAACCGTAAAATACATAAATACATTTAAATGTTGAAAAGCACGATGTTCTTTCATTTTCATATAGTCAGGATCAAAAAGCAATTCGGGTAAAGGTAAATAATCTACCTTTAATTTATTTTTTTTGATAAATTCAATATTTAAATCTGGAGAGAATGAATTAAAGAGAAAAAAATTTTCAATCATTTTATGCTGATCTTGATTAATAAAAATTGAATTAAGCATTGAATCAGTCTTGCCCTTAGTTAATTCAAATTTGCTTTTATATTTTAATAGTATAAATAGAATTAACCCTATTATTCTCTCTAACTTTTCAATATATGGATCTATCTCATAAAGATTTTGCTCTTGGGTAAATTTTTTTTCGCCTCTAAATATTCCTGAAATATGTTTTTCTCTTAGAATACTTGGGAATAAATTAAATAATATGATATTGTTCAATAAAAACGTTAAAAGTTTTAAAGCTCTCTCTGAATTCATCTTTAATACTTTTTTACAAAAAACATAAGTAGATGCATTTATTTCTTCAATATGATCACTTATTCGAATATCCTTTGACATTTTTTAAAATTAATATTCTCTATTATTTTAGGTTAAGACATTTTTCCTTTTATTTAACACTCATCAATTTGAGACATTAATTTTTTTAATTTTTACAAGAGCTTTTTAATTTGAGTAAATATATTCAGAAAATCTTAGCGATTTAAAAAGTAAGAAAAGTAAAAAATATAAAATTTGAGCTGATTTTAATAGTAGAGCCTACTTCTATAGAGTATTATGCCTAATACCACACCTGCAATCGCAACTGCTCCAATAATACTTAATGTGATGATAGTAATTTGATTATTAGTGTAATGAAAAATTTATGTGGAATATTATAATTATAATCTTCTTTTTTTTCCATTTTTTCAGGCATGTTTTTAATTTAAATATGAATGTCATATGATATTCTCATTATGGTAGTATTAGATTATGTTTTCGGGAGAAAAAAGTAGAAAAGGAAAAAGGGTAAAATAAAAAAGGATAAATTATTGCGAGGAGAAGCTATAGGAAAATCGCTCGAAATTTATTCTGAGATCTCCCTCTTTATTAGAAATGTTCCGTTCGGCATTGATAGTGATGAGATTGGTATCATAAGTAATATCTTGTAGCTTATAGGATTGTATAAAATATTTTAATTGTTTTATTTTGGCATTATTATCAAGCTTTTGTTGATTTAAGCTGCTAAGAAACCTGTCTAACTCTTGTAAAAAGCGTTCCCCAGAACGTTCATCTAATACTATGGCTTCCGTAATCTGATGATAATCACGAGGATCCTTTATAGCTTTTACATTCAATTTTATTCTAAAGACCGTCATAATACGTTCTACATACCATATTCATCATCTCTATTTAAAGAAAAAAATTTGGATCCAAATTTTCGACAATTTTTTCTTTATATAATTCGGAAAAATTATTTTTTCAAGTTAGGTATTTTAATTGGCAATGTAAATTAACAGTTCGAAAATGGATACCAAGTATGATTTTATAACCCCAGAATTTCTGCATTTGTTATTTTTCCAGCAAAAAAACCTAGTTATCTATCCGTATGTCGATTTAAAACATCTGCGCGGGTTAGAAGTCTTTACGGTTGGCTATAATCTCATTGATTTGGAATCCACTGCTCTCTATGATATTAAGGAGGTCATTTCAAGCGATATCTCCTCGGATACGCACGCTCCTAACTTCTATTTAATTTATAATTTAAACAAAGAGAAGGCAAAGGATTTATTAGAGCTTAAAGATGTGCATTGCATTCTGAATGTCAATCAAACCATAAAAGATCTATTACCTGAAACGAATGAAACCTTTATTTTTTACAATAAAAAGACCAACAAATTTCTTAATTACTCTTTTGAAAATGTTGATTTAAAACTGGAACAAATAATTATTTCTATTTCAGAAAATATTGAAATGCTTCGGGGGGAGCTTCAAAATATTAAAAATAGTGCCAATCAGTTATTTATTGAGCTTAATAAGGATCCTGAGTCCATAAATCTTTCGAAAATTTTGAATCGCTATCATGAACATGAATACCCTAAGATTTTTGAGATTACCGAAAAATTCTATGGTATTAATATTCCCGACGATATTTTAGAAGATATGCCACGGTTTGCGCGCACCACCCCAAAGGTTTTAGACTTTTCGCCTGAATTTAATGCCATTGTTGATAGGAACAAAAAATTACGGGAAGAATTTATTCAACTTCTTCACGAATATCGCATAAAACATGTCAATGAAAGCAATTTAGAGTTGCGAGAACTCTACTCCCCGCAATTATTATATACCTACCTTCGAAAACATCATTGGGCACAGGGCATCCCCCAAGAGTTTTTCGAAGAATGGATACAGATGAAGCAAACAAAGAAAGAATTGTGGGAAAATGATTTTCTTGATTTCGAAGAAATGTTAGTGAATTTAAAAATTCCTCAAAAAACCATCTCCTCAATATTATCTAATCATAAGAATAAACGATTGAATGAAAACGATGTACAAGATCCGATTATACCCCCACAAAATGCAAATAACGATAATCTTGAGATCAATAAAAAAAATAATATTCCCCCGACTTCTGATTTTGCGTTATTCGAAAAATGGATCTTATCTCAATTGGATGAAATTGAAGCTCATATAAATGGTAAAGTGAAGAATACTGGTCCTCAAAAGATTCCCACACAATTAAAAGGAATTTCAAACGAGCATGAGCATACTTCAATGTATTCCTTCATATTAGATGGTTCCAATATTGCTCGAGATAATCATAACTCTCAAATAGCTTCTATTGGAGATGTGATCAAATGTAGAGAGAAATTGCATGACTTAGGAATTCCCAAACAAGATATTTTTATTGTATTCGGGGCGGGATTACATCATCACATCCCCTCTGAAGCCAGAGGATTATACGAACTGTTACTTGCGGAACATAATGTTAATCAAGCGCCTGCAGAACGGGATGATGATTGGTTTATCATTCAGTACGCCCTTAAACATGATTCTTATATTATTACCAACGATAGATTTTTAGACTATCGTAAAAAATGTCCCCAACATGAACAGTTTCTCAAGTCTCATTCCATTCGATACAGTATTATCGGGAATGAGATTATCTTTGAGGAGAGATTTCAAGAAAAGCTTAGGAAAATAAGGTCTTAATAAAAATCATAAGAACTCATAATAATCTTTAAATCTCATTTTTTCATATAATGGATATATCACCCTTCAAAATACTAATTTTAATATGATTTGAGACGTGTATGAATACTCTCAAAGAAACCTATTTGAAAAATATCTTTAAAGAGATTATAACTCATTTTACTATTCCTATGAACGATATCACATTTAATGGGTATCAGCAGCAAGTACGTGTCATACATAATCGCATCCCACCTAGGACCCACTACAGAAACATCTATAAACTGGCTCCGATTGTGCTTTATATGTATTTGAAAGATAAAGGCTCCAGTTTTCAGAAAAAGGAGTTTCTACGCCTCTTAGAGTTAGATAAAGAGGATTTTAATAAGGGACTAAAGCGAATTCTTCCCTTATACCCCCAATATCAAGTGCGAGATCGGATGAAACTTGTTATAAATAAGCTCAAACGTCTTCAAGAACAATATAAACTCAGTTCAGAATTTTTAAAGTATTGCGAAGTGGTCTTTCATATCTATGCCCCCTCTATTATGTACTCTACGGAAGCAAGTCTTACGGGGTTTTTGGCGGTGATTGCTGTGGTGCTTCTGAAGCGAGAAAAAATTCGGTTTTTGCATATCTGTAAATCGGCAGGTACCACGATCGGAGGAGTCTCTAATATGATTAAGCGTGTGTTATTTTCCAATGATGACGCTTCAGAGTTTAAGGGCATTAAAGCCTCTCGAGATTTGATTAAAGCTAAAGTTATGGAGAAAATTGATATTAAAGACGTGACTCCCCATGCCATGACCACCGCCAAGCAGCTTGCGAGTCTGTCTGATAAAGATAAGCAGAGAATCTTTCTCTTGTCAACGCGTGGACTAACCACAGATCAGATTTCGAAACGAGAAAAGATTTCCCCTCACACGATACGAATGCTTCTGAAATTTTTTGAAGAGAAGGACATTTCTCTCCCGCCCCCTCCCAAAGCACAACAATACAAAAATAAAATGCCTCAGTCTCAAGCAAAAACTTCTTATCTATCAGAAAACCCTTTTCCCAAATATGGTAAAATTCTTACTATCACGAAGCTTCCCACTCCATGCCACAATTGTGGAAATCCATTGCTCAAGTTAGAATATAAGAATAATAAAGAAGTCTTTTTTTGTAAATACTGCTATAAAAAATAAGATTTTTACGAGAAAGAATATTCATTTAGAAATGAAAGTAATATGGCACAAATAATGATGAAAAAAAATTTAGAAACAATTTAGATGAATCCAAAAGGAAAGTATGCAATGGTGCTTTATTCATTTTGATTAGTGGTATTATCTTTAGATGAGTGCTCTTTATCCAATATCCGTTCACAATCAATTATCCACATCTCAAGCGCCTTCGCGGTTTTGCTTAAATCTTGCATCCAAAAATCTTTCTTATGCCCGTTCTTGTCTATCTGGTAATATATTACTTGAGAATTATGTGCGAGGCATTGATCCAATAGGTATTTTGCGATTTCATACAATTTTTTATCATAATACATGAGATAGGGACTTTTTGCGATGGTATAATGAAATAAGAGGGCTGCTTGCACCCAATTGGGCCAGTTGTATTCGTTTAATTGTGCGCTCAGGAGAAAATCGAGCTGTGGCGGGAGTGCTTCTCACATTTTTTGTAGTATATGCCAATACTGATGTATTTCAAAATATCTTTCCCGATGTGTATGCAGATCTCATCTCAAATATCTATCGCAATGAATTTAAGGAGCTCGGTATCGTTTATAAGCCTAACATCATTCACTTAATTTTACCCCTTATATGTTTTATATTAGGTCTCGTGCTAGGAATTTTTGGAGTAATCTCTGCAA
>Ga0102944_1000510_pt1 | contig 29681 bp, 33 predicted proteins | sample SalPonD_shore_MG_FD_78172 | JGI IMG/M metagenome (GOLD analysis project Ga0102944, IMG submission 78172) | Salt pond soil microbial communities from South San Francisco under conditions of wetland restoration - Salt Pond MetaG... | ecosystem: Environmental > Aquatic > Marine > Intertidal zone >...
CTCGACGGCAGCCCCGCCCGCGGCTCGGGGTCGTTGTACCCCCGCGGCGCGACGTCGTTCGGCCCGTCGGGGTACCACCGCGACGCCAGCTCGTGGAGCTGCCCGCGGCCGACCGATAGCTCGAACTGGCCGCCGCCGTACCGTTCCAGGCCGGTCCGGTCGGCGAAGTCGAGGAAGTCGAACAGCCGCTCGAGCGTGCCGAACCGGGAGGGCTTGACGTTGCACCGGCCGACCGCGAGCGGCATGGCCTCGAACTCGTCCACGGCGTGGATGGGCGCGTCCCAGGACAGCCGGTGGACCTCGGGCTCGAGCACCGGTCGGGTGGCGTCGGTCACGGCCGGGTCCTCGAAGGTCGCCGCCGGGAAGGCCTCGAGCAGCGCGCGGTAGAACGCCGGGTCCGGCTCGGGCTGCCCCCGGTGGGACTGCTCGTCGGTGGGCGGCCCGTAGTGCGCCTTCAGGTCGACCGTCCGGACCCGGCCAGTCCCGACGAGGGCCTCGAGCACCCCCTCGGGCAGCGGCGCCGTCACGTCGACCTTGAACTCGAGCGCCGGGTCGACGTCGAGCCAGCGCTCCACGGGCGCCGTCGAGGGCGGGTCGCCGAGCGAGGTGCTGACGACGAACCGAACGGGCGCCGGTGGCCGCCCGAGCGCCTCGCCCAGGTCGGCCCCGTCCTGCCGGAGCGCGAGGTCGAGCAGGGCGCTCTCGACGGCCCACCGGCGGTAGCGGCGTGAGACCGGTCGCTGGGGCGCCCCGGCCGGGAACAGGTCGACCGACTCGAGGGCCGTGGACGCCGCGTCCAGGGTGGCGTCGCCGACCGGCAGGCCCGGCGGCGGGCCCGTGAGCTGGTCGTGGTCCTCGGCGTCGTAGGTGACGTCCTCGCCGCGGCCGACGTGGCCCACGCCCTCGGCGACGAACACCGTCGTCTTCCGGGTGAAGCCGCTCGAGGTCTCGCGCTCGTGGCGCTCGAGCGACCAGGCGTCGACGTGGACCGGCCGGCCGGCGAGGGCGTCGTACGTCCTCCCCGCGCCCCCGCCCTGGGGGCCCGAGCCGCTCGTCTCGTCGCGGTCGGTCACGCTACGCCCCGAGCAGCCGGTCGACCAGCGCCTCGGGATCGAACGGCTCGAGGTCGTCGTATCCCTGGCCGGTCCCGAGGAACAGGATGGGCTTGCCCGTCACGTGGGCGACGGAGATGGCGGCCCCGCCTGCGGTGTCCGCGTCGGCCTTGGTCAGGATGGACCCGTCGATGGTCGCCGCCTCGTCGAACTGTCGGGCGCGCCGGACGGCGTCCTGCCCGGCGACGGCCTCGTCGACGAACAGCGTGAGGTCGGGCCCGACGACCCGGTCGATCTTCTCGAGCTGGGCCATCAGGTCCTGGTCGGTGTGGAGCCGGCCGGCGGTGTCCCCCAGGACGACGTCGACGTCGTGAGCCTTGGCGTACTCCACGGCGTCGTAGATGACGGCCGCGGGGTCGCCGCCCTGCTCGTGGGTGATGAGCTTCTCCCCGAGCGCCTCGGCGTGCTCGCGGAGCTGCTCGTTGGCCCCCGCCCGGTAGGTGTCGCCGTTGGCCAGCACGGTCGACAGCCCGCGTTCGTCGAGGTACCGCGCGACCTTGGCGATGGTCGTGGTCTTCCCGACGCCGTTCACCCCGGTGAAGATGATGACGTGGGGCTTGTCACCCGACGCGAGCCGCGCTTCGAAGTCGAACTGCCCGACCCCCACGACCGAGAGCAGCGCCTCCCGGAGCGCCGACTCGACCACCCGTCCCGTCCGGGTCGTCAGCGCCCGCGTCTCGCCGACGAGGCGCTCCCTGACGCGGTCGATGATGGCCTCCGCCACCCCCATCTCCACGTCGTTCGAGAGGAGCGAGAGCTCGAGGTCGTCCAGGGGCCCCTCGATGTCGACCGCGTCGATGACCGTCCGCCCCCGCGCCAGCGACCTCGCCCGGTGGGCCAGCCCGCCGGACCGGCCGCCGCCCGACTCGGCTTCCTCCTCGTCGGCCGCGTCCGTTTCCGCCGCCGGTTCCTCCGCCCCCGTGTCGTCCGTCGGTACCGCCCCCACTGCCGAGTCGTCCGTTGGAGCCGTCTCGGTCGCGCCGTCGTCGACCTCGGCCGCCGTCTCGGGCCCCTGCTCGACCTCTTCGGCCTCCTCGAGTTCTTCCTCGACGTCCTCCCGGAACCGGCCCAGCGTCTCCCGGAGCCCCTCGAACATCGGCTACTGGTTGCCGCCGAGGTTGGCGCCCGTCAGCCCGCCGCCGGCCGCCTGCTGCTGGCGGGCCGCCAGGGCGGTGTACTCCTGCTGCGCCTGGGCGCCCAGCTCCTCGCCCTGGGCCTCGAGGTCGGCGATGGCGTCGGTGGCCTCGTCGATCTCCGACTGGAGCCGCTCGGCCTGCCCCTCGAGCAGCTCGACGGCCTCGGCCTCGCCACGTTCGGCGGCGTAGCCGGCGCCCAGCCCGACGATGACCGCGTCCATGTCCTCGATGGCGGCCCGGACGAAGGCGCCCCCGCCGAGCGGGACCTGCACCTCGTCGCCGTCGTCGAGCGACTCGATGGCCTCGACGGCGTCCCGGAGCTCGGCCTGCTCGAGCCGCATCCGCTGGACCTGGCTCCGGAGGACGTCGATGACCTGGTCGAGCTCCTGCAGCTGGGCGGCCATCTGCTGGAGGCGACCCTCGTCGGGGATGCTCACGTCGCCTCGACCTCCTCGAGGTCGACCTGGCGCCGCTTCAGGCCGTGCTGGCTGCCGATGTTCGCGTAGACGTGTTCGCGCGCGACGGCCTCGTTGGGGGCCTCGACCGTCGTCTCGAAGACCTCCCAGCCGCCGCGCGACTGGAACCGGCCGCGAACCGTGAACGTGCTCATGGCCCCGCATGGGGCGGCGAGTCGGAAGAAGCTTACCTTCCACCTTTTTAGGGCGCGCGACGAGCCGCGCGCCCGAAAAACGTGGGCGAAAAAAACCGCAGTGGGGGGCTGGTCGGCGGTGAATCGAAAAACGGTGGGCGAAACAACCCCGCGGTGGCGGGCCTGGGTGGCCCTGGTATGGGATGCTTGGTCGAACGTGCCCCCGGTGGCGGGCCGGGCAGTATACGCGTTGGGACAAGTGGGCGAACACGTGCCCCGAGTGGGCCGGATAGCCTGCGTACTGGGGTCGTCAGGCGAGCCGGTCACCGGTGGCGGGGTGGGTCGCCATCGGCGCCGACCACGTGGGCGAACCGGCGTCTATGGCGGGTCGGCAAGGCGAGGCGCTGGTGGGGGGAGTGTGTCACGAACCACATCGCCGGGGTGAACCGGCCTGGGGGACGGCGCGCTACTCGACGAAGCCCAGCGCGTCCTCGATGCGGCCCAGCTCCGGCCCGGTGGTCTCGTCGCCGGCGACGTAGCCGCCGCTGGTGGCGACGAGCCCCGCGCCGAGCAGGGGCCGGCCGTAGTTGATGGTCCCGATGTCGGCCGGGACGCCGAGCAGGTCCTCGAGGGCGTCGAGCTCCTCGTCGGTGGTCCGCGGGTGACAGAGGACGCCGTGGTTGGTCGCCACCGCGGCCGCGCCGACGGTCCGGACCCCGCCCAGGGTGCCGCGCTCGACGGGCCCCTCGAGCGTCTCCTCGATGACCGCGACCGCCGCGTCGCTGAGCTCCGGGTGGACGAACGCGCCGTAGTCGTTGGCCAGGACGACGTTTCCCGCGGCGTTGATGCGGCCGGGGAGCTCGACGACGGGCCCGTCGGTGGCCTCGGCGAGGCGCTCGCGCTCGACGTCCGTGACCCGACCGGAGACGACGAGCCCGTTGGCGTTCCCGGCCACCAGCGCCCCGACGGTCACGGCCTCGCCCACGGTGGACGACACGAGGGTGACGCCGAGCTCGTCGGCGATGGTCGCGGCCAGGTCGGCCTCGAGGTCGGGCCTGACGACGCAGACCTCGTCGGTGGCGGCGACGAAGACGCCGACGTAGGGGGACCCGAAGATGGCCGCGCGGAGCACGCTACGCCGCGGTCTCGGCCTCGACGACGCGCTCCCCGGCTTCCTCGAACCGGGCGGCGCGCACCCGAAGCTTCCGCGGCGGGGTCGCCCGGCCGCGCGCCCAGACCGCCTCGTTGATGGACGGGTCCAGGCGGACCTCAGACTCGTCGACCCGGAAGTGCCGGGCGAGGTGCTGGCGGACGATGGCCATGGCGCGGTCGGCCCGCTCGTGTTTCGTCTGCGCGTGGGCGTCCCGGAGCGGGACGGTGATGACGCGCTCCTCGAAGTCGTTGGCGCTCATGGCTTACTCGTCGGTGTCGCTGCGGCGCCAGTGGCGTCGCTTCGGGTTGCGCATGACGTCGCGGTCGGTGCGGAGGATGACCCAGGCCGGGACGCGGCTGTTCTGGCGCTCCAGCTTGGCCAACCGACGCTTCTTGGCCTTCGATTTCTTGCCCATGGTAGCCGTCTGTACTGCCCTGAAGGGTAAAATCCTGTCCATCCACCTTTTTAGGGTGCGGCACGAGCGCCGCGCCCGAAAAACGTGGGCGAAAAAACCCGCGGTGGCGGGACGGACGGGCCTCGATTGTAGATAACGTGGAAGAACAGACTCCGCGGTGGCGGGGCGGACGGGCCTCGACTGCAGAACGTCGGAGATCGGACTCTGCGATGGCAAGCCGGCTGACCTCGGACGGGCCCGTGGGCTGTCTCGAAGGGAGCGAGAGCGGCCGGCGTCGAGGAGACGAACCGGGGGCCTCGGACGGACCCGTGGGTTGGAAACTGGAGTGGCGGGCGGGGATGCCTTGGAAAGACGGCTCGTGGGCGAGTACCCACGCAGTGGCGGACGGTTTCGACTCGGGTGGCGCCGCGGACGAGATTTGCCGCGGGCCTGGGCGATGGCGAGTGGGTCGCGACGAAGGGGACCGCGCCGGCGAGGCGCCGCCTGGTCGAGATCGGAGCGGAGACCCGCTACGTCTCGCCGTCGGGCGGCGTGATGGACACCTCGACCTCGCCACCGTCGTCGCGGGAGATCTCGATGCGCTCGAAGGCCACCCGGTACTGCGAGGAGTGGTGGCCTTGTGCGCAGATGTCGATGGTCTCCGCGACGAGCCCGGCGTCGGTCAGGCGGCTCAGCTTGCGGTAGGTCGTCGATAGCGAGATGCCCGTCGCGTCGGAGAGCTCGCTGGCGGTCATCGGCTCCCGAAGCTGGTTGACGAACTGGTGACAGTCGGGGTCCTCGAGGGCGTAGCAGACGGCGATGAGCCGCGATCGGCCCCCGGCATCGAACGGGCGCTGCAGGGCGTTCGAGGGCGGCATGGGTAGGCCGGGTATGAACCGTCCGCGTTGAATATTTTTCGGACGACACGAGGTTGCAGCTTAGTCGTACGTCGATCGGCCGGGGCCGGTCCTCGACCCCCGGCGGACGGTCGACCGAGCCCTACAACGGGAACCGCGCCAGCGTCGTGTAGACCGGCCCGTCGGGGCCCGGCTCGCTCTTCGTGAGTCGGACCTCGTCGACGGCCATCGTCCCGACCGGGTCGTCGTGCTCCTCGAGGACCCGCTGGACCAGCGCCTTCCCGCCGGCGTGCCGCATCCGGGCCAGCGTGACGTGGGGCGTGAAGGCGCGGTCCTCCGGCTCGAACCCCAGCGCGACGACCGTCCGCTCGACGGCCGCCTGGAGCCGGGTCAGCTCGTCGCCACCGGTCTCGAAGCCCAGCCAGACCACCCGGATGTACGACTCGCTCGGGAAGGCCCCGAGGCCGCGGAGGGTGGCCTCGAACGGTTCGACGTCGGCCTCGCCGACGGCCGCGGCGAGGGCCGTCTCGAGGTCGGCCAGCCGGTCCGCGTCGGTCTCGCCGAGGAATCGCAGCGTCACGTGGGCCTGCGCCGGCGCCGTGAACGAGAGGCCGCTCGCCGGCCGGAGCGCCTCCTGGACGGCCTCGACGGCCGGGACGAGCGCCGTCGGGAGGTCGACGCTGACGAACAGCCGCATCGTCGGATGCGTGGCGGTCGCGGGCCAACTAGCTTGCGCCGGTTGCCGGACTCGGCCGGTGGCCGCGGTCGGGCCTGGTCGGTGCGCTTAATGCCGGTCACTCCCAAGCCGACGGCCATGACCCGGGAGGACCACCGGTACTCCGAGGGCCGGGGCTTCGGCGACCCCTACGAGGGGTTCGACTTCGACCCCGTCGAGCTCACGCTCGAGCTCGACCCCGACCGGGTGGACCCCACGGACACCTACGCCCTGCCCGACCTGCTCGACGAGGCCGCCATCCCCACGGACCTGGTGGACGCGACCGAGCTCGTCGACGTCGGCCTGGCCTACATGGCCGTCAACCGGTTCGAGCAGGCCGTCGACACCTTCGAGCGGGCGGCTCGATTCGCCGGCGAAGCCGACGAGACGACGAAACAGGAGGCGCTGGTCAACATGGGCGCGGCTCACGCCGAGCTCGAGGAGTGGGACGCGGCCATCGGCGCGCTCGAGGCGGCGGTCCACGTGGCCCCCCGCGGCGAACACGCCGCGACGGCTGAGAGCGACCTCGCGTACGCGCTCTGGATGTTCGGCAAGGACGACGCGGCGCTCGAGCACGCCGAGCGGGCGCTCGAGGTCGACAACCGGTTCGCCGAGGCGTGGTACAACCGCGGCTTCTTCCTCAACGAGCGGGGCCTGGCCGAGCTGGCGCTCGAGAGCCTCGAGAACGCCATCCGGCTGGGCTACCGGGACGCCGGCGTCCTCGAGGAGAAGCGACGGGCGCTCGAGGCGCTCGGCGAGTACGACGAGGCCGAGACCGTCGCCGAGGAGGCCGAGGCCCTCCGGGAGCGGCTCGAGGAAGACCTGGTGCGATGATCCTCAAGGAGCGCCGGACCGAGCAGGGGCTGCTCGTCTCGGTCTGCGACGCGGACGTGCTCGGCGAGACGTTCGAGAACGGCGAGGTGTCGCTGACCGTCGAGGAGGGCTTCTACGGCGGCGACGCCGCCGACGAGGTCGAGGCCGACGCCGTGGTCGAGAGCCTGGGCCGGGCGTCGGTGGCCAACCTCGTCGGCACGGAGTGCGTGGAGCTGGCCATCGAGGCTGGCATCATCGAGGCGACCCAGGTCCTCGAGCTGGACGGCACGCTCCACGCCCAGTACCTGCGCTTCTGAGACGGCCGCCCGCCCCGTCACTCCGGCCCGGAAGATCTCACCCGGCCGCCCGAAGGTCCGGCCGGATGGCCGCGTAGCAGCACGCCGCCCCGAAGAGCCCGGCGAGGATGGCGCCGACGGTCGGCGGGTGGCTCCAGACGATGGTGCCCCACTCGTGGACCCGGTAGTACTGCCCGCCGAAGCGGACCAGTCCGGACGGGCAGTTCGGGTCGCGGTAGGCCCGTCCCGGGTGGTTGACGAGCCGGAGGAACAGGTCGCGTCCGGCCGGCGTCAGCTCGCGGTAATAGGTGACGAACCCCCCGTTGGGCCGGTCCTGGACGCCGGTGAACCGACAGTTGGTGGCCTTCTGGACGGTGACGACGAACCCCGACACGCTCGCGAGGACGATGCAGATGCCGACGACCAGGAGCACGAACCGGAGCGTGTCGGCCACGATGGGCGCCGGTACTCGCGTCGGCGGTAAAGGTCTTTCACGGGTCGCCCGCGGCGCCGGGTCGACCCCATCGCAAGGCTATTGGCCCCGCCAGGTCGTAGTCTTCGACAATGGGTGCGACCACCGAGACGCCCCTCGACGTGGCGGGACTCCGGGCGGACTTCCCCATCCTCGAGCGGGAGGTCCGACCGGGCGTGCCGCTGGTCTACCTCGACAACGCGGCCACGTCCCAGACGCCCGAGCCGGTCGTCGACGCCATCGTCGACTACTACCACCGCTACAACGCGAACGTCCACCGCGGCATCCACCAGCTGAGCCAGGAGGCCTCCGAGGCGTACGAGCTGGCCCACGACCGGCTCGCCGCGTTCGTCGGCGCCGACGGCCGCGAGGAGCTGGTGTTCACGAAGAACACCACCGAGGCGCTGAACCTCGTCGGCTACGCCTGGGGGCTCCGCGAGCTCGGCCCGGACGACGCCGTCGTCCTGACGGAGATGGAGCACCACTCCTCGCTGGTCACCTGGCAGCAGATCGCCAAGCGGACCGGCGCCGAGCTCCGGTACATCCCGGTCACGGCGGAGGGCCGCCTCGACATGGCGGGGGCCGCCGAGGTCGTCGACGACGCCGTCGCCATGGTCTCGGCCGTCCACGTCTCGAACGTCCTCGGGACGGTCAACCCGCTGGCCGAGCTCGCCGACCTCGCCCACGAGCACGACGCCTACCTGTTCGGCGACGGCGCCCAGGCCGTCCCGAACCGACCGGTCGACGTGACGGCCCTCGACGTGGACTTCTACGCCTTCTCGGGCCACAAGATGGCCGGCCCGACCGGCATCGGCTGCCTCTACGGCCGGCGGGAGCTCCTCGAGACGATGGAGCCGTTCATGTACGGCGGCGAGATGATCGACAAGGTCACCTACGAGGAGACGACCTGGGCCGCGCCGCCGTGGAAGTTCGAGGCCGGGACGCCGCTCATCGCCCAGGGCGTCGGGCTGGCCGCCGCGGCCGACTACCTCGAGGCCGTCGGCCTCGAGCGCATCCACCGGCACGAGCGCGCGCTCGCCGAGTACACCATGGAGCGCTTCGCCGACCTCGACGGCGTCGAGGTGTACGGACCGCCCCGTGGCGAGGACCGCGCCGGGGTGGTCGCGTTCAACGTCGACGGCATCCACGCCCACGACCTCTCGAGCATCCTCAACGACCACGGCGTGGCCATCCGGGCGGGTCACCACTGCGTGCAGCCGCTGCACGACAAGCTCGGGCTCGCCGCCTCGGCGCGGGCCTCGTACTACCTCTACAACACCCGCGACGAGGTCGACGTCCTGGTCGAGGCCGTCGAGGCCGCGCAGGACATCTTCGGGTAGCCAGCACCGCCGGTGGACCGCGCGCCGGCCCCGCACCTCACCGCCGCTCGCGGGCGTACGCCTCGAAGTTGTGGAGCACCCGACGCGCCGTCTCGACGTCGTCGTGTCGGCCGTCCTCGAGCTGCCCGACGACCCGCTCGACGTGGCGCTCGGGGAGCCCGCGCTCGCGCATGACGTGCGCGGCCGAGTCGACGGGGAACTCGGCGTGGAACTGGACGCCGAAGGCCGGCGGCCGCGCGAAGCTCTGGACGCAGTAGTTGTTCGCCGCGAGGAGCCGGGCGCCGAGCGGGAGCCGCGTCACGGCGTCCTCGTGGACGGTGAAGACGGTGAACCACTCGTCCACCCCGTCGAACAGCGGGGCGGTCGCGTGCTGGACCTCGTGGTAGCCGACCTCCCACTCGCCCATGGGCTCGACTCGCCCCCCGAGCGCCGCCGCGAGGAGCTGGTGGCCGAAGCAGACGCCGAGGAGCGGCAGGTCGGCCTCGAAGGCCCGCCCGACCCAGGCCCGCTCGTCGGCGATCCACGCCGCGTCGTCGCCGACCCCCGCCCGAGAGCCGCTGAGCACGGCGGCGTCGAACCGGTCGGGATCCGCTGGGAGCTCGCCCTCGCGGACGGCGAAACGCTCCACGTCGGCGTCGAACGCGCGGCGGAAGTTCCGGCCGGCGTGGTCGTCGTCGAACGACGCGTCGAGGAGGGTGAACCGAGGGGCCATGGACGGGGTTGGGGCCGCGGATGGATGTATCCCCGGCCCGGCGGAGGCGGCATCGGTGGCCGCCACCGGTCCCGGTGACGGTACCCTTTTAGGCCGGTCACCCCTACGACGACCAACGATGGTATCCGGCGCGGACATGTACCGCCAGCAGATCCTCGACCACTACCGCCACCCCCACAACTACGGCGAGCTGGACGAGCCGACCTTCACCCACGTCGGCGAGAACACCTCCTGCGGCGACGAGATCACGGTGGACGTGCAGCTCGACGACGCCGGCGAGACCGTCGAGGACGTGGCCTTCCGCGGCGACGGCTGCGCCATCAGCCAGGCGTCGGCGAGCCTGCTCACCGACGAGGTCCGCGGGATGACGCTCGAGGAGCTCTACGCGCTCGACCGCGACGACGTCCTCGACCTGCTGGGCGTCGAGGTCACCCCGATGCGCATCAAGTGCGCCGTGCTCGCGGAGAAGGTGCTCCAGGACGGCGCCCGGCTCTACGAGGGCGAGCTGGACGTCGACGTGACGAGCACGGAGTAGGACCCTCGCCATGCAGCAGCCGTCCCACATCCATTCGATACGGCGACGTCAGCTCGTGTCCGCGGACCCCCCGCAACGCCCGGGATCGATTCCGAATCGAACCTGCAGCCAGCCGATCGGGGGGACGTGCCGAACGCTCGTTATCCGTAGTCGGAGACGTGGGCCACCCGCTCGTCGAACGTCGTCCCCGAAGCGGCGGTGAGGAGCGCCTCGTCGGCGGTGTACGCCGTCGCGTCGAGGGTCGATGACAGCCCAACGTAGCTGGCATCGTAGATCGTGGTGTCGAGCTCGGTCGCGACGTCAGCGACGGGCCCCACGTCAGCGAGCGGATGCTGTTCGATGCCATAGTCGGCGAGCGAGCGAGCCGCGGCCGCCAACGACTCGTTCCCGTACGCTCCCGAGTATCGGAGGGCATTGAGCACCTCGAAGTGGAGCAACGAGGGTGCATGGAGGTCCACGACGCCGTCGAGATACTCGTCCCGGATGGTCAGCGCGGCCGCGTGATCCCGCTCGGGGATGTACCACTTTACCACGACGCTAGCGTCCACGACGAGGTTCATTCTGCCGGCCCACGACGCCGGTCCCGCCACGTACGGATGAGCTCGGCCGTGTTCTGGTCGGCCACGTCGTCTGGTTCAATCTGCGCGCGCAGTCGCTCGTTGATAGCGACCGCCCTCGCCAGGCGGCGCCCCTCGCGCTCGTCGAGCTCCCGACGGATCGACTCGCGCAACACGGCGCTCCAGTTGATGGTGGTGTGTGCATCCATCCGCGCTTTGAGTTCGTCGGGAACCCGGACGCTGACGGTTGGCATCATCGGGGCGTACGTGACGCTGTAGTATATGTATTACGCGGCCGACCTACTCGGGCTTCAGCCCGCCCTCCTCGACGCGCATGACGGCCTCCCCGTCGGGGAGGTTCGGCGCGTCGACGAGCCGGACGATGCGCTTGTTGCCCTTCGACTTGCGGAGGTAGAGCCGGAACGTCGAGGTGTGGCCGAGGATGTTGCCGCCGATGGGCTGGGTCGGGTCGCCGAAGAACGAGTCGGGGTTCGAGGCGACCTGGTTCGTCACGAGGATGGCGACGTTGTGGAGGTCGCCGACGCGCATCAGGTCGTGGAGGTGCTTGTTGAGCTTCTGCTGGCGCTCGGCGAGCGTGCCGCGGCCGACGTACTCGGCGCGGAAGTGGGCCGTCAGCGAGTCGACGCAGAGCACGCGCACCGGGAAGTCGTCGTCCTCGGCGTCGGCGGCGAGCTCCTTCGCCTTCTCGGCGAGCAGGATCTGGTGGTTCGAGTTGAACGCCTTGGCCACGTGGATGTTGTCGAGCATCGACTCGACGAGCGCGTCCATGGCCGCCGGGTCGTCGGGCTCGCCCTCGACGCCGTGGAGGGCCAGGGTGTCGGCGAGGAGCTCGTCGTCGAGGCCGCGGACCATCTGCTCGACGCGCTCGGGGCGGAACGTGTCCTCTGAGTCGATGAAGATGGCCGAGCCCTCGAGCCCGCCGTGCTCGCGGGGGAGCTGGACGTTGACCGAGAGCTGGTGGGTCACCTGGGACTTGCCGGCGCCGAACTCGCCGTAGACCTCCGTGATGGACTGGGTCTCGACGCCGCCGCCGAGGAGCTCGTCGACCGCCGTGACGCCCCACGTGAGCTTGCCGATCTGTTCGCGGCGCTTGAGGACCATCGAGCCGGTCTCGAAGCCGCCGACGTCGGCGGCCTGGCGGGCGGCCTGGATGATGTCAGACGCCGTCGCCTCGCCGATGTCGGCGAGGTTGGCGAGCTCGCCGGGGCTGGCGACCGCCAGGTCCTGGTACGAGTCGAAGCCGGAGTCGCCGAGCTTCGCCGCGGTCGCCGGCCCGACGCCGGGGAGGTCCTCGAGCGCGTCCTTCGCTGCCATACCCGCCCGTTCTGCGCCCCGCTATATAAAGTCCCGTAGACAGGGTGGTGAAAGTGATTGGGTGGGGGTCGAACGGCCGTCGGTCCGGGGCGCCCGGAACGGTGCAATCGTCATTTGAGCCTCCCCAGCGGCCTTATCGTCGCCCGTCCATCGGTTCCCCATGGAGCACGCTTCGTTCCCTCGTCGGTTCGGTCACGCCCGGCCGGGCCGGGTCCTGGTGGCCCTGGTCGGTCGGCTCGGGACGACCGTCCGGACGGTCGCGTTCTGGCTGGCCGTCGCCCTCCCGCTCGTCTACCTCCCCCTGGTGGTCGTCGTCCCCGGTCGACTGGAGGCGCCCCTCCTCGGGCTGGCCGTCGCCGGCAACCTCGTCGCGCTGCTCGTGGGCCACGCCCACGACCCGATGGGCCGGCCGTTCGGCTCGCGTGGCGCGGGTCGGCTCGGCTGAGGCGCCTCGTTCGCCCGCGCCTCACTCCCAGGGGTGCCCGCCATCGGCGTCCGGCCAGAGCGGGTACCAGTACGACTCGTCGGGCTCGACGTCGAGCTCGCCCTCGAGGACGCTCCGGAGCTTGAACTCTAGCCCGTTGTCCCGCTCGTTCCCCGCCCGAGGGGCGAACGGGTAATAGGCCCCGCGGCGGAACGAGTAGACCCAGTAGGCCCGCTCGGGCTCTCCCTGGGCATCCCCGTCAGCCGTGCTCCGGAACCGGTCGGGGTGGCGCTCGAAGCCGAAGACGGCGGCCAGGAGGCGCGAGCCGTAGCCCCGGACGGTGAACTCGTCGGCGGCCGCGTTGACGCCGACGACGAGGTCCTCGAAGTCGGGGTCCTGGAGGACCACCCAGTGGTAGCCGTGGCTGTCGCGGTGGACCTCGGCGACGGTGCCCTCGTCCCCGGCCTCGACGAGCTCCCGGACGTTCTCCAGCGTGTCGGTGAAGTCGGTGCTGTCGACGTCCGAGAAGCACAGCGCCCCCTGGTCGAGCGACTCGAAGTCGAGGTCCGCCGCCATCGTGACGTAGGCCGTGCTCATGCCGAAGAGGTCCTCGGGGTCCGCGGCCTTGTTGGCCCCCGTCTCGGCCTCGACGCCGAGCCAGGCGCGGAGGGTGTCGAGGATGGTCATTGGTGGGCGTACGTCGGTCTGAGGTAATAAGGAGGGGCGGTGTCGGCGGGCGGTGTCTATCGATGCTCCCGGGACACGTGTCACGGAGGCCGGGATTCGAGTGCGACCTCCGGGACAACCGGTTCACGGCAATCCACCTGTTGTTTCAATCCTCACCGGGGCCGGAGCCCCGGTGCGACACGCCGAGCGCTGCGGTCTATGGAGGTGCTCCCTGATGTTTCAATCCTCACCGGGGCCGGAGCCCCGGTGCGACGAGACCATCGTCGAGATCACCGACGCGTCCGGCGCGTTTCAATCCTCACCGGGGCCGGAGCCCCGGTGCGACTCTAAGGTTCCGCTCCCCCTCCAGGACCAAGTCGCGTTTCAATCCTCACCGGGGCCGGAGCCCCGGTGCGACCCGCGAGATGATCGGCACGTCCACCGTCTCTAAGAGTTTCAATCCTCACCGGGGCCGGAGCCCCGGTGCGACGAGTGTCCGAATGTATAGTGCTCCTCTGTGTAACTGTTTCAATCCTCACCGGGGCCGGAGCCCCGGTGCGACTATTGGTGGTGTACGAATCGGTATCGTCGGCTATGGTTTCAATCCTCACCGGGGCCGGAGCCCCGGTGCGACACGCGGCGCTGCCGTTTCTGCGGCGCCAGGGGAACGTTTCAATCCTCACCGGGGCCGGAGCCCCGGTGCGACCTTTGATCCGGTGCATTCTGACACTATGAACTTGGAGTTTCAATCCTCACCGGGGCCGGAGCCCCGGTGCGACGTCCGCGTGACGGCCTCTAATTCCACGGGCAGTATGTTTCAATCCTCACCGGGGCCGGAGCCCCGGTGCGACGCGAGACGGGCTGACCGGTTCGTCGCCGCCGAGCCGTTTCAATCCTCACCGGGGCCGGAGCCCCGGTGCGACGCATCGTTGATTCAAGACTATACCTGATTCCAACGTTTCAATCCTCACCGGGGCCGGAGCCCCGGTGCGACTCGATAGCGTCAGCCAGCGACACGCGCCACCTCCCGTTTCAATCCTCACCGGGGCCGGAGCCCCGGTGCGACCAGGCGGCCCACATCATCACGCCGAAGATGGCGATGTTTCAATCCTCACCGGGGCCGGAGCCCCGGTGCGACTTGAGCCGCGGCAGGAACAGCGAGGTCGGCACCGAGTTTCAATCCTCACCGGGGCCGGAGCCCCGGTGCGACGGGCCGGCCATGCTGGCCTGCAGGGCGATGATGAAGTTTCAATCCTCACCGGGGCCGGAGCCCCGGTGCGACCTCCGACCGCTCATAATGAGCGTTGTCGAGTAATCGTTTCAATCCTCACCGGGGCCGGAGCCCCGGTGCGACCCGGGGTCCTCGAAGTGCTCGATGAGGTCGGCGAGTTTCAATCCTCACCGGGGCCGGAGCCCCGGTGCGACCTGATAGCGCCAAAGGCGGGGTAGGTGGGCCAGATGTTTCAATCCTCACCGGGGCCGGAGCCCCGGTGCGACTGCGCTCGGAGGCGCTGTTACAGCACCTTCATCGGTTTCAATCCTCACCGGGGCCGGAGCCCCGGTGCGACACGTCCCGGTCGCCGATCCAGACGAATCACATGGCGTTTCAATCCTCACCGGGGCCGGAGCCCCGGTGCGACACGGTGCATATACGATGAGCGTTCCAGCCTACGTCGTTTCAATCCTCACCGGGGCCGGAGCCCCGGTGCGACTTGAACACCTTGTCGTCGTTCCCGTCGAGATTCGGGTTTCAATCCTCACCGGGGCCGGAGCCCCGGTGCGACGCCTCAACCGCTTCCGGTCGCTCACGAGCGACACGTTTCAATCCTCACCGGGGCCGGAGCCCCGGTGCGACTCCTAATCCCACTACCCCTGCGCTTACGTTCCCCCGTGTTTCAATCCTCACCGGGGCCGGAGCCCCGGTGCGACGGTGGGTCCGGCGGTCACGGCGGCGACACGGTGGGGTTTCAATCCTCACCGGGGCCGGAGCCCCGGTGCGACATTAACCGGGCATTGGAATCAAGAGGGGCGCATGAGTTTCAATCCTCACCGGGGCCGGAGCCCCGGTGCGACTCGCAACGGAGCTCAGCATGCTCGATATCCGCATCGAGTTTCAATCCTCACCGGGGCCGGAGCCCCGGTGCGACTTCCGCTGTATCTCGTCCTCGTAGAGTTTCTCCATGTTTCAATCCTCACCGGGGCCGGAGCCCCGGTGCGACGCCGCTGGCAGCAGCAGCTCGATGACGCCCTCGAGTTTCAATCCTCACCGGGGCCGGAGCCCCGGTGCGACCATGAGCTTCGGCGCTGGGCTACTCTGGGGCGGCGTTTCAATCCTCACCGGGGCCGGAGCCCCGGTGCGACGCGGATTGGCTATCAAGACACAACCGATGTACTCGGGTTTCAATCCTCACCGGGGCCGGAGCCCCGGTGCGACTGATGAGGTTGAGGGGTGCGCTCGGGAGCCTCCAGGTTTCAATCCTCACCGGGGCCGGAGCCCCGGTGCGACGGTAGATGAGGTACATGATCGAGAGCAGCGTTGCGGGTTTCAATCCTCACCGGGGCCGGAGCCCCGGTGCGACGCTATCAGCAGCTCGCCGAGACCGGTGCCGCGACGTTTCAATCCTCACCGGGGCCGGAGCCCCGGTGCGACCGGTGACCGCGGTGACCGTCGCGCCATGTCGGCTGTTTCAATCCTCACCGGGGCCGGAGCCCCGGTGCGACATCGACCAGGCCCGGACCGCTTCCGAGCTCGCGATGTTTCAATCCTCACCGGGGCCGGAGCCCCGGTGCGACATCGACCTCCGGTTCACCGTCGCGCTCATCCGGGCGTTTCAATCCTCACCGGGGCCGGAGCCCCGGTGCGACGGGGCCACGGTGGCCCTGTCCATCCCGTGGGCCGAGTTTCAATCCTCACCGGGGCCGGAGCCCCGGTGCGACTCCGCCGGGAGATGGTTCTGTGAGCAGTTCCAAGGGTTTCAATCCTCACCGGGGCCGGAGCCCCGGTGCGACTTCGAGACATCGTTCCCGCTTCCCGACGCATTTGAGTTTCAATCCTCACCGGGGCCGGAGCCCCGGTGCGACTCGAGACATCGTTCCCGCTTCCCGACGCATTTGAGTTTCAATCCTCACCGGGGCCGGAGCCCCGGTGCGACGTGGTGAGCTTCCGCATGGAGGACCTCCATGAGTGTTTCAATCCTCACCGGGGCCGGAGCCCCGGTGCGACCGTGCGCCTGCTCGAACAGCCGGCAGGCCAGCACCCGTTTCAATCCTCACCGGGGCCGGAGCCCCGGTGCGACCCGGCAGGTCCACGACGGCGACCCACGACCGGATGTTTCAATCCTCACCGGGGCCGGAGCCCCGGTGCGACACGACGAGGCGGTTAGTCGTGTCCACCTCCAACACGTTTCAATCCTCACCGGGGCCGGAGCCCCGGTGCGACCCAGTTGCCATGCACAACCTCATCGTCCAGAAGCGAGTTTCAATCCTCACCGGGGCCGGAGCCCCGGTGCGACAATGGGCCGGGCGCTACGGCCTGCTCAAACGCACATGTTTCAATCCTCACCGGGGCCGGAGCCCCGGTGCGACCTGAGTTTCCTAACATATCCCTCAATGCTTCTCGTTTCAATCCTCACCGGGGCCGGAGCCCCGGTGCGACGTTCGGTGAGCTCCGTCGACACCATCTTCGAGATGTTTCAATCCTCACCGGGGCCGGAGCCCCGGTGCGACCCGCCCACGGTCCACGTCCCGCCATGCTCCGTGAGGTTTCAATCCTCACCGGGGCCGGAGCCCCGGTGCGACGCGCCTTCTTGATGAGGTCGCGCGTCACCTTCTGGTTTCAATCCTCACCGGGGCCGGAGCCCCGGTGCGACTCGCCACGCATCCGGTAGACCACCTTCGAGCTGACGTTTCAATCCTCACCGGGGCCGGAGCCCCGGTGCGACGTTGAGGTGGCCGCTCGTCCCCGGCCCACTCCCGTCGTTTCAATCCTCACCGGGGCCGGAGCCCCGGTGCGACGACGGTACTTCTCCCCGACAGCGCCAGAGCCGATGTTTCAATCCTCACCGGGGCCGGAGCCCCGGTGCGACTGGACCGCCTGGACTCTCATCAACCAGCGGGCGATGTTTCAATCCTCACCGGGGCCGGAGCCCCGGTGCGACCTCGAGGTTCCACTCGATGTAGACCGATCCACTCGGGTTTCAATCCTCACCGGGGCCGGAGCCCCGGTGCGACGGTTTATTAGCGAACACCAGCGCCAGCGCGCACTTGTTTCAATCCTCACCGGGGCCGGAGCCCCGGTGCGACAGGTCGTTCAGGTCATCGATGCCCTCACGATCGAGGTTTCAATCCTCACCGGGGCCGGAGCCCCGGTGCGACGCTCACGGACGCAGCGAAGGGCCGACTCAAGCGAAACGTTTCAATCCTCACCGGGGCCGGAGCCCCGGTGCGACCAGCCGTATCCGGGCGCTGGCCTCCGCTAATCGCTGGTTTCAATCCTCACCGGGGCCGGAGCCCCGGTGCGACTTGAAGGAACCACGGGCTCGGGTCGGGTGGGAACGGGTTTCAATCCTCACCGGGGCCGGAGCCCCGGTGCGACGCGTCGCGCGGGTGGCTCACCAACAAACGACAGTAAGTTTCAATCCTCACCGGGGCCGGAGCCCCGGTGCGACCCGCACGACGGCGTCGAGTCCTCCAGCTGCTCGCGTTTCAATCCTCACCGGGGCCGGAGCCCCGGTGCGACGCGGCAAGCTCGCGGTCGTCCGCCCGGGCTTCGGGTTTCAATCCTCACCGGGGCCGGAGCCCCGGTGCGACGTCCTGTTCTCGGACATGGACGTCGGGCGGAAGGCGTTTCAATCCTCACCGGGGCCGGAGCCCCGGTGCGACATCGGCGTCGTCGGGATGGGCCTCGTGACCTTCGGGTTTCAATCCTCACCGGGGCCGGAGCCCCGGTGCGACACGCTCACGGCGACCCCTCCGCGTCGGCGTAGTCGTTTCAATCCTCACCGGGGCCGGAGCCCCGGTGCGACGCGAGCAAGAGTGACACACCCCCTCCCCCTGAGGGTGTTTCAATCCTCACCGGGGCCGGAGCCCCGGTGCGACGGCGCGTCAAAGCCCCATTTCGAGGGACGTAACGCGGTTCATGCATGGTACGGGAAACCCCTAATTCTGCTGATTTCCACCGCAGTAAATCTATTAGTTCGGATGATTTCCCGGGTACAGGTCCTGTCCCCCGTCAATTTGGCCGTCCGCGAACCTCCCCGGGGTCAGACTATCACTCTAGGTTCGCGGACACGATGTGATGGTTCAGAAGATAAGCGGATCGTCGAAGTCAGTGAAGTGGTCTTGACCGTGGACGATCACCGCTCGGTCTCGATCTTTCGGCAGCTTATAGATCCTGAGGGAATCCCACTCCTCATCGATAGTCTGCTTGAGTTCGTCTTCCATCTCCTCGAATTGGGCTGGTCTGACGTCACACTCGAAGACGGAATACTGGACCCGTTGGCCGTAGTTCTTGCATATTTTGGCCACGTGACGAAGCCGTCTGCGGCCAGGCTTCGTCGTCGTGTTCACGTCGTAAACGACTAGGACGTACACCGTGATTCACTTCGGTTGGAACGGCAGGTACTCGTCGATGTCCTCCCGAATCGTCCGAGCGAGAAGCCGGGCCTGGACGTGTGGGAGCAATCCGTAGGCGACGGAACGCTCCAAGACTGGATGCTGCACAGCCCGTTGTTTTCTCGCCTGCCAGTGTTCGAGGAACGTGCTCCTTCCCGTCTCGTTCAACATGACTGCACCACCCTCTCGCTCATCGAAATCGCCCGCGGATAGCTGTCCTCGATTGATGAGCGAGAGGACCGCTCGATCGGCAATCACAGGTCGAAACTCCTCGATGAGGTCCAAGGCGAGAGACGGTCGCCCCGGTCGTAACGCGTGAAGGAATCCCGTCTGTGGATCGAGGCCAACCCCTTCGAGGGCACCCGCCACCTCCGTGGTCAGCAGGGAGTAGGCGAATGACAGCAGGGCATTAACCGGGTCCCGTGGTGGCCTCCGATTTCGTCCACGGAACACGAACGATGGTTCTTCGGAACGGATGAGTTCGTTGAATAGTCCGAAATAGAGCATGGTACCGTTTCCCTCAATCCCCCGTAGCTCATCGAGTGACGTTGCTCGAGGGACGCGCTCGATCATCTCGTCGAGCAATTCGATGCCTTCCGCTACCGGTTGCGAGTGTTCGAGGCCGTCTCGGAGGCTCCGTTGGAGGACGTACCGAGCGTTTCTCAACTTGCCCCTGACGAACGCCGCGGCCAGCGACTGGCTGGTGGTCTTCTCAGAAATCACCTCGTGTTGTGCACGCCGAAGCAGCACGTTACCGGAGACGGGCCCTTGGAGTCGTCCCTGGAACCGTCCACCACGGGTGAACCAGGCGATGGAGCGACCATCTTCCGCACAGCGAAAGAGGAGGAATGGGCTGACGAGAACGTTTCCAAAGAGAACGATGCCACCGAGGTGGTGTAGTGGGACCTGAAACGGGTCCTCGTCGTCGGTTTCAAGGACCAGCGTCTCGTGGTCCAATCGAAGGTAAGCCCCCTGGCTCTGGACGTAGAGCGTGTTGAGTAGTTGCTTGTTCACAGCGAACCTCCGATGAGCCGGGAAACGGTGTCCGGCATGCACGACTCATTCAGTGAGCATTTCGGGCAACGTTCGTCAGCCACGGGGGCAGGGGTTCGATGCTGCTCGAGGAGGTCGTGGACGGCCTCGATGGTCTCGAACGTAATCGAGCGAATCGGTCCATCTAGCGGAACCGTTCGGCGACGTCTCGAAGCTCGATAGTAGAGCGCCCCCTCGGGGACCGACACCCCGAACATCTCTTCGAGACAGATGGCCTGTGCACAGAGTTGGACCTCGTCGGCGTCACGTGCCTTCCGCTTCCCGACCTTATGCTCGATTGGATACGGGGTTCCATCACCCTGGAACTCGACCACGTCCGCTCTCCCCGTAAGGCCGTATCGGTCGGACCAGATGGGGAGTGACGTCTCTCGGCGGACGCCTTCGACGAGTTCCGAGTGTGTTTCGTCGACACGGGTGTGCGCGCGATTGCCCCGGAGCGTGTACAAGTTCTCGTCGTAGGTCTGTTCGACGTGGATGAGTGCGCACTGTCGAGGACAGTACCGGTAGTGTTGGAGCGCGGAGATCGGCACCAGCTGGTCTGGTGCCCACGACACGATCAGGCCTCGACGATCGGCGTCAGGGACACGCCGTCTGGGAGGCCGGACGGAACGTCGACGGCGTAATCGTCGATCGACCGAGGGGGACCATCCTCCTTCTGATTGGTCACGGTGATAGACTCAAGCAGCTTGTGTGCGGGGGCGTTCCCCTTCTTATTGTCGTGGGTGAAAACGTAGAGGCCTCGAGTCGCCATCTCGCCTCGCGCCGCTGACCGATCGAACTCGAATAGGTTGGCGAGCGACTCCCAGAGGACGTCGAGGTCGTCACTCGTCACGCCGGTCTGCTCGGCGAGATACGGGTTGAAGTACCCATGAGCCCGGTACAACCCGTACGGGACGATGGCTTTCCGGCCCATCTCGGTCTCCCCCGTCTCCATCCGTTCTTCGGTGGTTCGCGCCTGCCTGGTGATGGTGAGATCCGATGGGAGGATGGGGTCGACGGACTCGGCGAAGGCGACTTGAACGGGACCCCGAACTTGCCCTGCGTTGAAGTCCCCGGTGGACAGAACGGCTCCGAACATCCGAATATCGAAGTAGTTCTGGCACATCCAGTCGCGGACCTTCATCTGGTCGCCTCGCGGAGGGTTGGAAGATGGCTCAACCTCGGCTTCCTCGCGACCGCGTTCGATCAGGGCGTTGAGGGCATCTTCCGTCTGGATGAAGATGCGATAGCCGTCCTGTTCGCCCCTGACCAGGGTGTTGTAATCTCGGATTTTTCGTTTCAGCGCCACGTCCGTGACGAGGCCGTGCCGCGTCTCTGGGTCGATTCGGGGGAGGTTCCCGGCGTCCGGGTCGCCATTCGGATTCCCGTTCTTAACGTCGAACAGGAGCACGAATTCGTGTCGTCGGCTCGGGTCGTTGATGGTCATTGGTCAGCCTCTGGGGTTTCTTCTTGTTGGGACAGGTATTCGTCTCTCTTCCGTCGGAACTCTGCTCTCTGATGGTAAAATCCAAGGGAAAAGTCGCCTTGTTCCTTCGTTCCTAGGGCCGTTGGGAACGAACCGATTGCCGAAACGACCTCCTCGAGATTTTCACGGACGAATTTATCGCCCTTATCCCGACGGATCTTCGGGATGTGTGCGGTCTCGGCGAGTTGCAGCAATCTGGGGAAGGTCAGCGCTGGCGCGGTTGAGGCAGCCGTAAAGTTCCGGTCCACGATTGTCGTATTCAGATTCCATCCCTGGGCCTGGCCCTGGATGTCCTCGAGGACGGCAAGGAGCCGTCCACAGCGGTAGGCGGTACTCGTGTTCTGTGGATCGAGTCGTTCGGAAGTTCCTTCTGGCATGTTGTCTCCTTGGAAGGGCCCCTGTCGAGTGGACCTGGCGAGGTTCAGCAGCGCCATCGCTCGGTGGGTCAGCCAGGGGAGCTTCCACAGGCTCGGGTTCTGGAGCTTGTGTACGATACGAGCTTCCAGTCCGACGGGCGGGGGGATGCCCGTGTACGCCGTTCTAAGCAGGGCTCGTGTGAGGTTCGGTTCTACCGGGGCATACGTGGCAACGCGGCGAGATTCAGTATCGATGACCTGCGCCTCGAGCGGTGTGATAATCTGCCGAAGCCCGAACGCTGTTGGTGGTTCTCCCCAGGGACCTTCGATACGCTGAACGTCGAGGAAATTCCGAAGATGCCTTTTGAATTCGTCCGGTGATGCCGTCATCCATTCACGGACGACGAGTCTCGCCTTGTTCGGGGAGATGACCGCCAGGAACACGCCATCTTCGATAAGTAACGAAGGCTCTCGGGCGGTCCACGGCACCCGAAGGATTTCCTCGACCTCTGCCAGCGACGCGCCTGAGGTCTCCTCATCGTCGACATCTCCCTCGAGCGAGGCCTTGATCTGGGCTGCGAGGTCGATTGACTGTCCGTCCTCGGTCTCGATCCCGCCTGTGGTCGTCCAGAACACGGCCAGCTGGTCCTCGGTAATCCGGAAGTTGTGTTCGCTGTTCTTCGTTAGGTAATTGAGTGCCTGGGCGGCTCGAGCGCCGCACGGATAACAGATGGATGCGTTCAGCGTCTGTTTCTTCCCGTGGGATTCGAACGCTGTCCGATTGAAGGATGAAATATGACAGGTCTCGCCGAGGAGTGTGACCTTCTGCGGGAGCGTCTGGAGTATCGGTCGCTCGGAGCCACAGATCGAGCATGTCCCGACGTCATCGCTCGTGAATGCCCGCTGTACGTAAGATGCCCAGAACTCCCTGATTGGCTCGCGTTCGAACATCAGCCCGCCGTTGACCGTCGTCACTGTCACGAACTCTTTTGGTTCGATTCCATCGAGGGCTGGGTCCTTTGGATCGAGATTCTCAAGTCCATCAACGAGACTCGATAAGTCCTCGATACCAGTTGCCTCATAAGCCTCAGATATCAGGTCACGGAACCCTCTCGAGAGAAGTTCAGCCTCCGATTCGTCGCCATCTTCCGGAATTCCTACGGCGTATTTCGCTTGGTCCGCGAGGAGGTATGGCTTGAGGTTCGATTCGCTCGGTTTTCCAGATCGATCTCGAGCTGGTCGGGGGTCGTCGATATCTGCTTCCCGAACGTCGACCCTCCCGTCCACATCGACCTCGACGATCCACTGAATCGGCGAGTTATTCGAAAATCGCTTATAGCCGAGCGGAAGCAGGTCTCCGGTCTCTTCCAATCGAACGGCCAACTCGACACACTGTCGAAGCACTAGCTCACCTCCAGCTCTCGAAGTTGGTCGTACAGCTGTGTTGGCACGTCCAACCGGCCGTTCTCAATCCTCGCCTCGAAGAAGATCGGTCTCGTGAATCCCGAAGCTTGGTGTCTCCCGTCCTTACCATGTCTGATGAACGACATTTCGGACCGCTCATCGTCTGGAATCCGGGCGATGTCGAATAGCATCGTACCGATATCCATGTCTAGCTCGATTGGATCCTCCTCCCTCGTCGGTGGTTCGAACGAAGCGACGAATTCCCGCGTCCCAAGGTATGGCTGCTGGAAGCATTGCCCACGATGTAACCGACGCTCGAATTGATTCGTGTACTTCGGAATCGGGTCGGTCGCGTGAGCCTCTAAGACCATTTCGGCGTGAACCTGGTACCCAACATCCCTGAGGACGAGGCTCGAACGCTGTTGCCGTCGGTCGCCCACGAAGAACGATTCTTGCCGATGAGACTGCGCATCAGCGACCTCGTTCCGGAGAATGCTCTGCTGCTTGATAGGCTCCAACACGTCGATCGCCCGAATCTCCCAGCGTATCTCGGGCTTCCAGAAGATGGCTTCTAGCGCTCCACGTGCGGCACTGGGAGTCATGACCGGGTAGCTCACCCGTTCGACCTTGAACTCGGGTCGAGAGAAGCAGGCTCGTTTTCCCCGGAACACCACGCTGAATGGTTCGGTTTGTGTCATTGGTTGATGATGAGGTCGGCAGGATCGCGTAACCCTTCCACTAGCCCGAATCGGTCGTCGTACTGTCCATCCCAGAGGTACAGATCATCGGTTACTGGGGTGACCCATCCCTCGTCGAGATATGTCTGGAGCTCGTGTCGATATACTGAGACCGTATATTGCTGGAGCTCCGCCCACCTCTCCCGAGTCGGCTTCTCGACCAATAGGTCCGCCAATGCTGGCCCCCGTCCCTCGTGGCCGTTCTCCTGATAATCGACGACGATGGGGACCGTGTCCTGGTCGATGAGCCGGAAGGCCTTCGAAACCGCCCGGAATTCCATTCGCTTGCGCTTCGATTGGATGTCCTTTGCGTCGAGATTCTGCTCGTCGAACAGCTGTGCGAAGTAGCGTTCGAGGTTTGCCGGGTCGCCGGGGGAACCGCCATCGGGGTCCATGAGCAGTTGTCGGCTGAGACCGATGCCGTGCCGGTAGGGTCCCCGGGGTGCCCCACCGTCAGCTGGCTCGAAGATTCGGACTATCCCCTCGTCGAGTTTGCCTTCTCGATTGCACCGCCCGGCGGCTTGGACGATGCGGTCCATCGGTCCGATAGCCCGGTAGACAGTCGGGAAGTCGAGGTCAACCCCAGCTTCGACGACCTGGGTGCTAACGACGCGGATGGGCCGGTTCTCGGCAAGACGCCGACGGACCTCAGCTAGTTTGTCCCGACGATGTGCTTTACACAGGAGCGTCGAGAGGTGGACCAGACCGTCCCCAGTCGGGAGGTGATCCAGAAGCGAGAGCGCGTCACGCCGGGTATTGAGGATGGTGAGAACCTGGTCGTGTGTCGAGAGCTGTTCCCCGAGTTCCTGCCACGACACCGGCTCAAGCATCGGTTCGAATCGAACCCGGTCTAGTGTCTCGAAGTGGCTCCGGAATTGGGAGACGATCTCGATTGCTTCGATGTCTTCGAACCGAGTGACCAGCGGCGTGGCTTGGAGCGCAGGTTGCGTGGCGGTACAAAGCACCACCGTTGTACCGTATTCACGAATCAGCTCGTGGAGCATGTCCATGATCGGTTCCAGCAAACCGACTGGGAGGGTCTGGACCTCGTCGAGGATGACCACGCTGTTCGCAAGTCGGTGGATTTTCCGCACGCGACTTGGATGGTGGGAGAAGAGGCTCTCGAACAGCTGGACCGTCGTCGTCACGATGACCCGCTCATCCCAATTCTGAGTAGCCAGACGAAGACGGGTTCCATTGCCGTCTTCTCGGTCATCATTTAAAGAACTGACGCTGCTGTGGTGCTCGAGCACCGCCTCACGACCGAGGATAGTACGATAGGTTTCCGCCGTTTGGTCAATGATGCTCGTGTACGGGATGGCGACGATGATGCGCTCTAGGTCGTGATCAACGGCATGCTTCAGCCCGAACCCGAGGCTACTTCGGGTCTTCCCGCCACCGGTCGGAACCGTCAGACGGTAGAGCCCAGGTTCACCCGTGGCGGCCTCGAGACAGGCCTTGTAGACCTCACGCCGGACTCGATTGACCTCGGTGTCCAGGGCGTCATGGATGAGTTCGTCTTGGGCGGCGGCGAATCGCTTCCATAAAGTGTCGATCGAGGGTCCTCCCCGTCTCATCGCAGCCACCTCTGGGTCGAAATGTCGTTCCGTGTCCAATCGGTCGGCGTCGACAAGCGCCGAGAGGACCATACGTGCTCGAACCTCACGCTGGAGCGTGTCCTTCACGGGTGGGACGTTCACGGACGGTGCTTCCAGCGAAGATGCGACCTCGGTGATAGTCCGAAGAACCTCCGGCTCCGAGTCGAGGACCTTCCGTATCTCCTGTCTGATGAGGTTCGGTTCCTTCAGACCAGCATGGTGGCCTGCGACCGGAAGCCCAATTTCGTGAAACGCGGATCCATCTCCTGCCAGGTGATGGAGAAGAGCGGCTCCCCAAATCGAATGATTTGGACCAGTCGCGTCACGCCCCGCTTCCTGTGCTTTGAGGTACGACTGAAACGCAGGTTGTGCCTTTCCAATGTCATGCAAAACGCCGGCCAATCGGCAACTATCTCCGCTGTCAAAGTGGTCACCAAACGCACCCGCTTGTTGGGAGACAGTCTGTAGGTGATCCTCTAGACTGTGCCAGTCTCCTCGATCGTTCGTCGTGTGGGCGATGAGTTCGGGAGGGGAACTCATCCCGATTCCTCACTGACAGGGTGGACCCGACCTTTTACCGGCTCGGTGGCACGTACCACGCCCCACCCACTCCACCCACCCACTTAAATCTAATCCAGCTGACATCTAACCCGCCACTACGAAATCCCCATGCAACGATTGCATCCTGCTGCAACAGTACGACTATGCCAGGCCGCGACCCACGACGTGTATGCGGACCTACATCGGTCCCATCGGCTTCAACCCGACGAGCATCACCCGTCCCATCCTGAGCCACGGCCTCGACGACGGCGATGCCGTGATTCTCGTCCGGCCTCAGGCCGACACCGACGACCGCCGCGCCACCGAGACGATGGCCGACGTCGACCGCACTCTGGGGGCCCTCGAGCCCGACGTCACCACCACGACCGTCCGCGTCCCCCACGACGACTTCGAGGCGGCCACCCTCGCCTGTCACGACCTTATCCGCGAGGCGTCGGGCGACCGCATCCTCGTTCTCGGTGGTGGCGCCAGGGACGTCCTCGTGCCGCTCACGGTAGCGGGATTGGCGGCCTCCGATTGCATCGAGCTGGTACTCGGGTACAGCGACATTGATTACGCCGTCCGCGAGATCGCCCTGCCGACGCAGACGACGACGTTGACCCAATCAGCCCTCGCCACCCTCGAGCTCGTCGTCGAGGCCGGTCCCATCACCCTCCCGGAGCTTACCGCCAGCTCCGAACGCTCCAAGAGCACCATCACCCGCCACGTCAACGACCTCGACGAGGCCGGTGCCGTCACCACCTGGCGCGAGGGCTCCACCAAACTCGCCGCGGCCACGCTCGGGGGCCGGTTGCGCGTCGTTTCGGGGTGACGGTCACCGCGTTGGACCGACACGAACGCGGATGGCCCCGCAACTACCCCTTCCCAGCCTCGCCCATCGCCAACCACGCCTCGAAGGCGGCTTCCTTCCCCTCCACGGGTTCCGCCCCTTCGAAGGGACCGGGAACCGTCTCCATCCACGCCTCGATCTCCCGCTCGAAGTCGTCGGGGTCGTAGCGCTCGCCCCGCTCGGCAGCCATCTCGGCCTGGGTGTGATGCATCTCGGGCGAGAGCCGCAGGTGAGGACGATCGAAGGCTGACACGTCCGGAACGTCCTCTACAGCCATCCCTCGAACCTCGTCACGTACGCCTCAGCGTTCGCTCGTAAATGGCTCGCGGCCCGTCCCATGGCCAGTGCCGCAGGAATCGTTGGTCCTCTCGTATGTCAGGCTTCAAACCGTAACCGTCGATCTGGGGCGAACCCGCCTGGGATTACGCCCTGCCCTACACCGTCTCAAGCTCGCGCTCTAGCGCCCGGAGCCGCTCGACGCGCTTCTCGGTCGACGGGTGGGTGGCGAACAGCTGGCCCAGGACGCCGGCCCGGAGCGGGATGATGAAGAAGGCGTTCATCTGGGCGTGGTCCCGGAGGTCCTGCTCGGGCACCTTGTCGATGCGCCCCGATATCTTGAGCAGGGCCGAGGCCAGCGCGGCGGGCTTGCCCGTGATGGCCGCGGAGCCCCGGTCGGCGGCGTACTCGCGGTAGCGGCTGAGCGCCCGGATGAGCAGGAACGAGACGATCCAGACGACGAACGACACGGCGATGGCGATGAGGACCGAGCCGCCGCCGTTGTTGCCCCGGCTCCGGCCGCCACCGAAGAGCCAGCCCCAGCGGACGACGATGAACGCCAGCGTGCCCAGCATCGAGGCGACGGTCATCACGACCATGTCGTGGTTCTTGATGTGGCTCAGCTCGTGGGCGAGCACGCCCTCGAGCTCGTCGTCCTCGAGGACGCCCAGGATGCCGCTCGTCACGCAGACGACGGCGTGGGACTGCGAGCGACCGGTGGCGAAGGCGTTGGGCACCCGGTTGTCGGCGATGGCCACCGTCGGCTTCGGGAGGTCGGCCTGCTGGCTGAGCCGCTCGATCATGGCGTGGAGCTCCGGGGCCTCGTCCTCGCTCACGGCGCTCCCGCCCATGCTCCAGAGCGTGATGCGGTCCGAGAAGTACCACTGGGCGAGCGAGAACCCGCAGAACAGCAGCCCCATCATCAGGGCCCCGCCGCCGAGGTACCAGGTGATCGCCCCAGCGAAGACGATGAACAGCACGAACAGCAGGAACATCGTCACGAACATGCGGACCCGCAGGCCCCAGTCCGGTTGCCATCGCATGGCTGGTGGATGCCGGCGAGCCGATAAAAGCCGTTCGGCCCCGGCGGCCGCCTCGACCGGCCGAGTCAGGCGCCGTCTGGCGATTCTGCTCGCTCCACGGCGCCCGTCAGGCGGTAGCGTCGATACCGGCGAACGCCGTAGACCAGCGAGACGAGCCCGATGGCGAGGACGACCCCGCCGAGGGCGTACGCGCCGCGGAACGCGACGAGCAGCAGGCCGAGGGCCGTGGCGAACAGCCCGACGTTGAAGACGGCGACGAGGCCCCAGAACGCCCGGTAGAGCTCGCTCGAGACGCCCGAGCCGTCGGGGACCTCGAACGAGAACGAATCGGGGTCCCCCGGGTCCGGGTAGGGGTCGTCGGGCTCCTCCGGCCAGGGGTCGCCGAGCACGGTCGCCCGGAGGGCCGTCCGCGGTAAAAGGTGTTCGGCGAACCCGCCGGATGCGAGCCGTTAAACGGGCATGGGCCCTACGCGCGCCGACGATGGCCGACTCGGGGCTGTTCTGCCCGCGCTGCGGGGCGCCCGTCGAGGGCGAGCCCGCGGACCGGCCGCTACCGCCCGGCGCCAGCCAGGCGGCCCGCCGCGAGCGGGCGCTCTGCGACGCGTGCTACCTCGAGGGGTTCGACCTCGTGGACGCGCCTGACTCGCTCCGGGTCCGGGTCTGCAGCCGGTGTGGCGCCGTCCACCGTGGCGAGCGCTGGGTCGACGTCGGCGCCGAGGACTACACCGACGTGGCCGTCGCGGCCGTCCGCGAGTCGCTTGGCGTCCACGTCGACGCCGAGGCCGTCGCCTGGACCGTCGCGCCCGAGCAGGTCGACGCCACCACGGTCCGGGTCCACGCCACGTTCGACGGCACGGTGCGCGGGACGCCCGTCGAGGAGACGGTGACGGTCCCCGTGACCCTCGCGAAGGAGACCTGTAGCCGGTGTGGCCGCATCGCCGGCGACTTCTACGCCGGGACGGTCCAGGTCCGGGCCGACGGCCGCGAGCCGACGGCCGAGGAGACGACCCGCGCCGCGGAGCTGGCCCACGCGCTCGTCGCCGACCACGCCGAGGCCGGCGACCGCGACGCGTTCGTCTCGGAGATAGCCGAGGCGACCGGCGGCCTCGACGTCAAGCTCTCGACCAACCGACTGGGCGAGCAGCTCGCCCGTCGGCTCGTCGACGAGTTCGGCGGGACGTACTCCTCGGCCGAGACGCTCGTCACCGAGGACGGCGACGGCAACCCCGTCTACCGGGTGGCCTTCGCCGTCAGGCTGCCCCGGTTCGCCGTGGGCGACGTCGTCGACCCGGGCGACGGCGAGGGGCCCGTGCTCGTCGAGGGCGTCCACGGCCGGGTGACGGGGTGCCGGCTGGCTTCCGGCGAGCCGTTCGAGGCGCTCGCCGACGGGCTGGCCGACGCCACGTCGCTGGGGAGCGTCGAAGGCGCCGTCGAGACGGCGCTGGTGGCCGTCGAGGACGACCACGCCGTGCAGGTGCTCGACCCGGAGACGTACGAGACGACGAGCGTGCCGCGTCCGGGTCGAGGGACGGTGCGGGTGCTGAAGGGGCGGGATGGGCTGTGGGTGGTGCCCGAGAGGTCCGGGGGCTGACGCGCTGAGACCGCGCCGGTTATCCCGATAACCGCCCAACGGCCGACAG
>Ga0102944_1000513_pt1 | contig 29580 bp, 27 predicted proteins | sample SalPonD_shore_MG_FD_78172 | JGI IMG/M metagenome (GOLD analysis project Ga0102944, IMG submission 78172) | Salt pond soil microbial communities from South San Francisco under conditions of wetland restoration - Salt Pond MetaG... | ecosystem: Environmental > Aquatic > Marine > Intertidal zone >...
CTACTGTGTCATCCTGAATTTATTTCAGGATCTGGCTTAATGACTAAAAGTTAGAAATGAGATTCTGAAAACAGCCTGCCCGATAGAATCGGGGTTCAGAATGACATGAGGCTACAGTTCTGTAAAGAACTCTGCAATGAATTTAAACCAAACTTAAAGAACCATGTTTTATGATCATCACTTTATGGGTATGCACTGGATCTGGTGGATTGCAATAGTTGCCACTATTATATTGATAATATTCAATATCATTCCATATAAAAATAAGTTTGAACCTACGGAAGATGCACTTGATATCCTGAAAAAAAGATTTGCCAGAGGGGAGATCGAACAGGAAGAATTCGAAGAACGAAGACGAATATTGATAGAGAATAAATAGCGGGTATTTTATATAATCCAAAGACTCACCGGTCATCCCACTGCCGGAAAAATCAAAAATTAAAGAAACTATGGAGAGACTAATTTTAACTTTTGGTTTAATGATATTCATAATCATATCATTTGATTCCTGCCGAACGGGAGGTGAACCAAATTCCATGACCAAAAAACAACGTCAAAAGTTTGAAACATCCTACGATTCGGTGCAGAGCACCTATAAAAGATTAATGGCTCAATATCAGGCCAACACGGACTCTCTTTCTCCGGACCTGCAATCCATGTATACACAGATGCAGCAAATGCATAGCCGGATGCAGGCCAGCCAACAGCGGATGATGTCCGGAATGTCAGGTAATATGGGCGGACATATGCAGGGCAACGGTGGCATGATGGGCCATGGAAACGGGATGGGCATGGGAATGAATATGCAGATGCGCGAACACATGACCGGCGAATGGTTCCAACAGATGATGGCCATGCACGCTCAAATGGCAGCCATGCATATGCAAAAAGGACAAACGAATATGGCCCAAATGAACCGGAGACTGTCCAAGGACTATCAAAAGATGATGGATATGACACCGGGACTGGATAAGCCCCTAGACGTGCCTGAAAAAGAACAGGAAGAGGAAGGCCCCTCTCATTTAAACGGAGAAGCCTTGTTTACCCAAAATTGTGCCTCTTGTCATGGAAGCAATGCTGCCGGAATGGCCGGTATATTCCCACCGCTTATCAACTCTGAATGGGTTACCCAAAATCCATCCGTGCCAGTGCGTATTTTGCTTAACGGTCTTTCCGGGCAGGTAAAAGTCAACGGACAAACCTACCAGGGCGTTATGCCTTCTTTCAGGGCAAGATTAGGTGATGCCGAAATTGCTGCCATTTTGAATTATCTTCGATCGCAGAGTAATGCTAACCTGCCTGATATTTCTCAGGATGATGTACTCCAAATAAGGAAAAAGTATAAAAGCCAAACGCAACCCTGGCAGGCACCCGAACTTCGATCCAACCTGACCGGTAGCAAGTAATGTAGATAGAAAGAACACGGCTGATGGAACCGGATCCCAAACAAACCCAACATACCCGAAACAGATATAACGCCTTTTCAACAATCTATGATCTCATGGAGTGGCCGATTGAGCAATTCCTCTATCGTCCCTGGAGGACAAAACTCTGGGATCAGGTTAAAGGACCAAAGGTGTTGGAGATTGGCATCGGCACGGGTAAAAATATTTCTTATCATCCTAAGGATATTTCGATTACCGGCATAGACCTGTCGCCAAAGATGCTGCAGCATGCCCGGAAATATGCCGGGCAAAGTCATGTCGAAAATCTTGATTTACTGGAGATGGATGCCCAGCAACTCACCTTCCCGGATAATACCTTTGATGATACCGTAGCTACTTTTGCCTTTTGCTCGGTACCCGATCCGGTCCTGGGCTTGCAGGAAGCCCTGCGTGTGACCAAAACCGGCGGACATCTTTTCCTTTTGGAACATATGCGGTCTAAAAATTCGGGCCTGGCCTCCTTGATGAAAATGCTCGATGCACCTATCCATTACCTGATGGGGGTTCACATTGCCCGAAAAACGATGAAAAATGTAGAGAAGGCCGGCTGGCGTATTGATAATGTTGAGGAACTGACGGCCGGAGGTATTTTTCGCATGATTAAAGCGGTGAAAAAAACTTAATCACATCCTGCCTGAGTTTATTATGCCAGCGATTGATCTTGCCTTAATTGAATAAGCAACGAGCGGTGGATAATTATCACCTTACTGTCATCCTGAACCTGTACTACGAAGCCTGGCGTAGTAGTACCTCCAAAAAGCATGTTATTCCTTTCCAGATAAAAATGTTTATCTCGAGCTCATGTTAAATAAATAATGATTTGTGTCATCCCGGGCCTTGACCCGGGATCTGTTGTAATGCTTTTTTAATGGCTGGTGATTTCCAAGAGAGAATAGAAGGTATATGTGCAACTTCAGTTAGTTGTCAGCCAGGGGCAACTCTACCACAAACGTACTTCCCTTATCTGTACCTTCGCTATAGGCCCTTATTTTACCACCATACATATCAACGATCGCCTTAACCACCGAGAGCCCCAATCCACTGCCCGGCTGATCCTGCACGGCGGTATCGTTACCCCGGAAGAAGCGTTCAAAGAGATGTTTCTTCGTCTCTTCCTCAAAGCCGATACCGGTATCTTTCAGATGCAGAACAACTTTACCACTGGATCGCCTAAGTTTTAACTCAACCCGTCCGCCGGCAGGAGTATACTTAAAAGCATTTTCAAGGAGATTCGTCACAATTTCCTCGATATAGGCCCCTTGAGCCTGCACATATAAATCGGGAGTAATATCTTTTTCTATGTTGATTCCCTTTTGCTCTGCCGTTTCCATTTGTCTTGTTGTTACCACTTCCACAATCCGGCTGATATTTATAGTCTCGGGCTGAAGTGTATAATTGGATTCCACCCTTGAAAGTTGGAGCAGCAGATGGACCATCTCGCTCATTCGCCGGGTTTCGGTAAGCATATCATCGATAGTATCCCGATACTCCTTTTTATCACGCGGTTTGCGCAATACAATTTCCGCTTCACTTCGAAGCGAAGACAAGGGGGTCATCAGTTCATGGGCGGCATCAGAGGTAAATCGTTTTTCCCGCTCAAAACCTTTTTGCAGCCGATTAAGCATCATATTAAAAGTCTCGGCCAAGTCGGTCAGTTCGTCACGCACCTGGTAATTAACCGGAATCCGTCGGTCCATATCCGAAGTGGTAATTGATTTTGCGGCTTTAATAATGGAGGCAACCGGAGAAAGAGCGCGCCTGGAAAGCCAGTAGCCTCCCAGGATCGAAAAGAGCACGCTTATGGCTATCAGTACGATAATATACTGCCGGAATCGATTCAGCTCGGCGTGCAAGGTCCACTCAAATCCGCTGACTTCCAGCCATCCCACAGGAACATTGTCTTTTTTATTTTTGATTGGATAATACATGGTCCTGAGAGGCAACGACTGCCACTCCCTGCTAAAAGAATACTCCTCAAAATTATCAGGAATTTTTTTACCGAGTGATTCTTTTACATCGGAAAAATTAGGGCTTTTGTAAATCCGCTTTCCATCAGCCCTGTACAACCGAACGTAAGTCCCATATTGCGTTCCGCCTTTCAAAGCTTCATTTCTGCTATATCCCGTTAAGTTGATAGTAAGACTATCAGATTTCGTATGGATAAAAGGCAGCAGCTGTTCGGCTTCGAAACGAAGATGGCGATCATAATTATGGTGTATAGACTGGTGAAACGTCTCATACAGAAAATAGCCAAACAGGCTAAGCATAATAAACAGGCTCAACCCATACCAGAATGCCAACTTCTTTGAAATTGACAGACGCTGATAAAAAGGGCGTTTTTTACTCATCCGATGACTTTTTTTCTAACAATTCCGTATCAAATCGGTATCCCGCTCCACGGACCGTTTCTATAATCTGCGACTTTGAACTAAAATCAATTTCATCGCATGAGGATAGCGTGTCCGACAGTTTTTGGCGCAGTGTTGATATGGTGGCCTCGATCGTATTATCACTAACGTAGTACGAAGATCCCCAAACCCGCTCGGCAATCTGTGTTTTGGAGTAGACCGATTCAGGATCATTGATGAGCAATTCCAGTAGTGAAAATTCTTTAGGCCTGAGCTGTAACTCCTGGCTGCAGATTGTAATCAGATGCCTGCGGGAATCAAGTTCAATGGGGCCTATTTGAGTCTTTTCCTGTTTCAAGGTATTGGATGAACGTCGACCCAGGGCGCGAATACGGGCCAACAGTTCCTCAAACGAAAAGGGTTTACTCATATAATCATCGGCCCCGCTGTCGAGCCCCTCAATCCGGTGATCCAAATCCCCCAGCGCGGTAAGCATTAACACAGGAAACCGGCGATCTTCTTCGCGCCAGCGTTTTAGAATCTGCCGGCCGTCCTTGCCCGGCAGTCTCCAATCAAGAATGACAAGGTCGTAATCATTAACGATCCCCTCAAGTTCGGCCTCTTCTCCATCATGAAAAACTTCTACTGCATGTCCTTCTTCCTGTAAGCCTTTTTGAAGAGACCGGGCCAGTTTTTTTTCGTCCTCTACCAGCAGTATCCACATACGTTCGCTTCGATTTGGATTCACTTCTCGATTACAAACAATGTAGGTAATTTTCGTACGAAATAAATTACCTAACCCTTTCGAGGCTATTTTGTCATACTAAGTAAAATAGACTAAAACACTGTTCATTGAACATAATATTATCCGAATTCCAATGAAAAAGATAACCTTCTATATCCTGTTTTTGCTATTCCCCCTTTTACTGACGAACTGTACAACAACTAACAACAAGGAAGAAGATTCCATTTATCCCATGTTTGTAGATCAAAACAGTAATGGGATTAATGACTACGTAGAACAATCAACCCACGAATCGGGACCCATAACCGGCAGCGCTAACCGCATAATGAGCCCGTCCTATATGGGCAATCCCGGCCATGCTTTTGTGGATGAGAATGGCGATGGGATTTGTGACTATGCCCAGAATGGCAGTCCCACCTGGCATGGACCGGGCTTTGTCGACGAAAATGGCAATGGCATCTGTGATTATTGGGATCAATCATCGGCCAGGCATCAACGCCAGCAAGGTATGCGTTACCGAGATGATAACGGTAATAATATCAATGATTATGTCGAACAGGCAACCCATATTGGGAATGGTCACGACTTTGTGGATGAAAATGGGGACGGCATCTGTGACTATGCCCAGGATGGCAGCCCTACCTGGCACGGACCGGGATTTGTCGATATGAATAACGACGGAACCTGTGACTACTGGCAGAATGGGGGGCGCGGCCATGGAGGGATGATGGGCAACGGGCATCATTCGTAGTTGCGTTATCATTTACACTCTCCTAAACAGCATTCAATCTAAAGGGTATTAACTCTCCTTAGTTATATATTTAGGTTATATTTCTCTTGTGCGGCAAGGATGGCCTATGTTTGCTCAATTATTGAATAAAATGCTATTAATGTATTGATCAATTGAGTAGATGCCTTCCACAATTTCTGCTATCTGAAGAATTGGTCGGGAAAATATCTTATTTTGCTTCTTGAATGTATCAAGGATAACAAATAACATTCATAAGGCTTCAAAATCAATCTGATAAATCAGGTACCATATTTAATGTTTGAAGGGAATAAATAAAAGGATAAATCTCCCATGGAAGGCCCAAGATCAAATAACCCGCTATCCAATTTCAGTATCTCCCGGGCCATTTTATTAGCTTTTGTAGTAGTAATATTACTTTTCGCCGCATTTGAAGTTGCAAAAGAATTGTGGATGCAGAACCTAAATATGAATGTACTGCATCTCCTATTTATTATGCGGGGCCTTATCGTATCATTTGTTTCGGCTAGTTTAGTAGGATGGTTGGTTGTCCGGACTTCCAGTTATTTATTACCCAAGGAAAATTGGTCTCTGCAAAGCAGGCCAATCATGGATAAACGAATAGAAAACTTTATCAGTTGGTTCATTTTCATGCGCTGGATGGCTGTGTTAATGGCTATTATCCTTGTATTTATAGTTGTTAGAGTGAATAATTGGTTACCAATGAAAGTTTGGGATCCTTTATTATTAACGATAGGCATTCTTGCACTTCTCAATATAGTTTATCATTTAATTTTCCGCTTTAGTGACAATAATCGCTATCTACTGCCTTTTCAGGCTTATGCTGATCTCGTTGTTCTGATCGTTTTGTTACATTACTCAGGAGGTATAGAAAATCCTCTTACCCTTCTTTTACTTATACATGTAATTATTTCAGGAATTGTATTAAACCGAAGACACTTATATGCAATTACTGCCACAGCCATTAGTTTATTGTTAGTTCTGGCGATTACCGAAGGCATGAGCTTCGTGCCACATTACACCCTGAATATTTTTCCTCATTTTGCTATAGCCGGTACTCATATCCATGCAGCTCATCAACCATTATACGTTATTAGTTTTGTAGGTATGATGGTAACCATCCTTTTATTGACCACCTTTTTTATCTCCACTATAATGGATCGAATTTATAATGATGAACGCAAGTTGGAACAATTTGCTGATCGCTCGCTGGAACAGCGTCAACTAATAGAAAAAGCCCTTGAAACAACGGATACAGGACTATGTCTCTGCAATAATGAAGGATATCCGTATTGGACGAACCAAATCTGGGAATCGTGGTTTGATAATAAATCGGTAGATAAACTGAATGTTATTAAAAATTCCGGGGAAGCAGTTAGCATTAGTGAAACACTTCTAAGCAGCAAAACCCAAGTTGGTGAACTAACTTTAAAGGATGAAGACCGTAATTCTGAAGGAAAAAATCATATCTATCAAGTTACGACAGCTCCATTATTCGATAAAGACGGGAAGGCCAATCGAACCGTATCTCTGGCAAAGGATATTACCGATCAAAAAAAAGCCCAGGACCAAATGATCAGAGCAGGAAAACTGGCTGCCGTAGGGGAACTGGCCGGAAAAGTAGCACATGAAGTCAATAATCCTGTTACAATTTTAAGTGCCAAGTGTCGCTTATTGCTTTCCGACCATCACGATGAAATGTCAGAGAAAGTGGGTCGGGAATTAATTAAAATTACTGAAGCAGCAGATCGCGTTGCTGATATAGCCCAGGGGTTGTTATCATATTGCCGTACTTCGTCACCAAAACGAGCTAAAATTAATATTGCCAATTCTATTCGTAATGCCTTATCTCTTATTGAGGAAAGTGCCCGCCGGGTAGGAGTTAGCATAAAAAATCAACTTCCTGATAAGCTACCAACTGTTTTGGGTAACGAAGATGAATTGCAACAGGTTTTTATGAATCTATTTCTAAATGCCTTAGATGCCATGCCTGAAGGCGGAAATCTAATCATTTCAGTTCTAGACTTAGATTATTCAGATAATATTAAGCCAAATTTTTTAACTGTTGAAGTTCGTGATACTGGTACAGGCATTCCTACAAAAATTCAATCCAGAATTTTTGAACCTTTTTTTACAACCAAAGAAGAGGGGAAAGGAACAGGGCTCGGTTTATCAATTTGTAGCGGCATCATTCGAAGTCACAACGGAACTATTGACTTGGACAGCAGTCCGGGAAAAGGTACCCGGGTAACTGTATCATTTCCAATCTCCAAATATGAAAAGAGTGGGTTTCCCAATGGCTAATGCTCGAATACTGGTAGTAGATGATGAAATCGGAATTCTTGAGGCCTGTGAAGATACCTTGAAGAGTATCCCGGAAATTGAAATAATAACCGAACAGAGCAGTAAAAATGCAGCAAATATGTTAAAGGATGAGCAGTGGGACATATTGATAACAGATCTTCGGATGCCCACAATTGATGGAATTGAACTTATTCGTATTGCTCAAAAGAATGATCCTGATACGATGATCCTAATGCTTACAGCTTATCCTTCGGTTGATACAGCAGTTGAAAGTATGAAATTAGGAGCCGCTGATTATCTGACAAAACCTTTCAGTCCGGAAAGTTTAAGAACCAAAGTCAAAAAAATACTGGAAAAAAAACAGCTCCAGGAAGAAAATCGAATGCTGCGCAGGCAAGTGAAACAGGATTATCATATGGGAGAAATGGTTGGCAAATGCCAACCTATGCAGAAAGTTTTTGATACAATCCGTCGTATTGCTAGTGCAAATATTGATGTACTAATACTCGGAGAAACCGGTACAGGGAAAGAACTTGCCGCCCGTAATATTCACCAACAAAGCAGTCGTAGAGACGAGAATTTTGTACCGGTTGATTGTGGTGCTATTCCAAGTGATCTGCTGGAAAGTGAATTTTTTGGACATGAAAAAGGTGCTTATACCGGAGCTTCGCGAAAAAGTATGGGATTATTGGAATTCGCCAATAAAGGAACCTTTTTCCTGGATGAAATTGGACAGCTCCCATTAAAACTTCAAGCCAAGCTGTTAAGGGTACTTCAGGAACGGAAGATCCGGCGGGTAGGCGGCAAACGTGAGATTGATATAGATGTAAGAATTATTGCAGCTACTTCACTTAATCTTGAAAAGGAAATTGAGGAAAAGAATTTTCGGATGGACCTTTATCAACGAATTAACGTTGCCCGAATTAAGTTGCCTCCCTTACGTGAACGTGTCGGTGATATTTCACTTTTGACATCCCATATTATCAAACAGCAAGAACAACAAATGGGAATAGATGAAAATGTGGAAATAGAACCTGAAGTACTTGAAGTTTTCAAATATTACCACTGGCCCGGAAATATTCGTGAATTAAAAAATGTCATAAAAAGAACATTGGTTATGACCGATGGTAATCATATTACGGTAGATGACTTACCGGAAAACATTGTTGTTGCCGCCGGCGAATTTCCAAAGGATGGCAGGAAGGGTTTTTTTAAAATACGGGAGAATAAAATTGAAGAATTTGAAAAGCAGTATTTCAAAAATTTATTAGATACGAATCATGGAAATGTAACGAAAGCTGCGGAGCAAGCTCAGATACCGAGAGGCACATTTTATCGCCTGCTTAAAAAGAATAATATAGATCCCACTAATTTTAGAATAGAAACTAACTAAAATGTCTGCTTATCGCGAGTTTGGGATAAATTTTAAATGAATTGATTAAAGCTTTCGCATCAGATAAAGGGTGGCATCTCAACTGCCGGGAAGAGATCGTTGTTTTCAGGATTCGTCATCTTCAACAAAGATCTCTCATTCCGCAGGCTCCTTTCAGGATGACGGGAGATTAGACTGGTCTTCTTCCCTTACATCAAACTCAATTTACTTATGCTGCGTAGCTATACGGAAAATCGGCGAAACTAATCACACCTTTCTATATTCAAGCGTCATATTTTTATGAAACATAGGTTTTGATGTGTCACATCCTCGTGACATATCAATTTAGAATATCATTCTGAATATGGCCTTACCCGCTAATAAACAAGTAAATCCATCCTTAATCTTTAAGTGGTATAATTATTGTATATATAAGACAAAAGAGTCCTAATTATTTAAATATTATATCACCATGAAAACAAGACTTGCTCTACTTTATATAACCTTAATGATGCTTCCCATTCTGGCCCAAGCCCAGGATACCAGTTGGAAAGCCCCGGATGCTGCGGATACTATGCAAAATCAATTCGCTTTAAATAAGCAATTTCTTTCGCTGGGCGAAAAAACGTTTAAATCTAATTGTACAACTTGCCACGGTAAAAAGGGGAAAGGGAATGGTCCGGCAGCCGTAGCGCTAAATCCCAAACCTGCCAACCTGCAATCTGATCGAGTCCAAAATGAAAGTCAGGGCGCTTTATTCTGGAAAATATCGACCGGCAAAAAAGGCATGCCAAGCTGGAAGAGCGCTTTGTCTAAAAAACAACTTTGGGCTGTTGTTATTTATGTAAAGAACCTCACTAAATCAAAAGAACAAATATTATCAAAAAATTGATAAAACAATGAATAGGACAAAATATAATACAACCTTCTGGGCATTTATTGGTTTAATACTCTTGGCTAATGTGAATGCCTCGGCTCAGAGTTCAACAAATAATTACAAATTTGGTAACACTCATTTTGCTCTACTGGGTGAGTTTGGTTATGGAGCAAATATAACAAATAACTCTACCACATTTATTTCTCCTGACCTTGGACTTATGCCATTATATCAACAAGGGAATTTTTTCTTTGAATCCGGCTTTGGAGCAAACTTTGAGAACCCCAATCAACCAATTATGATTGGGCCGATAAATGTAAGCTATAAACTACCCAGCGGGATATTAATCCGAGCCGGACATTTTGATGCCCTGCCATTGGGACGATTTCCCAGAGACTTCGACCCGGGGTGGATAAATCCGATGGCAGTCGGCCCAAAAGGATTTGATAACTTTGGAGATTTCTCCGACTTCGGTGTTGAAGTGCAGGGTGCCGGATATATAAACGATATGCAACTTAGAACTTATTTTTCGATTACTAACGGAGCGGCTCTCTCAACCAGTCCCGGTTCAGCCGGTTTACTTGAGGAATCCTCACTCGATGATAATAATAAATCAAAAATGATCGGTGGGAGGGTCAGTTTGTCTCCATTCTTCTCCAGTAATTTCGAATTTGGGATCTCTGATTACTACAGTTCTAATGTTGGGGACAGCGGATCTAATTATGATGGTATTGGTGCCAATTTGATGGCTATTGATGCAAACGTAGCTCCAACTATTCAATCATTAAATGGATTTATTAGGGTTCGGGGACAAATAAATTTCGTTCATGTAGATAAAGCTACCTATATGGACAGTATTGGGAATCCCTATTCCTTTACTAATAACAGTACGGCCTGGTATGGATTAGTCGCCTATCAACCCAGTATGGCTTCGAGTCAGCTGTTAAGCAATCTTATGTATTCTTTCATGCTATCCCATGCTTCGGTACCCAAAGGTGCTCTATGGAGTGACATCGGTACAGGGACAAAATATGATGTGGGGCTTACTTATTGGTTCAACTGGCGAACCAATTTAAAATTGAATTATGATATAAATGAAAATGCAGAGAATGCCTTGAACATTCGAATTGGGCTCCAATTGTAACTTTAAAATTTGCAAATACAATGAAACGACGTAAATATTCAACTATTTTAGGATTCTTAATAGCAACAACGATAGGCCTTATGACAATAATCTCGGGCTGTGCCACGACAAGTCCAAAAACCGATCAAGCTAGCGGAGCACAATTGTGGGCTCAAAAGTGCCAATCGTGTCATAACGCCCCGCCACCTTCTGCCTGGAGTACGCAACAATGGGATGTTATTATAAATCATATGAGGGTAAAAGCTAATTTGACTAATGAAGAGGCTAAAAAAATTGTAGCATTTTTAAAGCAGTAATTAGATTTAAGATATCAGCCTGTAATTATCTTCTATTCAAAAACTGCATAAGTAACAGCCTTTTTGCTCTCCCCTAATAATTACTGTCGCAAGCAGTTTGCTTGCGACAGTTTTTAATATTAAAAACTAAAAGGTGGCTAAATTGGCTTAAAAAGCTATGCTTTTAATCTCTGAGGAGATAAAAACATTCATCTCATATCTTTATTTAGTGTAGGATCTCCCAGCCGGAGTTTTCAAATTAGCTTTAATGAATTATTCAGTTGGTAAAGACACTCTAAAAGAAATAACGAACCATTCAGCCCCCCCCTCATTTCCAATAAAAGATTAATTATCAAATTAACCATTTAAGGTTGATTTAAGGTTCGGTTCGTATGTTTGGGAATCGAATTGAGAATTAAGCAAAAGGATATTGCTCAGAATCCTATTAGGATAAAACCTTATCCGTTATCCTATAATTATAGCCCATTAATCAACAATTAAAACAGATCTATGAATAACGAAGGTACCAATAACATATCCCGACGTATTTTTTTACGATATGCCTCCTCAATGGCCGCTTTTGCTACCGCCAGTGCCTTTTTGCCCGGCTATGCTTTGGCAGGCCTTGGCAAAGTCGAAGCCCTTACCCCCCAGGGACCTGATAATATCATCGATCTGACGATAGGTCATATTGGAAAAAATATTGATGGCAAGACCGGCAAAGCCATGGGTATTAACGGCACGGCTCCCGGTCCGTTGATCCGCATGAAAGAGGGGGAAGAAGTACTTATCCGGGTAAAAAATGAAATGAATGAAAGTACCTCTATTCACTGGCACGGCATCCTGCCGCCTTTTCAGATGGATGGCGTACCCGGCGTTAGCTTCGACGGTATCGCGCCGGGAGAAACGTTCGAATATCGTTATACCGTAAAACAAAACGGTACGTACTGGTATCACAGTCACACCAAGCTGCAAGAACAGCTTGGTTTGTATGGTCCCATCATTGTAGAGCCGGCTGATGAGGATCCGGTCGAATACGATCGGGAATACCCGGTCGTACTTTCGGACTGGACGTTTGAAAACCCGTATAAGGTTCTTGAAAATCTGAAAAAATCTGATGGGTACTATAACTACCAGCGTCGTACACTCGGGGAGTTTTTCAAGGATGTTAATAAGAAAGGTATGGGTAATGCTCTTAAAGATTATGCAAGCTTCGGGAAGATGCGGATGAGCGCTACGGACCTGCTGGACGTAACGGGGGCTACCTATACCTATATGATGAACGGTCATGGCCCCCAGTCGAACTGGAATGCACTGTTCAAAGCCGGTGAAAAAGTCCGCCTGCGATTTATCAACGCTTCCTCGGGTACTACCGCTTTCGATGTACGTATTCCCGGCCTTAAAATGACCGTCGTCCAGGCCGATGGACAAAATATCGAGCCCGTTCCGGTGGATGAATTCCGTATAGGTATTGCAGAAGTTTATGATGTAATTGTAGAACCCAAAGAGGAAAAGGCTTTTACCATTTTTGCCGAATCGCTGGACCGCAGCGGCTACGCCCGCGGCACACTCGCTCCCCATAAAGGCATGACCGCTGCTATTCCCGCGCGGCGCCCGCGTCCCAAGCGAAGCATGAAAGATATGGGTATGAAGATGGATATGGACATGGATGGCGATCAGTCTAAAATGGGGGATATGAAAATGACAGGGATGGGAGCTATGGCACCGGCATCCCCAAAGAAAAAACCGCCTGTTAAGCACGGGCCCGACCACCATGGTCCGGGAGCGGCCTCTATCGCCACCTGGGAGTTTGACCGCCTGGATGAACCGGGGATCGGGTTGGGCAATGACGGACGAAAAGTGCTGGTCTACCGCGATCTCAAGAGCCTGAAGCCCAATATCGACAAGCGCAGCAAGCCGCAACGAGAGGTAGAGTTGCACCTGACCGGAAGTATGGAACGTTACATGTGGTCGTTCAACGGTAAAGAATTTCATGAGGTTAATGAGCCTATCCATTTTACCTATAACGAGCGACTGCGATTGATTCTGGTCAATGATACCATGATGGAACACCCCATCCACCTGCATGGACACTGGATGGAACTGGAGAACGGGAATGGAATCTATGGCCCGCGTAAGCACACCCTGCTGGTGCAGCCGGCCCAGCGTATTTCAGCCCTGATTACTCCGCGTGATATGGGACGTTGGGCATTTCACTGCCACATCCTGTATCACATGGAAATGGGCATGTTCCGGGTCGTACAAGTGGCCGATGAGAATGGAGATATATACGGCAAGGAAAGTCCTTATACCTCATAATAACAAAACAAAGATAATACCTTTCGACATTATATAATGATGGAAAAAATGAAACTAGCTAAGCAATTAAGTGCCATTACCTTACTGGCCTTACTGACGGTCTTGTTTTTTGATCAAACAACTCAAGCCCAGCAGGCTCCTCCCTTCAGCAATAATATCATGATGGATAACCAAACCTATGTATTCTTTATGGCCGATCGACTGGAATACAGCAGCCAGCCCGGCCCAAACCCATTGATATGGGATGCGCAGGGATATGTGGGTAAAGACTTGCGTAAATTTTGGTATAAGACGGAAGGCAGCGTCTTAACTAGTGAAAAAGAGGGGGATATGGAATTTCAAGGCCTGTATGCCCGGGCCATTTCGGCCTACTTTGACCTGCTGGCCGGTGTTCGATATGATGTCGCCTACAACCGCGTAGATCGGCAAGGAAGGGGGTTCGCCGTTATTGGAGTACAGGGACTGGCACCCTACTTTTTTGAGATGAACGGGAACCTTTTTGTCAGTCAGACCGGTGATGTGTCGGCAAATTTTGAAGCTGAATATGATATGCCCATCACCCAACGGCTATGGGGACAACCCCGGATAGCTACCGGTGCCGCCGTACAGAAAGTTGAAAAGTGGGGCGTAGGTTCCGGACTCAATCATATACAGCTGGGATTCCGGCTGCGGTATGAGATCAAGCGCGAATTTGCACCCTATATCGGCATTTCCTGGAACAGACAACTGGGGCAAACCGCTGATTTGATCCGTCAGGAAGGTGGGGATATAGGTACTTTGGGCTTGGTAGGAGGAGTACGAATGTGGTTCTAGGAAAGCAGATTAACTATTAAATCTTCATATAAGAGGTTTTCTAAACATTTATTTTTTTATCCCTGACATCCCAACATAATCGCCATATGCGCCCGGTTTGAACGACCTGGCGCATACTTTTATTAATATTAGTTGGAGTTTTAATCTAAAAAATCATTATTTGTGAATTTTTTACAATTGTATGGCGAATCAGTAAAAACGGCTATCGGCTTCTTTTGGAAATCCGGATGGGCCTTCGTGCTCGGCTATTTCGTCAGCGGGATGATACAGGCCTTTGTCCCCAAAAAAGAGCTTACCAAATACATGGGGGAGGCAGACCTAAAAAGCGTCTCGCTCTCCACCTTCTTTGGAGCCATCTCTTCGTCCTGTTCCTTCGCCGCTTTGGCCGCCGCTCGATCACTGGTAAAAAAAGGAGCCCATTTTGTTGCGGCCGTTGCTTTCATGTTTTCTTCCACGAACCTGGTCATTGAGCTGGGTATTCTTATTATGATCTTTCTCGGCTGGCAATTTCTGGCTGCCGAAATTATCGGGGGACTTATTCTTATCCTCATCAGTAGCCTGTTGATCACATGGACCTATCCGAAAAGCTGGCTGAATACAGCCCGACAAAAGGTGGAAGGAGAAGGCGACGACATTGCCGAGGATTTTAACTGGAAAGAGCGCATTAAAAGTAAAAAAGGCTGGCAGCTGGTGGGTCACAAGTTTGTGAATGATTGGAAGATGGCCTGGGAAGATATACTGATCGGCTTCACCATTGCGGGTTTTGTGGCCGTGATGGTTCCGAAATCGTTCTGGACCGCACTGTTTTTGGCAAATGCCAATACCCTTCCGGCCTGGATAGTCACTATAGAAAATGCGATCATCGCTCCCTTTGTGGCAGCAGCCACTTTTATTGGCTCGATGGGGAACATCCCCCTGGCTACAGTCCTCAATCAAAACAGTGTGCTTTTTGCCGGCATTATGGGCTTCATCTATTCCGATTTGATGGTGCCGCCGCTCGTTCATATCAATGCTAAATATTACGGGTGGAGAGTGGCACTGTATATCGCAGGAATTATGTTCGTGAGCATTGTACTTACGGCACTCATCTTAAACGGCCTGTTTGCGGTATTCGGCATCTTACCTGAAAGCCATAAACAGATTGCCCAAATTACCCAGTTCCAGATAGACTATACCTTCTGGATGAATATTGCATTTATCTTTGCGGCTGGAACTCTGACTTGGCTAAACAGAAAATACATCAAAAAGCACGGCATGAAGATGATGGATATGGAAGGCGGCGGTAAAATTAAGAAAATTGTTGTTTATATGGTGATCCTGATCAATGTCGCCGGAATACTGGCCTTCTTGTTCATATAGGCAAGATAACTTCAAGCATAATTCGTAAATACTCCAAAGATGCTATAAAATAATAGGGTATGGAAAGAATGGGTGAACTTTTAGCAACTACTATTTATATTCGTCCAGGGTAAATAAATATTTATGAGTAAATGGACAACATATATTGCGCCGGTGTTAGCTCTGGTTTTTGCTTTTGCCGTACTTTCCCCGGTTTGTTGTGCCCGGGACTGGTCTGAGTTTGGAACTCACACACACCAAAAGACCGGTCACAAGAAAGACGACCATTGCAGTGATCCGGTCTTGCAAGCATTAATCAAGCCCAGTTGTACCTATTCAATGAACAGTAGTTGGGATATAGCTTTTTATATCCCGGAATCCCCCTCTCTATCGGACACCAATCTGACGAAGCCACTGCTTGTTTCATCCGGCAACCTGAATATTACACCTACCGGTCCCTCGATCCATCTATTAAACAAGGTATTTTTGAATTAACAGCCCCTCTTTATAGGCTGAATCCTAAACGGCCGATCCTTTGATAATCTCAAAAATCGACTATCACTTTTTTTTAATTCCTATTTCAACATAATCTGTTAATTCAAAACGAATATTATGAACTTCATACTTTTCCAAATCCCGCCGGACTGGGCTCCGAATATCCATCCCATGCTGGTGCATTTCCCAATCGCTATTTTGGCTGTAGCTATCTTTTTTGATTTTGTTTCTTTCTTTTTACCGAATGAAAAAAAATGGTGGACGGAAGAAGCGACCGCTTTCCTGTATGGCGTTGGGGCGGTGGCAGCTATCATCATCTACTACACCGGAATTTTAGCTGCAAACAGCGTTGATGCCTCCGAACAGGCGGAAGCTGTGATGAGAATACACCGAAGTTGGGCTTGGTGGACGGTCTGGTTCTATGGGATCTACGCTATTTTACGAATTATAGCTACCTGGTGGTCAACCGAGCGTCACCGAGTGAAATTTCACATCGGTTTCTTCCTGGTTTCCTTCATTGGTATGTACTTTCTGTACCAAACCGGAGAACACGGTGCCAAAATGGTCTATGGTTATGGTTTGGGAACTGGTCAATTAATCCCCAAAACCAAGCAAACCCAACAAACACCGAAGCAGGGCTATAAAAGCGAAGAGGATGGTACCGTCAGCTGGCTGATAGGAAAGGGAGCTGTAAATACTTTAAATGACCATTTTACTTTTGTACAGGGTTCCCCAAATACAGCTATTGATTCAGATGGGGACAAGCAAATGCTGGATTTTCAGAATCCGGATCTATTTATGAGGACTAACAACAGCTCATATTCCAACATGCAGATGAAGCTTATGATTGATCCCGATCAGTATAAGGGGATTATTTCGATTGTCCATAATGTGCATGACGCCCAAAACTATGCATACATGATCTTACATGCCGATGGCTCCGCGGAACTTGGTCGGGTTCGAGACGGGCAAAAGACCACGATTGAAGAAGCTGGTCAACATTCTTTTGACTGGGAAAAGATGAAAATCCTTAAACTGTCGGTCAATGGTGACCATATCAAGGGTTATGTGAACGGACAGCAAATACTGCACGGGCATTCAGACCAAACCGGCCCCGGATCTCTTGGATTGAAATTAAACGGCCAGGGCACGCTGGGATTAACCCGCATGGAGGTTGCCCCCATTGCTGCAGAGGAAGACCATGATCATTAATTCCACATGAAACCAGCAGTAATAGCCGAAATTAATCAGGAAGCTGTCGCAGTATTAAAACTGCGACAGCTTTTAACTACCTGAATTCGACGGCTTAGATAATTTTTCCCTTGAGGGCGATGGTTCAGCACTCATACTCTTTGAATAAACTATGAATTAAATTGTGCTGAGACGAAGGGTGTTCCCCTACCTGGAGCTTAGCTGGTTTCCAATGTGAATCGTGCCCTTCATTCCGATACTGTAATGCTTGGTTTTGCCGGTGCCGGTTGATTTGAAGCATCCGAATTTATAATTGCCGCTTTTTGACTCCGGCATCGTAAACGTCAACGTGGCAGTATGGCCCGGTTTAACCCCAAGCATCAGGCTTTTGGATCCATATGTTTTTTCTGTGGTCTTGCCATTAACCGTTTTGACAACATGCACACCGGAAAAAAGACCGTTGTTAAATCCCTTTAAATTATCGGTAACATCGGTACCTGCCATAAAAGCATGCGTAACCGTACCTTTATTATGGAATTTCAGGGTTACCGTTTGGCCCGTTGGGATATTTAGTTGATTAGGTACGAATTTAAAATTTTTCATAGTCACCGCAACGGTGTCGGCCGACGCGGATTGTGCTCTTACAAGAGCGGGGGTAAGAATTAACAAAGTTAGTGTGGCAAACAAACTGAGGGATGCATATTTAAGAAGAGATTGCTTATTTCTGATTCTAAACATAATGTCCTCCGGACTAGTTAGAAATCAAACAGTACTGAACACTTATATTTGGGCTCACGTTTTCTTTTACGTGAATTAATACTCAACTATTTGGGGTCCATTAGAAAATTTACCGTCTTATGGAGGTCTAGTCCCCATCCTTATTAAACAAATCAAGTTTTAACATGACGTTACCGACGATGCCATCTAAAGGAGCATATAATTCATTGAATTGCGGATTTCCGGGAGGTCCGCTTACGATCTTTTCGTAGCGGGTTTGCCGAACATCCAGGATATTTTCTACATTGAAAGCGATCGTAAAGTGGCTAATCGTTTTTTGTACCGATGCCCCAAGCAGCCAATAATCAGGAGTACGACTTCCATCTTCGAGATATTGATGGCCAATATAAAAAGCTTCCAGTCCCGCCTTCCAACCTTCTTCCTCATCCTCATAAGCCAGCGTTGAAGTGATTTTATTCCTGGGTGTAAGCTGCAATTGCGCATTATTCTCATAGGATTTCCGGGCGTTCAAATGAGTTAAATCCAGGTACAGGGTTAAATCATCAAGAGAAAGCCGCACATTCGTATCAAATCCTTTGCTAAGTATGTGGCCATCGGCATTCTTATTATATACCACCCGGTTAGAAAGAGAGTCCGGGGATGCTATGATCGGATGGTTAATATTTATCACGAAAAATGCCTGGTTGGCCGTAAGGTGTAAATCATCCAGCAGGTACGTTTTATAGTTGAAATCCAGGTTCAGTCCGTGTGAGGTTTCAACGTTTAAATCTCGCGGCATAATCACTTTTTGATAGCGGTTTCGTTCCGCTTCATCCGTGAAAGGCGTTGGAAGCTTGTATCCCATCCCGCCGCTTAGCCGCCCGAAAAAAGTGTCGGTAAAATGGTATAATACGGCAAGTCGCGGCAGAAAAAAAGTGCCATATTTTTTATTATAATCAAATCGAAACCCCGGTTCTAAATGGAGCTTATCATCCAGTTGCCAATTATCTTGCGAAAATATCCCAAAGGTATGATGAGTGTAGCTCAAGGAATTCTTGCTTTGTGGCAAATTTTGATTGAAATCATCTCCGTAGTAACTAAATCCGCTTACCCAGGAATGATTGTCCTCCTTGACCAAATAGGATAATTCAGTAAAAACCGTATTCTGCGTCCCGCTAAAGGAATTAACATTCGTTTTAAGCTTCCTGTCAAAGTTACTGTAAGAAGCTTTGGCTCTTAAAACATTTCCCGAGGGTCCCGTGTGGGTGAATTTTAAAAATCCATTAATCCGTCTTGTTACATTTCTGACAAAAAAGGGATGGAGACTATCGGGTTCATTTCGTACGGCCTTTATATCACCGCCCATCCGTTTTTCGAATGTATTCGATACGCCGAGGGACAGATGATCATTTTTACTAAAGTCATAAAATATCGTGGGTTGGATCACCCCCCGGTTGTATTTGGGAATATCCGTATACTGATTTTGGCTAATGTCTTTAGGGTCCTGATGGTTAAGGCCGGCCAGCATGGTAATTCCAAACTTTTTGTTCCTGCCGGAATAGTAGGTGCTGATATCGCGACCGCCTTTCTGGGTTTGGTTAAATAATAGTGAAAGATCGGGCTCCTCTTCAGGTTTTTTCGTAATAAGGTTTACGATTCCTGCAATAGCATCCCCACCGTAAAGCGTAGAGGCCGCGCCTTTTACAATCTCAACTTGTTTCAGGTCAAGAGGCGGAATTTGCAACAAACTCAATCCTGAGGAATACCCACTGTATAATGGAAATCCGTTTTTAAGTAACTGGGTATACTTGCCCGGGAGCCCTTCGATGCGAAAACTTACATTTCCCGAGATCGCCGAAGTTTGCTGAACATGCACGCCGGAAGTCTCTCCAAGAAGCTTGGAGATATTACCGGGCTTGATGGCCGTTTCTTCCATGACCTCTTCCTTACCCAACACTTCCACTTTTGTGGGGACTTCGGTTATCCTATTCTTAGTTCGTGTCGAATAGACCGTAACGGTCCCAAGGCTCGCGCTGGGTTCCAGGAAAACCGTGATGGGAGTGGTTTGTTTTCTCGGAAAGGTAATCTCTTTTTCTGTTGTTTTATATCCCACATAAGAAAACACCAATGTTTGCTCCCCATCCGGGATATTTTTGATTGTCAGCCGGCCTGTTGTGTCAGTGCTTGCACCGGTGGTTGTGCCTTCGAGAACGCCATTTGCCCCTATTAAGGGCTTTTCTGTCTCTTTATCTTTGACACTAACAGTCAAGCTATTCTGGGCCATTGCAATGCCGGTAACGTTCAGGAAAACGAGAAGAGCAATAAATTTCATTTCTTAATAGTTTCTAGGAATCGGTACTAAAATAACTTTCTAAGTCTTCAACAAGAGAACCTTCAAAATTTCTCCTAGTAATGTCACTGGTAAATTTATTTCAATGAAGTGCAATAAAGTACGAACATAATCTTAATGAAATCTTAAGCGTGAAATTATCTTCGTTATGCCAGTTTAACATCCATTATATTTCGGAGTGGTGAAATGGAATTACTTTTCTGCAACTTATCTTTATTAAAAGCTTTCCCAAATTAGGTTTTTTACAGGACTGGTGATACCCGGGATAAGTCAAACCTTGAACACTTTGTTAATTTGTTCACAACATACCCTGAATACACATAATTTTGCACAAAAGAGTCATAAAAGTGCAAGTGATAGTTTTAAATATGCTATATCTATCTGGTTATCCATATTTCGAAAAAAAACGTTAAAGGATAAAAGTGATAGCGATTTATACATTATGTTCCGAATCTCTATGCCGTGAAATAGAAATTTATTTTAAGTTACCATGATATTATGGAACAAAAATTATTTCATATAAAAAATATGGTGTGCGAACACTGTGGTGAGGTTTTAGAATCCAAATTGACTGAAGCCGGCTTCCCGGTTAAAAAAATTGAACTGGGAAAGCTGGAACTTCAACAACCGATAGATGAAGAAAAATTTAAAACTCTGTCAAAAGTAGTTCGTCAAAACGGTTTTGAGATTATCAGTGACAACAATAGTCAACTCGTAGAGCAAATCAAACACCTCATCATTGACATCATTCACCGGCGTAAAAAACCAGATGGGAACCTATCGGATTTTATCAAGGAACGAATTCACAAAGATTATCAACATGTCAGCCGTTTGTTTTCCAGCGTAGAAGGCAAATCCATTGAACGGTTTTTTATCCTTCAAAAGATCGAACGGGCTAAAGAATTAATTGTATACGGAGAACAAAACCTGACAGAAATCGCTTATGAGCTGGGCTACAGCAGCCAGCAACATTTCTCCCGTCAGTTTAAAAAAGAAACAGGGCTTACGCCCTCGCATTTCAAAGAAGTTAAAGAGAACAAGCGAATTTCCATTGATAACATATAGTATCTTATCGCTCAAAAAAAATTAAGAATTTTCTTCGTATCTACCGAAAACCATTTTATGCCCATCACACAGCTGGGAAACCAGGATCCTATTTAAAAATCCGATAAACTGATTCAAAATTTGAATCACCATAGTTTAATTCGGCAGAAGCTTGGTACGAGCATATTTACAAAATCCTGCACATTAAACACATAAAGATGTAAGTCTGTATTCTCTCATTTCCGCATCTTATACCCAAATTGAAACCAAATAATAGATGCGTGATGGAAAAACGAATATTCAGTGCCGAAGAAATACAGCAGATGTATAACCGCTGGGCTAAAAATTACGATACGTCTCTGTGGATGTTTCGACTGGCCGGCTTTCGAATCAGTGCCTACCGCAAAGCCGCTGTCGAAAACCTAAACCTAACCTATGGTGACACAGTTGTTGATTTGGGATGCGGTACGGGATTAAATTTTGCCTTGCTAAAAGAACGTGTCGGACCAACGGGCACTATCATCGGGGTCGATTTATCCGGTGCTATGCTGGGGCAGGCGCGGCAGCGTATCAAAAGGAACGACTGGAAAAATGTTCACCTGGTTCAATCCGACATTGCGGAATTTTCATTTCCTGAACAAACCGATGCCGTCCTTTCAACACTGGCACTTACCATGTCACCGGATTATGATCGTATCGTCAAGCGAGTGGCTGAAACACTGGAAACAGGAAAAAGAATGTCCATCTTTGAATTAAAACGTCCGGACAGCTGGCCGGATTGGATGATACAATTGATGATAAAACTGTTAGCCACCTACGGCACACGGAAAGAGCATACCAACCGAACGCCCTGGCTTTCCATTAAACAACACTTCACAAAATCAGAAATGAAAGAATACTATTGGGGAACCGTGCATGTATCAACTGGCATTGCCTGACGAAGCTAACCTGGCCTTCTTTGTTAAGGACATAATTCTGCACATTAACCACATAATAATGCAAGCCTCATGATTGCATTACGAGTACATTTCAAACAAAGATTTTAATAGCCATTTTTGAATGACCATGAAGAAATTAACCATTAGCTTACCTATCATTCTGCCGGACATCCCGGATGCCAACGACCAATGCGTGTCTAGACTTATTGATACGATCGAAGGAAAAGAAGGGGTAGAAGAAGCGCATGTTAAAGGAGGCGAACGATCTCCTGAACTTTGTATCCATTTTGATCCTGACACTATTACGCTTAATGAGCTTAAAAAACTGGCCTGGCAAACCGGCGCCAAGCTTAATGACAATTATGGGCACTTGTTGCTGGAAACAGAAGGGATACGACACCCAAGGCATGCCCGCGGAATCAGTCAGCAACTTAACAAGCTGCCCGGTGCCGTCGATGCATACGCCAGCGCCAGCGGATGGGTTCGCATTGAATTCGACCAGGGAGAAACCAGTACAGAGATATTGCTTAATTCTATAGAGGATCTTGGGTTAGCCATCAAACGGCATGCAAAGGGGTTTCGTGATGGCAGGCCCGGGTTGACGAATGGTAAACCGGTAGAAAAATATGAATCTCATGAAGAAAGTCTCAATCATCAGCACAAGCATGACCACAGCCAACTAAACACTAATCATGAACATGATCACCGTAACCATGGCAACGGTGGACACGGACATGACCATAATCATGGCGGAGCCTTTGGCGAAAAAACCGATCTGATTTTTTCGCTCATTGGTGGCGGCCTGCTTGCCGTTGGATTCGCACTTTCTTTTGTCAGCAGCATCCCGGGATGGATTTCGTTGGTATTATTTTGCGGATCTTATTTTTTTGGCGGTTTTTTCCTGGTACAGGAAACTTATACCGAAGTGAAAGCCGGAAACTTTGAAATCGACTTCCTGATGCTGGTGGCGGCCGCCGGTGCGGCCATCCTGGGGAAATGGGCAGAAGGTTCTTTGCTGCTGTTTTTGTTTAGCCTGGGACATTCTATGGAACACTACGCTATGGGACGAGCTCGTGAGGCAATCAAAGGACTGGCCGATCTGGCTCCCAAGACGGCCTTGAAGAAAACCGATGGAAAAACCGATGAGGTTCCTGTTGAAGACCTACAGGTGGGCGATACCATCGTAGTTCGACCCAACAGCAAAATTTCGGCAGATGGGATCATTATTAACGGACAAAGCAGCGTGAATCAAGCCCCTATCACAGGTGAAAGTGTTCCCGTCGACAAGAGTGAATTCACGGATATGGGGGCCATTAAGCAGGATCCAAAATCCATTGAGGATAACCACAGGGTGTTTGCAGGGACCATCAACGGGAGCAGCAGCCTGGAAATTAAAGTGACCAAACTGTCAAAGGATTCAACACTCTCCAGACTGATCAAACTGGTCAACGAAGCCGAAACTCAAAAATCACCAACGCAGCAATTTACCGACAAGTTTGAAAAATATTTTGTGCCTGCAGTATTAGGAACGGTAGTACTGCTTAACTTTGCCTTTTTGGTTATCGATGAATCCTATGCGGCCAGTTTCTACCGGTCCATGGCTGTGCTGGTAGCAGCAAGTCACCGTGCGCTGGCTATTTCCACGCCCAGCGCTGTTCTTAGTGGTATAAGCCGTGCTGCCAGTGGCGGGGTCCTCATCAAAGGCGGGCGACCGCTGGAAAATCTGGGTATCCTCAAAGCACTTGCTTTTGATAAGACCGGCACGCTTACCGAAGGCGAACCCAAACTTACCGATGTGCTGCTATTTAACGGCACGGAAGAAACCGAACTGATGAGTACGGCCGTTGTCGTGGAAAACCTCAGCGATCACCCGCTGGCAGCGGCCGTTGTTCGTGATGGAAAAGAACGATTGAACGGAGCTGAGTTGCCCGAAGCCGAAGACCTGGAATCTATTACAGGACGGGGCGTCAAAGCAACAGTAAATGGGTCGCTCGTGCAAATAGGAAATAAAGAATTGTTCGAAGAGTCTGATGGGAAAACTTTGCCGAATGATCTCAGACAGAAGGTGGAAGACCTTGAGAAAGAAGGAAAGACAACAATGATTGTTCGAAAAGAAAACAGCTACCTGGGTATTTTGGGCCTAATGGATACTCCCCGTGAGGATGCCCAATCGGTAGTTAAGCGACTGCGGAACCTTGGCCTGGTTCACCTGATCATACTTACCGGGGATAACCAGCGCGTAGCCGATGCGGTGGCCGAAGCTATCGGCATTGATGATCCCAAGGGGAATCTGCTGCCGGAAGATAAAGTGGAGGCTATTAAAAGGCTCCGAAATGATGAAAATCATGTAGCTATGGTGGGCGATGGAGTCAATGATGCACCCGCCATGGCCAATAGCACCGTTGGAATTGCTATGGTGGCTGCCGGATCAGACGTAGCACTGGAAACAGCCGATGTAGCACTAATGGCCGATAAAATTTCCGTACTCCCATTTGCGATCGGTCTCAGCCGTAAAACGAAGGTAATTATCAAGCAAAACCTGTGGATCAGCCTCGGTATGATCGCTATTTTGGTACCGGCTACCATCTTTGGTTTAAATATTGGTCCGGCCGTAGTCGGTCACGAAGGCTCTACCATTGTCGTGGTATTTAATGCCCTGCGATTATTGGGTTACAAATCCTGAGAACTATTTTTGTATACAAACCAAATTATCTGTCAGATAATCCTGAACCCCTTATATAGTTTACTGATAAAGCCTTCAGAATTCGTACGCAGTCAAATAATCTGTGCTTAAAGCTGACTTTTCTTTCACAAGCCAGAGGATCAACCTCAATTTATAATACTTCGATTGCAACGAATTGGTCGTTTTGCAGTTATTAAATTCTACCTTCAATATTCCATTGTTTAAAATAAAAAGAGACTGAGTTTAGCAGTTATGTAGTACCTCACAAAAAGAATACATTTTTTATTTGACTCTGGACCATGGTCCAACCCTTATATTACAGCTGTAAATCATTCTGTAATAAAAGGAGGAACAATTATGCCATTTAAAGAAGGAGAAGTTTATCAGTGCCCGGACAAAAGCTGCGGATGTGAAGTCACCGTAACCAAAGGGGCTCCCAGCGATTGCAAAGGTGATCAAAATCCGACCTGTTGCTGTGGCAAGACAATGGTGAAAAAGAACGATTAAGAATAAAAGCCTTGGAATTATTCCACAGCTTAACAAATTTTATTTAGTTACTGTTTACATGTAGCTAAATAATGATCATGCTGAAAGACATAGATGACAAATATGAGGGCATTACCACCTATAAAATAGGTGAAGTTGCCCGCCGTGCCGATGTTAATAAAGATACCGTTCGTTATTACGAAGAACGGGAACTGATTCCCAAACCGGACCGTCGCCGATCGGGATACCGCATATTTACCCGGCGGCACATCGATCAAATAAAATTCATCAAACGAGCTCAGCAATTGGGATTCACGCTCAATGAAATTAAAGAGCTGCTGGAACTGCGAATGGATGAAAAAACGTCGTGCTCGGAAATCAAAAATGAGGCGCAGGCAAAATATCAGGATGTCTCAGAAAAGATTGAAGACTTGCAACGCATCAAAAAAACATTAACCGAACTGATTGATTCATGCGCTGAAGAGGGCCCCGTTGGCGATTGTCCCATTTTGGAGGCCCTGGAAGGCAAAAATGAAACCGGAAAACAACTGAGAAAATGAGCAAAGCTGATCAACATATAAAACTCAAATCAACGATTACCTGTCCCGAGTGCAGCCACGAGTTTACGGAGGAAATGCCTACCGACTCCTGCCAATACTTTTGGGAGTGCCCCGATTGCGGTGAAGTTTTAAAACCCAAAGAAGGCGATTGTTGCGTGTTCTGCTCCTATGGGGATATCCCATGTCCGCCGGTCCAAAGAAATGGGTCTTGCTGTTAACACTTAAATAGTACTACGCTGAATTTTTCTCTACAACAAACACCAGAAAGGGCCAAAGCGGGAATCCGATTTTCTTTTTAAAGAGGAGCTTCCCTCCCGATTCTTCCAAAGCCGGCAGAACCTCGACAGCGCGGCATCCCAGGGAAAGTTCCGGGATCTTCCAGTAGAGGTCTTCCGCCCAGTCCGCTAATTTTTTGACTACTTTGTTGGAAGGATCAGTGGAATGAGCCACCCCAATCTTGCCTCCGGGTTTGACGACCCGGTACAGTTCCCGGGCGGCAACAGCAGGATCGTAAAGGGGACACATGCTGTAGGTAGACAGGGCAACATCGAAACTATTGTCAGGATAGGGCAATTGCGTCATATCTCCCTGCTCAAAAATGAGGCGATCGGAGAGGTGAGTTTCTCGTGCCTTTTGCCTGGCCTTATTCAGCATCCCTTCACTAAAATCATAGAGGGTAACCTTACCACTCCGGCCTGCAATCTTTGCAGCCATTAAAGCAGTTGTACCCGTACCGGCTCCCGCATCAATTACCGTATCGCCCGGGTGGACGGTTTTTGATACCAAAAGTTTGCGTCCCCGCTGATCACTGTTAAAGGTAACCAGTGAATGTTGAAAGTCATACCAGGGCGATACCTTGTCATAAACCGATTTAAGCTTGTCCTTGGAGAGCGGGTTGACCATAACCTAATATTTTCTGCCATTTCAAAACTCAATGTGGCAACAAAATTGTCAATCTTCAAATATCATATTCAGCCTTAGAATACGTATTATTAGTCCTACGCCATAAACATTTTGTGAAATGTACAATTTCAAATAAAACCCGAGACATGAATATTATTGACTGCTTATTCGATATCAAAGGCTTGAAACGGCTATCAGTATCAACCGTAATGATACTGTTGTCAACTGTGACAATGATCTATGCGCAAACGGGACAGCCGCCTTCCACCCCGTTAACGGACCCGGGCAACCAAATATTCGGTGCGATACAGGAAACTATTAGGGCCTTGGAAAAGGATCCGAACACAAACTGGAGTCAGGTAAACATCGAGGCACTCCGACAACATTTGTTGGATATGAAAGCTTTTACCGAAGAGGTTGAAGTTCTTAACAAACAGGCAATAAGCATGGGAGTGCAACTACAGGTTCATCCATTGACCGAACGGGCTAAAACGGCCTTAAAACGCGTTTTGATGATGCACCCGGCTATGCTGAAAAAAGAGAAGGGATGGAAAATGGAATCCGAACGAACTGGTAATAAATGGACTATCCGCTGTACAACGACCTCATCCGAGGATGTCCCAAAAATCAGGGCCCTTGGCTACATCGGTTTATTGGCGACGGGAGCCCACCACCAGCGCCATCACTGGATGATTGCTACAGGTAAAATGAAATATCCTCCGGAAATGACCAAGTGATTATTCTATGTTTTGTTCCTATGATTGCTATCAATGTCCGACATTTTACTATACCCAGTGTTACAAGAGTCACCATATATAATTGGGATATTGAGATTAATGATTTAATAAGCTTATTTCGTTTTTACTTCAGACTAGAAAGTCGTGGGATCGATCCTATTTATAGTATTTAGGGCTTTTATATTTTTAGGGTTAATCACTAACACGGGGCCTCAGAAAATAGCAATATAACCCATATATATTAACCCGAATACAGAAAAAGGAATTGTAAAATGGAGTAAGCCAACGACGGATAAAGAATTTTCCAATTAAGGATCAGACTTTCAACAAGATTGGTTTTGGGTCACTCGAAATGAAACCGGAAATTAAAACGTTGGTATTAACAAAATTCCGGGATAAAGACGAGGTATCTATGAACACCCTTAAAAATTTTAAAGAACATAATGAATATGTTGGATTACCGGATCCCAAAAATGGGCACATCGATATTGGGGTTTATGATGACAGTGATATGCGGATGAAATCGGAGCCGGTCAAGATCGATTTTTACCGTATTTCGTACAAAAGAAATTACGGGGAAAATGGTCAGGATGCGGTACTACTTTATAGTCCTGAACATCCACTTGAATGGGATCTAGAAAATCAGCTTAAGGGATATTACCTGCAATTGAGCAAGGAGCTTATCAATGAGCACCGGTACCTGTTCCAAAATCATATGGAATACGGTCAGCATGAGCCCTTGTATCTGACGGAAAATGAAGAAAAGGAAATTGAGGATATTTTTGAGTCGCTGCTGCGTCATTATGAAAAGCAGCCGGAAAACACCTCTGTATTGGTTTCTTATGCCCACGTGCTGATGACACTAATTGAAAACTTTTACAAGCGACAATTCTCTACGGATATAAAAAAATATAACCGCATCGTTACAGAGTTTCAGCAGCTGCTGCATGATTATTACAACCGGGAAACCGATCAGCTGCCCAATGTACAATACTTTGCAGATGAACTTCACCTGACGCCGAACTATTTGGGGGATATCATAAAGCATCATACCAACAGAACGGCCATTGAAACCATCCACGATTACATCATACAGAAGGCCAAAGATTTGCTTCGCCAGAATAATTCGAACATGTCTCAAATCGCTTATGAACTCGGGTTTGAGTATCCCAATAACTTCTCCAAGTTTTTTAAAAACCATACCGAAGTAACGCCTTCAGCATTCAGGAATAGTCACAAAGCTGAAGGTACCAAGGCGTGAATTATTGATGTGTCATCCTGAACCCGCTCCACCACTTCGGGCAGGACCATTCAGACAGTTATTTCTACCAGTCTTCAAAAAAGACTAAATCAGAACCTCTCTCTTAATCGAACAGTAAAATCTATATAGCTTTTTGTAATAAGTATAGGCCAACGGTATTTGGATATGATAAGTTAAGATTGAATTAAAGATTAAAAAGAGGAGATATTAATTATGATCTTAGGAGAAAAATATACGCTATCAAATGGGATAGAAATCCCCAAACTGGGTCTCGGCACGTGGTTTATCAGTGATGACGATGTTGTACAAGCGGTGCAAGATGCTGTAAAGATTGGTTATCGCCATGTTGATTCTGATACAATAAGTTAAGACCGAATTTAAAAGATAATTAAGCGAAAAAAATATTATGAAAATTACACGAAATGGAGAAAACGCTTCTGTGGAAGGACCGGAAGATTGGTTTACC
>Ga0102944_1000514_pt1 | contig 29520 bp, 23 predicted proteins | sample SalPonD_shore_MG_FD_78172 | JGI IMG/M metagenome (GOLD analysis project Ga0102944, IMG submission 78172) | Salt pond soil microbial communities from South San Francisco under conditions of wetland restoration - Salt Pond MetaG... | ecosystem: Environmental > Aquatic > Marine > Intertidal zone >...
AGAGGCAATCTGAATATTATTCGGACCGAATACCTTCATTTTTATATGGAGAGCTTTTTCATAATAGGCTATAGCATTATTATAATCTTTCTTTTGATCGTATATCGATCCGATATTCAAATAAGCAGTAGCCACATTATTATTTTCCGCCCCGATAGTTTGTCGTTTTATCCTGAGTGATCGGCGAAAATAATCAATGGAACGGTCATAATCTTTTTTGTAATAATAAATGGCTCCCAAATTATTATAGAGAATGGCAACTTTAGGATGATTGCGGCCAAACTGTTTTATAAAAATCCGCATGGACATATTGAAATAGTCCTGGGCATTGTCATAATCACCTAATTTGAAATAAATATTACCAATATTATTATAAGTGACTCCGATATTCGGATGGTCTTTATCTAGTATCTTCTTACTTATTTTTAAATCTTTTTTAAAGAAAAGAAGAGACTTCTGATAATTTCCGGTATCCATAAAAATAATGCCCAGGTTATTATAAATATCAGATATTACGGTTGCAGTAGGTGATAACCGGGCTAATCCAAGTTTTAGACCCTGTTCAAGATAATCCCGTGCTTTTTTGTATTGCCCCTGATCCATATAATAGTTTGCCAGGTCATTATAAATTTTTACAAGTGTCAGAAGATCCGATAAATGGTTATTTTGATAGGTTTGCAGAGAAAGCGTAAAGTATTCAAATGTTTTTCCATAATTTTCTTTAAACTCATAAACCCGACCTAATACCCCATACACTTTGCAGGCCGTTAAAGGGTTGATATGCGAATTATTATTAAGGAGTGGATCGATTTTTTTTATATATCCAAAAGCTTTCTTTAACTCTCCTTTGGTACCATATGTAAAAGCGATGTGCGATTCGCTCAATGCCATCTGACCAAAAGCATGGGCTTTTTTATATATGGCAAATGCCATTTTATAGGATTTTATCGCATCGTCATATTTGGCATTGCGTATCTGTTTTTTTGCCTTTTTAATCAGGTTGTTGGCTAAGGTTGTATCAGGTTTATCTACTGATAATGCGTTATACCGCGCTGTTGCTAAGCGTGGTATCGTAAGAAATAAGATTATAAGTGATATGCATGCATACCTTAACCTCTTGCTGAAAATTCCCATTTCCAGATAAACCCCATTCACACTATGATTTTCACGGTAATTCAATATAACCTATTGATTATAAACACGACCAATGAGCTAATGTAAGGGACTCCTGCGTAAAAAAACACATTAGTGTTTAATATTCGTATAAGTTTATTTTACTTTTAAGAGTGTATTAGAGAAGGATTTGGCTGATTCTTAAAAATAATTCTAATATTAATATTTATTAATACTTGTGATCAAACTATTAATAAATAAAAAGTCTTCCGGGTTTTATTCATCCCGATAGGCTCTATTTACAAAGAATAGTAAGTACGTAAAAAATAGGATATTTTATGAAAGCTTGTCGCCAAATAGGGCATTAACGAAACTGGTTCTGTCAAAAATTTGTAAATCGTCTATTTGTTCGCCTACACCGATGTATTTTACAGGAATATTCAGTTCCGAAGATATACCGATCACGATTCCTCCCTTGGCAGTTCCGTCCAGTTTGGTTAGTGCGAGGCCGGTTATATCAACCACACTGGTAAATGCTTTAGCCTGTTGCATGGCATTCTGACCGGTTGAGGCATCGAGTATAAGGATTACTTCATGTGGCGCCCCATCAACGACTTTACCCATTACCCGTTTAATTTTTCCCAATTCTTCCATTAGTGCCCTTTTGTTATGCAGGCGGCCTGCCGTATCCACTAATACAACATCCGTATTCCGGGCTTTGGCAGCAGCTACCGTATCGTAAGCTACAGCAGCCGGGTCGGCGCCCTGGCCTTGTTGAATGATTGGTACCTCTGCCCTTTCACTCCAGATTTTAAGCTGTGAAACAGCCGCAGCCCGGAAGGTATCGGCGGCACCCAGTAACACGTTTTTCCCGGCTTTCTTATATAAATTAGCCAGTTTTCCGATCGTAGTTGTTTTGCCAACCCCGTTTACTCCAACTACGAGAATAACATGCGGTTTATTGGGAAGATTTGCATCAAACTCGGCAGGCTTATCCGGGTTATTATCCTTAAGAAGTGCGATGATCTCTTCCCGTAAAATAGATTGAAGCTCGGAAGTAGAAACGTATTTATCCCGAGCTACCCGATCTTCAATTCGATGTATAATTTCAAGCGTAGTTTTAACGCCAACATCTGATGTAATTAAAATTTCTTCGAGTTCGTCAAGTACTTCATCATCAACCTGGTCTTTCCCAACGACGGCTTTGCCAATTTTATTTAGCAACCCGCTCCGGCTTTTCTCCAGGCCTTTTTCGAGTTTTTCCTTTTTCTTGAGTCCTAACTTATCTAATAATCCCATGAAATTTATTTCAAACTAAATAATTACAATTAATTAAAATCGGCTCCTTTGAGGATGAGCATGAACCGCCTCAGATAATCGCCCAGAGAGAGGACCATTGCGGCTACGGTTATCCACATTAAAACAACATGAACCTGAACACTTTCGGGAAAGTAAAATACGGACAGCCAATATAAAACAATTAGATTTATCGTGATTTTTCCCGCCCATGCTGACATGGGGACCTTTCCCCGCTTATATCGGATGAACATAGCCCCCGATCCAATAATAATATCTCTGGCAATCAGAAAATAAAAGAATAACCATGGTATCATACCAATTATAACAGTGTAGGCAAATAATGAAATAGCAGCAATTTTATCAGCAACCGGATCGAGTATTTTTCCCAGTTCGGAGATCTCATCCATTCTACGGGCAAAAATACCATCCAGGTAATCCGACAATACACCATAAATGATCAGAATGTTAACAAGTAGTGTGGGACGTAAACCGGCTTGATAATGGAAATAGATAATAGGTGCGGCAATTACAATCCGTGACAGAGATATCATATTCGATATCGTGAATATTTTGTGACGCACTCTGAGTTTTTTCCCGTCGATGTTACCGATAGCCTGCAACAGTTTATCCTTGTTTCAATTAAAAAGTTTTGTAAAACCTGTTATCATGATAGTTTTAAAGCTTCTTATATTGATTCCAATATAAGAAAGTCCCGGTTTAATCGGTTTATGATATAACGAATAAAAAAAAGATTACAATATTAAAATACTAAATGCGGTTCACATTTAAATGAAAAACCCATTAAAGCTACTCGAACGAAAATTAAACTCTCAATCTGTTTTCTCAGGGCGCCTGCTTCATGTTTATAAGGATAAGGTTTCCCTTCCCAATGGAGAAAAAACTACCAGGGAATACATTAAGCATCCCGGTGCTACGGCCGTTCTGCCTGTCTTCAAAAATGGAGATATTATGTTAGTCAAACAGTTTCGATATCCTATGGCACAAATATTTTATGAAGTACCGGCAGGAAAGATTGATCATGGTGAAGACCCGGAAATTACGGGGTTCAGAGAATTGAAAGAAGAAACAGGCCTTATTGCGGATCATATTTCTTATGTCGGACATTTTTACCCCAGTATCGGCTATACAGATGAGATCATACATATTTATGTGGCCTGGTCAATTGAAGAAACCGGGAATAATACCGATGACGATGAGTTTCTGATTCCATTCAGAATTTCTTTTCGGGAAGCGTTAAAGATGGTCGAAAGTGGGGATATTTCGGATGGTAAAACAATAATCAGCCTGTATCGCGTTTGGTATTGGTGGGAAGAAAACAAACCATTTGATATTTGATAATCTGCGAATAATGAGTGTTAGAAGTTTATAATCATGCATTTCCGGTAAAATTCATGAATATCAACTATACAAATCCAATCATCACTACCCCTCATGATTAAAAGAAAATTTTTTGAAAAAAGACTTAAACAAGGTCATCATTTTTATTTATATTAAATCCAAATAAAAATGATGACCAATATGTTATAACCTTTTATGGTTAATAATTGAATATGAGAACAAATATGAAGGGTTCAGAAATTTCAATACCAGTCGCAGTCCGTTCGAAGACTGCCCTTCTGCTATTATTTGCTTTTTTTATTGCAACTATTCCTTTAAGAAGTTTTGCCCAGAAAGCGAACACATCTGATACGTCCCCCCGCGCATTAGTTCACGTGTTGGATTATATCGCCCAGGATTATTCCGGTGCCGTTTCAAATGGAAAAATATTAAAACAGAGTGAGTTCGCCGAACAAAAACAATTTAGTGTTTCGGCCGCTTCCATGTATCGCGAATTAGTCAACTCCGGGAACTTGAAAGACAATGGTGTTATTGGAGATAAGATTAATGATCTCCAAAAAAGTATAGATCAGAAAGCTGATCCGAAAGTTATTGCTGATATAGCACATGATATCAAGGATAAAGTAATCAAGGCTACGGGTATGAAAGTGGCTCCGATGAAGTGGCCCAGCCTTGAAAAAGGAAAAACATTATTTGCCGGGTTATGTACAAACTGTCACGGGGCCGAAGGAAATGGAAAAGGGAAATTAGCCGCACAACTGGATCCCAAACCAACTAATTTCATGAGTGGTAAACGAATCACTACATTATCCCCGTTTCAGGCTTTTAATACGATTCGCATGGGGGTTAGCGGAACGGCGATGCCTTCTTTTAAGAAACTGGATGATCAAGAAGCATGGGATCTCGCTTTTTATATTAAATCATTACAATCGAATGCTAATCATCCTGATCTTGCCAGTGCAAAATCCGGTAACCTGAGTACCCTCAGGAGCAAAATTTCCCTGGAACAAGTTGCTACGTTAAATGATCAGCAACTGGAAAAAGCGTTAACGAAGAATAATATCGCAAAACCGGAGATAGCCCTGGCAGAATTGCGGTTGGCCGGACCGAAGGATATTGCCGGGAGCTCACTTGATCTTGCGCGTTCCTACTTAAATGATGTCAGGCAGTTGTATGCTGAAGGACACGTAAATGAAGCTCGTAAAAAAGCGGTTATGGCTTATTTGAATGGTATTGAGCCTGTAGAGCCATCTCTAAGAGCACACGCCCCAGGATTGATTTTTACTCTTGAGCAACAAATGACCTCCATTCGAAGCAATATAGAAGCAAAGGTTTCCGCAGCAAAATTAAATGCAGCCATTCAAACAGCTGATTCTTCTATTCAGAAAGCTTCGATGGTATTGCAGACCAAGCATAATTCACCATGGTTCGATTATATAATGGCCGCCTCCATTCTGCTTCGAGAGGGGCTGGAAGCTTTCCTGATCATATTAGCCATATTGGGTGTTATTAATGCATTGGGAGATAAAAAAGCCGCCCTGTGGGTACACGGAGGCTGGATTCTTGCCGTGTTGTTTGGTGTTGTCGCATGGTTTTTTACAGACTGGATCATATCTATCGGATTCGGCCCTGTACATCGTGAGCTTATGGAAGGTGGTGTATCTCTGGTTGCCGTGGTCGTTTTGCTTTATGTAGGTTTCTGGTTGCATAGTAAAACAGAAGTCAATAAATGGAAAGAATTTATAGATGTCAGGGTTAAAAATATGCTTAAAGGCGGTAATCTTGTCGGTTTGGCATCGATAGCATTCTTCGCTGTATTTCGCGAAGCCCTTGAATCGGTCTTATTCCTTTCTGCATTATCAATAGAAGGCGGCTCAAACGACAATCTTGCTGTTGGAGCCGGGGCGCTTACTGCTATACTTGTTGTGATCATCCTTGGTGCTTTAGCCTTACGTTTCAGTGCCAGGCTACCATTGAGAAAATTATTTAAATATTCATCGTTTATGCTTGGATTACTTTCTGTTGTCTTGGTTGGTAAAGGAATTCATTCACTGCAGGAGGTCGGCTGGTTATCGTCTACCAACGCTCCATTTTCATTTCATATCAGCCTGATAGGCATCTACCCGACATTGCAAACGATCATTGCTCAATTATTAATACTTGCATTATTAGTTGTTGTTTGGAATTATCCGAAATGGAAAGCCCGGCGTTTATACGCTTAGCGAAAGGGAAAATCTGCCGACAACAACTGTATTAGTTACCTTATTCACATTGTATTTCAAACGATGCGTATTTCTCCGGGGACAAATATGATTTATTAACCGTATATCATATTTTGGGTGATGTATAGAATACACTCATTTTAACCCATTGCTATGAAACGGATTCAATTCTTACTTCTCTTTTTTACATTTGTTACCGCTTCACAAATATTTGCGCAATCAAAACAACAATATGGTAACATCGGTAATTTCAAACTTGAAAATGGCCAAACCATTCAAAATTGCAGAATCGGCTATCGGACTTATGGACAGTTGAATAAATCGCAGTCGAATGTGATTATCATTCCAACATGGTTTGGTGGTACAACCAATGGGCTCGCCGGATTAGTGGGACCGGGTAATTTGGCTGACAGTACAAAATATTATGTGATAACACTTGATGCTCTTGGCGATGGTGTTTCCAGCTCACCATCAACCAGCAAAAATCAACCGGGATCTATCTTTCCCGAATTTACTATACGGGATATGGTTAAATCCCAGCATATCTTATTAACCCAAAATCTACATATTCATCATGTTTATGCCGTAATGGGTATATCTATGGGTGGAATGCAGACGTTTCAGTGGATAACAGCGTATCCGGGTTTTATGGATAAAGGGATACCTATAGTTGGTTCTCCCAGACTGACTTCTTATGATTTATTGCTTTGGACAGCCGAGTTACGGGCTATCAACGAAGGAATTGAGAGTCAGGCAAGCGAAGAGTCGATAATGAAAACGGTAGATGCCATTCATACAATGAATTTATATACCCCTTCTTACCGTAGAGATCATACTTCAAGAACTGATTTTAAAAAGTTCATGAATAATTCCGATAAATATTTCAATAAGACATTTAATCCTTTCGATTGGGCCAGTCAGTTACGGGCCATGATGGCACAAAATGTTGCCAAACCATTCGGTGGATCCATGAAAAAAGCGGCTCAATCTGTTAAGGCACAGGTGCTGATTATTCCTTCAAAACAGGATCATATGGTAAATCCGGGGCCGGCAATTCATTTTGCCAATTTAATCCATGCCAGGGTATTAGAACTCAAAAACAATTGTGGTCATATAGCAACATCGTGTGCTTCCGCAAAAATGGATAAAAAGGTCAATCAATTTCTGGAAAATTGAAAAATCACTAATCAACGCGTTCTTTTATGTATCTGTTTTTATAAATTATTGTAATAAAAAGAATAGCATGCTGTTCTTTTGAGATCTTATATAAGGGTTGCCTTTTTGTGCCCCCGATTACTTGTAATTTCTTAACTAATGCTATTCATTGATGTGGAAAGAGTTCAAAGAGTTTGCCGTTAAGGGTAATGTAGTGGATATGGCGGTAGGTATAATAATCGGTACTGCATTTGGAGCCATCACAAAGTCGTTAGTTGCCGATGTAATAATGCCCCCTGTGGGTATGCTCGTAGGGAATGTTGATTTCACTAATCTATTCTGGGTTCTTAAACAAGGCGATCCCGCCGGTCCCTATTTAACCCTGGCAGAGGCGACAAAAGCCGGTGCCGTAACGATTAATATGGGGGTATTCATCAATACGCTGATCAGCTTTTTAATTGTTGCTTTAGCTATGTTTTTCCTGGTAAAAGGGATCAACAGGTTAAAAAGGCAGGAAGAAACAAAAGTTCCCGAACCAACGCCGTCAACAAAAGAGTGCCCTTATTGCGCATCCATCATCCCGATTAAGGCAACAAAATGTCCACAGTGTACTTCCGACTTAAGAGAAAAGAAGACATAAATCAGTTTTCGATTCCAACTTATATTATATAATCATTCTGTCTGAACACTTAATATAACCTCAGGTTTTTAATCTGCCAGCCAGCCAGTGTTCGGGTGAATTGTCACTTCCCGATGATTCATTAACAATCATTCGCAAAAACAGAATATTATTTTACATTAAGAATATTAGTTTTATTATTTATTGTAACCGCTTACATTATTTAAAAATATATCTCGACACAATAAAGTAATTAGATGAAAAAACCACGTCTTAGTTTCTGGCAAATCTGGAATATGAGTTTTGGCTTTTTGGGGATTCAGTTTGGTTTCGCCCTTCAAAATGCAAATGTTAGCAGAATTTTTGAAACCCTCGGGGCCAATATCGATCAGATTCCCATTCTTTGGATTGCCGCTCCTGTAACCGGATTGATTATTCAACCCATTATAGGATATATGAGTGATCGCACCTGGGGACGTCTTGGTCGCCGGCGTCCGTACTTCTTAACAGGAGCTATTCTGGCATCGTTGGGATTGATAATAATGCCCAATTCGCCATTTTTGTGGGTGGCTGCCGGATTATTATGGATAATGGATGCATCTATCAATGTATCCATGGAACCATTTCGTGCTCTTGTAGCTGATAATTTACCAAGTGTTCAACGAACAACTGGATTTGCACTGCAAAGTTTTTTCATTGGTTTGGGAGCGGTTGTTGCCTCCGTCTTACCCTATGTGTTAACCAACTTTTTTAACATTGCAAATACCGCACCCTCCGGAGAGATCCCGGAATCGGTAGCCTGGTCGTTTTATATTGGAGCGGCTGTTTTTATCAGTGGTGTGCTTTGGACGGTTTTCCGGACTAAAGAGTATTCACCGGAAGAAATGGAAGCATTTGATGATGAGCAATCCACACCCGCCAATAAAAATGTTGATCATGATATTGTGCATGCCGGCTATGCCGTCTCTTTTTTGAAAACCGGATGGATTTGGATTATTGCCGGTTTGGTATTTGCCGTTATCGTTTACTATACCCAATGGGAAAAAGAGCTGTATATTTTAAGCGGGTTATTAGGCGCTTTCGGATTCGTTCAGCTGATATCGTCGTTTTTAATACGGCACGACAAAGCGGATACAGGTCTGGTTCAAATCGTGGTTGATCTTTACGAAATGCCCTCAACGATGCGTCAGCTTGCTTTTATTCAGTTTTTCTCATGGTTTGCAATGTTTGCTATGTGGATTTATTCCACAGCCGCTGTGACTCATCACATTTATGGTACCGATGATCCGACATCCGTTTTATATAATCAGGGAGCCAACTGGGTTGGGGTTTTATTTGGGGTTTATAATGGGTTTGCCGCTGTCGTAGCATTTCTATTATCACCATTTGCTAAAATGACCAGCAGAAAAGTTGTTCATAGTATTTCGCTTGTTCTTGGAGGATTAGGACTTATATCATTTTATTTTATATCGAGTCCTCACACGTTGGTCATTTCGGAACTGGGTATTGGTGTGGCTTGGGCGAGTATTCTTGCTATGCCTTATGCTATTCTTGCAGGGGCGTTGCCTCAAAAAAAGATGGGTGTATATATGGGAATTTTTAATTTCTTCATTGTTCTTCCGCAAATTACGGCAGCGGGAATTCTTGGCCCTTTCATCCGGCATCTGTTTAATAATGAAGCCGTCTATGCTCTTGTACTCGGCGGAATTTCATTACTCATTGCAGCTGTACTGACACTTTTTGTACATGATGTAGACGATGTTTATGCCGAAATACCGGCCGAGGAAGCTTTAGAACTGTAAATAGTTAGCAATGATCAATTAACAAAATAGGTATCTCGTTACGAGGCTGTTTGCCTCGTAACGCACACCCGGACGCTCTGCTTCCACTCGATTTATATTAACGTGAATTCGACATAAGGAAATTAAAGAGCAAGAATTTCAAGTAGACTGATGAAAAAGTAGTTTGTGGTATGAACCTGATCATCGTTTCAAAACGGCCACCGTACACGGTCACCCATCTACCGTTTGGAATCATAATTGAATACCTATATAAATCAGGTTATATTAAGCTGATATAGATATAGTTTTTTTTTTGATAACGCCTATAAGGCCGACACCTTTTAACGGTTAATTGTCGGAAGGTTTATCCTTGAACCAGAAGATGCGGTTTATGTTAAAACCGAATCTGAAATCGCCGGCCCAGAAATTATTTCGGGTATTGCGCAACATTCCCTGCATCGTCAAATCCTGAGCATTAGTGAAGAAGAGTTGAAAAACGTGACCACCAGTTTCAAGGTTTAAGTCAACAGAAAAAGTATTATAAATACCCTGGGCTTTATTTACTTCGGGAATATATTCAATGGCCAGGGCGGTATGTCCGGTTAATTTATAACGGCCTGAGAGTCCGACACCGAAATAATTATTTTTTTGTCCGGCATATACCCTGTTATAATGAGCGAATATAGGGGCCACCTGCAAACTCAGTTTAGGAGAAAACTTACGTGCTGCCATCAGCTCATACATAAAACTCATCCTGTCTCCTACAGTATATGATCCCTTAAATGGCTTCTGGATGGTTGTAATACTGGCATTTCCGGCCATAGCCAATTCCAAAGGTACGCTATTATCTTTCATTTGATGCAGGATACTATATTTAAATCGGCCGGTGACAATTTTACCGATACTCGTTCTGCTAAGTCCGACAGATAAATTGTCTGATATTCCATAATCGAGTCCCAAACGGACATTAGCGCCTTGATCGAGGCCGTAAAATTGTTTAACTCCTGAGCTGACTAATCCAAAAGTATGGTAAATAGACATATTCAAGGTGCTTTTATAGAGATTCTTTACAGAATTGGCCAAAACAACCGTTGGAGCTTTAAATACGGCTTTAACAGGTTTATTAACATGAGCCAGGTGAGGGGTTAATTCCTGGCCATATGCATTCTGTGCCAAAGTTCCGGCCATTACGAATAGAACAATGAAGAGGTTTCGAAAATATTTACGTAGCATATCGGATAAATTTTTGTGTATGGAAATATTTTTTTAAATGGCGGTCAGCTTTTCTTTTTTTCCTGTAAGGTGGCTTTTATAGAAATAGCCTGTACTTTATTGACCTTCATAAATAAAATCTTCGGTATTTCGATATTATAATCAGGCAGTTGGAGTTTCCAGGCTGCATGTATAAATAATTGATGTGGTGATTTTTTTAAAATGCCGTTTACGGTTATATGTCTGGATACACCATGAATCTTGAATTTACCCTTCACGGTTACATGTTGTGTATCGGTTGAAGCCGGGTTAAATGGAGAGGTAATTTTACCGTAAAACTGGGCGAAAGGATATTTGTCTGTTTGCAAAAACTCTTCCTGCATGTGTTCATCGCGCAGTTTTACACCGGTACTTAAGGTGCTTAAATCCAAATAAAAAGAAACAGATGAATCAGCCAGATTCACCTGGCCGACGAGATAGTTCGATTTACCCGTAAAATTTTCCAAAGTGGACCGAGAATAGAACTGGGCATATCCGTGTTCCGTTTTATAAATCTGAGCCAGTACCTTTCCCGGACTCATAATAAATATGACTATCAGGCAGATAAATATCGATAAAATTTGGTGTAATCTATGATTAGAACTCATTTGTCGGTAGCCCCGTTATTAATCCATACTCTAATGGTATCGATTTGTGCCGCACTTAAAGGAGAACGTCCCCACGGCATTCGATAACCATGTCGTGGATTCGGACCAATTTTATCATATAAAGGACTACCGGTGGCATTACCGGGTATAATAACTTTTTTACCGTACTCTGAACTAAAACTGTTCATGACATTATTATAACTGGAGAGGTTCACCCCATACGCTGATCCATTAATATGACAATTGCCACTTCCGCTCCCACAGGTCTGATTGAAAATAACCTGGATATGATGACCGTAATAAGTGTCCGGTACCGGGTTTGTATTTGTAATATTATTATTACTGGAACAGCCGGCAGCTATGATTATGATGAAAACAAAAACCGTTAGCCCGGATTTTAGGATAAGCCTGGATATGCCATTCATATATTTATTATCTATAATACGTTTAAAGGGATTTCTGCACGAATTTTTTAAAAGAAAAACACCTGGTTTTAGGTCAACTTATTATTTCCAAATATTTTAACATTGAACGAAGGCTTTGTTCAGGATATTTTATGTTTCATCTTATTCAGATTGAATATAGATATACTAACTTTTACAATTTTTATCTTAGATAGTTAGAATTATAAGGAGGTTACTCGTAACAGAATGGTACGAATCAGGTAAAAAGAAGATGTTTCTGTTACACGTAGATGGATAACTGAATTTTATCTTAAGAGGAGAAATCGATTAAAGAAATCCAATCACTGTTGTCCGATAAAACTTCAAATTCTTAAAATATCGGCCTGTTATAAGTGGATCAGCCAAATTTTGTGGGAATCAGAAAAGAAAGCCCCTAACGGTTGTTTTCATTTAACCTTAATTCGATTGAGTTTTTTAAGATTCGGTAAAAAAGACATAAATAACGCTTTTTAGAAATCCTGCCTCCCAAAAAGAGGGTTAAGAATCCGGTGGAATGCAGCGTTAATCCGGCATGCTTTCGGAACATACTGCTTGATACTTTGGATCAGGCAAGCCCCGGGCAACAGTGAAATCCAATCGCTAATTCTAAACGTTAGTATGCGTGTCAAATACTTTGATGTGATCCCAGTATTGTTTGTATTTTCCTACAAAAGATAAATGAACCGGATCTTGCTGATAGGAATTTAATCCATCACGGTCTTCAAAAAAAGCCTGTATACTCATGGCATAATCATTATCCACAACGTCCCGGTCAACACCCAATGGACCGCCAGCATGCATGGACCGGACCGTATTAATAGCAGCCAGATCGGTAAGGATATCTGATTTCATTTTATCTGCCAAACCTGATGGAGCATCTTCTTTCAAATAAAAATAAACGGAATGTAAAATAGCCATAGTTATCTGTCGATTAATGTTGTTTCCCTGATTGGGACAAAGATATTTCATTCTGACAGAAGAAGCACATTTATAAAATTTATACATGTTAACGGTCGTTAAAATCATAAATAAATTCAATAAAATTCCTCAATCTGATGTATCTTTTTACCGAAATTTATATGAATACTAAGGTATATATTTAAAGATTTATGCAGTACACCCTATCGGATTTCGACTATAATCTACCGAACGATCTTATCGCCCAGGAGCCGGCGCATCCGCGTGATCACGCACGCCTGTTAGTTTATAACAGAGTTACTAGTGAAATCACAGATGATTACTTCTATAACCTGTTAAAATATCTTGATCCTCAAACGACCCTGGTACTGAATAACAGCAAGGTGGAAAAAGCCCGCCTATTGTTCGACAATAAAGAGGTTTTTATAGTTCAGGCAAGGAATAACAATACGGTAGAAGCTATGGTACGCCCCGGGCGGAAATTTAAATTGGGCCAAACGTTGGAGCTTACCGACGGGATCACTGCTAAAATCACACATATTGCAGAAGATGGTCTGCGAACGTTGGTATTTAATAAAGATCTTGATGATCCTGTTTATGACCCATACCGTCATACTCCCTTCCCGCCTTATATTAAACAAAATGAGTTATTGGCGGATGAATACCAGACTGTTTATGCACGGGATTTGGGTAGTAAGGCAGCGCCAACGGCCGGACTCCATTTTACAAAAAAACTGCTACGTAATATAGAAGAAGCCGGAATTGACAAAGCAGAAGTGACATTGCATGTGGGATTAGGTACTTTTGCACCCGTTAAAACGGAAAATATTGAAGAGCACAATCTTCACAGTGAATGGTTTGAAATTGATGACCGCACAGCGAAGCAGTTAAATGCCGCTAATCATATGACGGCGATTGGTACTACAAGCGTCCGTGTATTGGAAAGCTCGGTACAAGATACTCGTCGCTTTCATTCTCATCATTCCAATACCGAAATTTTCATCAAACCAGGCTATGAATTTAAAGCGGTCGATAATCTTATAACGAATTTTCACCTTCCCAAAAGCACTTTACTGATGCTGGTTGCCGCCTTTATGGGGTATGAACCGATGCGCCGGGTTTATAAACATGCTATTAAGGAAAAGTATCGTTTTTATTCCTTTGGTGATGCGATGCTGATTAAGTAAAGCAAACAGACTCTTAAATACGTAATACGCTATTCAGCACAGTAGCCAGGCGCACCCCGGCGTCAAACAGTTGTTGGTCAACTATTGGCTTGCATTTTTTATAATATTTTTTAGTCAGCACGTTGTCTTTCGGCTTGTCTCCATAGGCAAATTTTACAGCCATCCTATGTGATTCCATAGCCCATTCCACGATAGAACCTTTCCGGATTTTATTAATATCTACCGACTTTTCGTGGGCATAATTATTGATTAGATAATTGGCATATTGAGTAGCATCCATGCCCGTTTTATCAATGATGCCATAATCCCAGACACGGTGAAGATTTGTTACATCTCCCATAAATATAACATGCACATCGTTACCGCCACGGTCGTTATTATCCGCAGCATGTAATGGCTGATGAAGATCTGCAATGAAATGGACTAAAAATTTTAAAGCAACGGCACGGGCACTATCACTGTATGCTTTGTCTGATAAACGGACTTCATATTTTTTAATAGCTCCAATCACACAATCCCCACCTTTACAATACTTCGCCGCGTTATATTTTTTAGCATCAAGAGGGATATCGACATAGTGCCATGGGCCTGTCTCAGGATGATCATGGCGATATTCATCAGCCCAGTTAGCTATATCGGCTAATGATTTTGCATGCATGTCTTTCAAAAGAGTCTGCACTTTGCTTTTTGCTTGTTTGGAGAGATAATGAGTGGCTATATCAGCTATAATTTTATGACCTTCGTGCCCCCATGCGTATCCTGTAACGGGTAACAGGCCTGATATAAATAAAGAAGTTGCAAGAATATAATATTTGAAATGTGATGTCCGGTTATAATTCATTTCTCACTGTATTTTTTTTGCCGTCAAAATGTTTGGATGTTTATAAAACTGATAAAACATAAAAATGTTATAAAAATATTTAAAAATCTTATTTAGAGATCGTAAAGATATAAACAATCCTATATGAGTAAATAAATAATTAATAATTATATGTCTCCGACGGTATTTTTGATTTTATTGTCACTTAGTATTACATGGTTATTCCATTTTTATGCACATCATGTGATTAGTCATTTCCTTCCATTATTCTCAATAAGTTAAACGATTTCTGTGCAATTATTTTAAATAATTATGATGTAATACAGATCCCGAAACACATCGTTAACAAATATTTTTACAAACTTAGTAATATTAACATTTTACATATCTGTTAAATTTTTACATGTGTTTTAACATTTATTGAAATATCATTTTACGTCTATTCGCATTTATCATTGTTATACTGTGATTAATCGTGTAGATTCAACGACATTATGGTATCCCCACAGTATTATTTTATCAGACGACAGGGATCGGTGTTTTTAACCTGGAATGTGAATTTAAGTGGATTAAAAATATATGGCTAATAATGAATCAACCCAGCAATGGGGGTCACGCGTAGGACTGATCCTGGCTATGGCGGGAAATGCTGTAGGCCTTGGGAACTTTCTTCGCTTTCCCGAACAAGCCATCCAAAATGGTGGTGGTGCTTTTATTATACCTTACATCATTTGTTTTCTGGTTATGGGTATTCCCTTGTTATGGATCGAATGGTCGATGGGGCGTTTTGGTGGTAAATTTGGCCACCACTCAACACCATTTATACTCGACACCATGGATAAAAAAAGACTTTGGAAATATTTTGGCGTCTTCGGGATATTCACTAACCTTGCCGTGGCCGCTTATTACTGTTATATCGAGTCGTGGACACTTTCATACGTCTTGCATTCAGTATTGGGTACGTTCAATGGTATGAATCAAATACAGGTCGCGCATTTTTTTGACACCTATGTTACAATCGGAAAATCAACGTTTGGCATTCCATATGAAGCTGTCGTCTTTTATATAATTTGTATTATAATTAACACGTCCATCCTGGCCAAGGGACTTGAGGGTGTTGAAAAAGTGGCTAAGATCGGTATGCCGTTATTATTGATGTTCGGAGCTTTTCTAGCTATCCGCGGGTTAACGTTAGGTACTTCCGGAGCAACAGCCGCACATCCTACCGCCAGCGCCTGGGCCGGGTTAAATTTCTTATGGACGCCACAACCGTCGTCTCTCACCAATCCGAAAGTATGGTTAGCCGCCGCCGGACAAATATTCTTTACATTATCAGTCGGTATGGGTACGGTTCATTGTTATGCTGCTTACGTGAAATCGAATGATGACATTGCATTAAATGCCGTTTCAGCCGGTTTTATGAATGAGTTTGTTGAAATTGTATTGGGTAGTTTAATTGTTATTCCGATCGCAGCCGGTTATCTCGGACTGGGATGGTTAAAACAACACGCCGGATTTGGTATTGCCTTCCAGACTATGCCTTATTTGTTTAGTCATTGGGGACCTTTCCTTGCAGCTGTTGCAGGGGTTATGTGGTTCGGCCTGCTGTTCTTCGCCGGTATCACTTCCTCGCTGGCCATGGGTACTCCATGGATGGGTTTCATGCAGGATGAGTTCAATTGGAATCGTAAAAAAGGCGCCTGGTCATTTGGAGCTGTTGTATTATTACTTGGCCTGCCAACTGTGTTTTTCTACAACCTGGGAGTTTTTAATGAATATGACTATTGGGCCGGTACCGTCTCGCTCGTTGTTTTTGCTCTTGCAGAGTCCATTCTTTTTGCATGGATTTTCGGTATGGATAAGGGCTGGAAGGAAATTAATGAAGGAGGAGACATCAAGGTTCCGGATATTTATAAGTTTATTATAAAATTTATAACTCCCCTTTTACTCTTGTTCGTCTTCATAGGATCACTGTTCAAACCGCTGAACAACAATTGGACAACAGCATTTCATAATTTGTTTACCGGTAATGGCTGGGCACTTGACAACTCATCCATTATTAAGCAAATCATGCAGAGCGGTCTCAAGGAAAAAATTGCTGCGGCTACAGATCCTTCAATGATTCACCATTTGCATCAGGTATTATTTTATACAGATGCCGCCAGGATATTATTAACAACGGTCTTTTTCGGCATCTGTGCCATGGTTTATGTAGCTTATCGTAAACGCGTAAGAGAAGGGAGAGCTTAAATGAATGCTACAGCTTTGACTTTAATGATAGTTGTTCAGGTTAGTGTTACCGGCATTACCGGATATTTCTTTTGGAGAGTTTTGAAATCTCCACCTGAACCGGATTCCTATACTGAAGATAAAAAGGAAGAAGTCTGATTTTATGGATTTTTAAGCCCTGTCTGTTTAATTAGTCAGGGCTTTTATCTTCATTACGATCTCGTTACCTCCGTTGAGATTGCTTTTAGCGGGAAACTCTTTTTCCCTCATGCAACAACCTTAATACATATCCCTTTTCAAAATAGGCCAGAGTTGTGTCATCGCTTGTTTGGGTTGTTTGCCAACAAAAATGGACACTCCCGATTCTCTGGAATGTGGAAATCGAAATATCGCCGCTTTACGGACATCTTTATAAAAAATGGAGATATCTTTTTCATTTGACCCGATGATAATCATTACCCGGCCGGTATTGTTATGATAACCCCATAGCCAATAACTGCTATTACTGCTGATCGCCTGGGGGATATGGAAATATGAACTATAATAATTAATGGCACTGGCCTCACCGTAATTATTAGCAAAAACAGCGCATTCCTTTTGCTCGGATTTGGGCAGGGAATGATATATATCGGCTGTTATGGAGGCCATTTTTTCCCATCCCAGCATATCCGCATAATCCTGTGGCAGGCTGTGATATTTACCCGTCTCCCAGCGCAAAGCGGATTTCATATATAGATATTTCGAACCAAATTTGAAATAACGAATCATCCCCGGAACCGAAAAGACAGGGATGCCAACAGGTATGTAAATCAAAGTGCAGCTAATGATTAAACCTATTGATAATTTCTTCAGAAAAACCCACGATTTCCGGTCAATAAACTGTTCTATCATAACGGAACCCGCTGCAATCAACATGGGATAAGAGGCCGCGAGATAATAGGCTTTTCCCTGCTCGATCAACAAAACCATGAGAATTGTAAGATACGCCCACCCAATTGGCCGATATTTTTTTCCTTGTTTTGTAAAAAGAAAACACAAACCAATAATCCAGACCGGGGTGACAAATAACGTTTGCAGGACTTGCATTATCAGAAAGCTCAGAGTATGAACATGAACGAACTGGTATTGATTTAAGATCTGCATCTGTTGGAAAAAGGGCCATTGATGCATCTGTTGCCAGATAAGATTCGGCAAAAAAAGGATGATTGCTATGGCAGCTGAAATCCATGACCATTTTGTAAGAAAATAGGTCCGGTAACCGGTTAGTAATAAACCGGCTGTTATTCCAAATCCGAAAAGCAACATAGTATATTTATTCAACAACCCTATACCTATTGTAATACCAAGCCAAATCCAATATTTAGGTTCATTTGTTTTAAGTACTCGAATGAACAAATAGGCTCCCAAAACAAAGAAAAAGACATTAAATGTAACAGGTTGAAAAAGAAGATTCATCCGTATATAAGCAAGCGCAAATAGATAACTGACACCCGACAATATCCTGGCAAATGAATTTCCTCCCATTTCTTTAGCAATCAACGTAGTAAGCCATAAAGAGAAAGCTCCTGATAGAGCCGGAAAGAAACGTGTTGAATAAAGTCCATATCCGAATAAAATCTTCGTAACTTTGGCTATAAATGCTGTAAATGGCGGCACAGCTATGAAACCCCAACTCAAATGATTCCCCTGCGCCATATACAATAATTCATCTCTCTGGAATCCGAAATCATGATTGATAAATAATGGTATTAAAAGTTTCATTAAAACCATAAGCAATATTATGACAGAAGTGCTATTTACATATTTACCCGGTTCACCGATATAGTGTTGTAATAATCGCGTTGATTTACCGTTATTCGTCATTTTAATGTATTAAAAGAGAGTATTATGGATCCCACATTACATAATATCTGCATGATTCTTAAAATCATCGGATCAGGCTATTAATTTATTTTCTCTTATACCTACTCATTAAAGAGATTGTTGCAAAAGAAATTTTAACTAATCTAACGTGGGTTCGATATAAAATAATTATGGAACCGAAGTCTCGATTTTTTTGACGACTGACGACCGACCACCAACGACAGAGAAATATTATGAGCCTCATAATTCATTTTAATGTGACGTATATCCAATTTTTAATGAACATATATAATTTTTCTGATTGATTATCCTATCTCGAACTCACGTTAATCTACTATTAATCTGACAAATCATTTAGAGTCTTTTAATCATTCATGACGATTCTTTGTAAGATACTAATTGTTAATGGATTAGAGATTTCCTATATAGTATTAGGAGCAATTGTTAACGAATTTCAGGAGCCTGCCATGTCGTCTAACAAAACATTCGACCTAATTGTTATCGGTTCGGGAACCACCGGTACTACTGTAGCACATCGTTGCCGGCAGGAAGGATGGGAGGTAGCAATTATTGATGATCGTCCATATGGTGGTACCTGTGCTCTGCGGGGATGTGATCCAAAAAAAGTTCTCATAGGTGCTGCTGAAGTTTACGATTGGGCATATCGTATGAAAGGGCATGGCATAGATCCGGGTAATTTCAAAATTGACTGGGAAAATCTGATCACATTTAAGCAATCATTTACCGATCCCGTTCCGGAAAACAGGAAAAAAGGTTTCGAAGAAGCGGGGATTAAACATTACCATTCAAAAGCTATAATTAAAGATCCGGAAACGATACAGATTGGCAAACAAACATTAAAGACAAACAATATTGTCATTGCCACCGGAGCTCGTCCACGACCTTTATCTATACCGGGCGTTCATAATATGACGAGAAGTGATGATTTCCTGGAGTTGAAAAAACTACCTGATCAAATAGTATTTGTGGGTGGTGGATATATCTCTATGGAATTTGCACATCTTGCCGTTCGTGCCGGTGCTAAAGTAACCGTTATTCACCGTGGTTCCAATATCTTAAAACATTTCGAATCCTTTTTAACAGGTCAATTAACAAGGGTATCCGAAGAAGCAGGGATAACATTTCATCTTAATACAGAAGTCACGGCCATTGAGAAAAAAAAGAAAATATTTCTTGTGAAAGTAAAAGGACCGGATGGAGAAGCGGAATTACCGGCCGATTTAGTGGTCCACGGTGCAGGGCGCGTACCTAACCTGGATGATATGGGCCTGGAGAATATCGGCATTGAACGTAATAAACGGGGGATAATCGTCAACAACTTCATGCAAAGTGTTACACATGCCAATATTTATGCCGGTGGTGACGCTGCTGACACGGGGATGCCGTTAACGCCGATTGCCGGCCTGGATGGACAAATAATTGCGGATAACCTGTTACATGGTAATGACCGAATACCCGATTACAGGGGAACGGCCACAACCGTTTTCACTATTCCACCACTCGCTATGGTCGGATTGACGGAAGAACTGGCCAATGCCCGGGAACTCACCTATCGTATAAATGAAGCCGATAGTTCGGAATGGTATTCGACAAGGAGAACCAATCATAAATACTCAGCATTTAAAATACTAATTGATGATGAAACGGATCTTATCATCGGAGCTCACTTATTGGGTCCGGAGGCACAGGAAATGATCAATTTGTTTTCAATGGCTGTGCGGGCTGAGATACCCGTGTTCCATTTGAAGAAAATGCTTTTTGCTTATCCCACGGCCGGGTATGATATAAAAAACATGTTATAGCAGTTATTGTTTACTTTCTTACCAGTTACCGTTCAGGTTGTATCCGGTAAAAATTATTATGTTTTGCCAGCTTCAGGGGGTGGTTATAGACATAAGATAGATTTTGAGATGTGAATACATGCTCTTTGGGTCCGTCGAAGGCAATATTTCCGTCTCTCAGTAGAATAATACGTTCAATTTCAGGGAAAATCTCGTCGATATGATGCGTTACCAATATAATAGTGGTTCCCTCTTTAGCGATTTTACGGATTTGTGACATACATTGTTGACGGGCCACGATATCGAGTCCGGTGGTTGGCTCATCCAGTACCATTACCCTGGGCTCCGTCACCAGAGCACGGGCGATGAGAACACGTTGTACTTCACCGGTGGACATTTCATTAAGGATATATCCGGCAAGATATTCCGACTCCAGTTGTTCCAGTATGGAATAAGCTTTTTCTCTCATCTTCTTTGTGATTTCCTGGTGCGGGAAGAGGCCGAAACTCGAGTAAAATCCGGAAAGTACAACATTGAGTCCCCGTATTTTTCCAAATCGAATATTATTAAGAAAATCCTTCTGCATAAGATCCGAAACGATACCCATTTGTGAGCGTAATTCCTCTACATTCCATAACTCTTTTCCGAAAACGCGAACAGGTGGTGGACCGTCTTCCGGTTCCATAGCATAGAGTTGCCGCGTCAGGAGTTTTATCAATGTCGATTTACCTGAACCATTGGGGCCGATAATTGCTGTTTGTTCATTAGAATTAATGACTAGCGATAAATCCTTTAAAATACGATTACCGTTTATTTCTACCGTGGCTTTTTGTATTTCAAGAAAAGGAGGATTTGCCGTTGATGTTATTGGATCGTTCATTGTTTGCGTACCTGGTTTTAATACTTTATCATCGACCGAATTAATCTATCAATTATGTGGTAAATATGTTAGATAAATAAAAAGTGTTTACCGGGATAATTACATTATGTAACGTGAGGTTTGGATAAGAATCGCAGAGTGTAATAATTACATTGAGAATACGACCTGTGAAAATATAACATATCATGACGACGGATGACTGACCATCGACGACACGGACCCACAGAGCTGTTTTGATGCATAAAGCATGATTCCGATACCGAATTCACGTTGATTATACGGTTTTTCAGATTAAATAATGTTTAATTAATATTAGAGCATTTCTCTGTCGTTTGTGGTCGATTGTCGGTAGTCATTGAATAATCTAATTTAACAGCTACTTTTATTAAGTAGATAGATTATAAGCTTAAACAAACCTCACGTTATGTATGTAACTATTAACGTATATATTGGTATATCAATAGTTCAACAGAAACGGGCATATGATTATTTCATATGAAAAAGAAATCTAAAAACCGGCCAATACGTAATATATCAGATACGGCACGTTGGGTAGCATACTACCGCAGTATGGAAACAGAACGAGAAGATGCGTTGTTTAAAGATCCATATGCAAAACTATTAGCCGGTGACAAAGGTAAAGAAATAGTTGATAAACTTCCGTTTGGCAGGAAAAACGCCTGGGGTATGATTGTTCGAACTGTTATTATGGACGAATATATCATGCAATGTGTGTCGGAATATGGGGTAGACTCAGTTATAAATTTGGCAGCCGGACTGGATACGCGTCCTTATCGGATGAATTTATCTTCTTCATTGCATTGGTATGAAGTTGATTTACCTGATATTATTCAATACAAAGAAAAGATCCTTGCCAATGATCAGCCAATATGTAAGTTTGAACAATTAGCCCTGGATCTGCGGAATTATCATGCTCGTGATGCATTCTTTAAGCGTATCTCTGAAAACTCCCAAAATGTATTGATTCTCACAGAGGGTTTGCTTGCCTATCTGAGAAAGGAAGAAGTGGAAAAATTGGCTTCAGACCTGCATAAATATTCCAATTTCACATATTGGGTCTCTGATATCAGCAGACCCAAAGCGTTAATTAAAATGAAAAAGTATTACGGTAAATATCTGGAAGCTGCAAATGCCATGATGCATTTTGCTCCTGAAAATGGAACAGAATTTTATAAACCTTTAGGATGGAAATGTGAGGACTATCGTTCAGCTTATGAAGAAAGTCGTAAGATCAATCGAAAAATGATGTTTGATTGGATTTTTAGATTTTATGCGATGGTCATTCCACCCCTATACCGGAAAATAATGAGAGATTATGATGCCGGTATGGTTTTATTAAATAGAAGTGATTCACTATAAATTTCTCAAATGTTAAAATAATTTTCTAATCTCTTAAATAACCGTTGAATTTTCATTTTTTGGTAAGTATTATGATTAATAAGTATATATCTTTATAGTTATTAAATAATTATGGTTAAATATATATGTGATTCTTATTTAAGTTCTTTTCTATTAAAATGCTTTTATCAAGAGAGGTCAATTCGCTGGTGACATCATTTTAAAAGCGAGGCCTAATTTCCAATCTTAATATGAGATGATTATGCTTACAGACAAATTATTAGTAAAAGAGACGAAAACATCTGATTATATAAGCGATGTAATAGCAGAAGTTTCAGCTAAAAATCATAATGAACCCGAATTCATTCAAGCTGTAAAGGAAGTAGCCAAATCATTATCTGTTGTTTTTGACAAACATCCCGAATTCAGGAAGCTGAAAATATTGGAACGACTCATTGAACCCGAAAGAATTATCTCTTTTCGTGTCTCCTGGGTCGACGATAACGGAGAAGTACAGGTTAACCGGGGATACCGGGTAGAGATGAATAATGCCATTGGTCCTTATAAAGGTGGATTGCGTTTTCATCCATCCGTTAACCAGGGCATTCTGAAGTTTTTGGCATTTGAACAGATCTTTAAAAACAGCCTGACCTCCTTACCTATGGGAGCCGGAAAAGGTGGATCTGATTTTGACCCTAAGGGAAAAAGCGATATGGAGGTAATGCGTTTTTCTCAGGCTTTTATGAATGAACTATTTCGTTACATTGGCCCAAACACGGATGTTCCGGCAGGAGATATTGGTGTCGGAGGCCGTGAAATAGGTTATTTGTTTGGTCAGTACAAAAAACTGAAAAATGAATTTACGGGTGTTTTGACTGGTAAGGGTTTGGATTGGGGGGGATCGCTGATCAGGCCACAGGCCACCGGTTACGGCTCTGTTTATTTTGCCGCAGAGATGCTGGCTACCAAACATGATACAATCGAAGAAAAAACATGCCTCGTCTCGGGAAGTGGAAACGTAGCCCAGTATACGGTCGAAAAAATCCTGCAATTGGGCGGGAAGGTGATTACACTCTCCGATTCGAGCGGATATATCTACGATGAGGAAGGTATCGATGAGGAAAAATTAAATTATGTGATGGACCTGAAGAACGTGAGAAGGGGGCGTATCCAAGAGTATGTCGAAAAATACAAACATGCGGTTTATACTCCTGTTGATCCTTCATTAGACTATAATCCCCTTTGGACTCATGAAGCGGATTGTGCATTCCCAAGTGCCACTCAAAATGAAATAACTGCTAAAGACGCACAAAATCTTCTGAAAAATGGAGTCTATGTAGTTTCAGAGGGCGCTAATATGCCAACTACCCCCAAAGGAGTCGATCTGTTTCTTGACGCACATATTCTGTTTGGCCCTGGTAAAGCTGCCAATGCCGGCGGTGTTGCCGTCTCCGGCTTGGAAATGACGCAAAACAATCTGCGTTTACCATGGAGCAGAAAAGAAGTCGATGACCGTCTGAAAAATATTATGAAAAATATTCATAGTCGTTGCATTGCGATGTCTGAAGAATATAAAACTCCGGGCAATTATGTCAATGGTGCAAATATTGGCGGTTTCATGAAAGTAGCCGTGGCCATGAGTGATCAGGGTATTGTTTAGATTATTCTGGCATAGAGTATAGAGCATAAGAATCCGCCTCAAGTGTAGAATATGATGGATGTGCTATATTCCATCAGGTCATTATCGGTTCTAATTATTGGTGAATGCGGTAATACCGAGGGCGATAACCATGCACATCATACCGGTACCTACAATCGGACCGGGTTGTTCACCCAACTGGATCCATGCTGCCACAACTCCAACAACCGGTACAATTAATACGGATAAACTGCTGACATTTGCCGGAAGCTTCTGCAACAGGTAGTACCATAAAACCCATGCAACGACTGTCGCTGCAATGACATTATACAGTACTGCTCCGATAAGTACCGTGTTCCACTGAATGGGCGGCTCGTGGATGCTAAAGGCGGCTAGCGCAAGTAACGGAAGGCCGAATATCATCTGCCATGCCGTTACAGATATTAATTCTTTCATACCCGCAGTTGGTATTTTTTTGAATACGATTACACTTGCACCCCAGGCTAATCCGGCTACAATACCCAGTAAGTTATCTTCGAGTCCACCATTGATAACCCATGGTTTTACGATGAGTACCAGACCGGCTAAAGCCAATATGACTGCTAACCATTGTGCGCCTTTTACCCGTTCGCCCAAAAAGGGCCATGATAATAGTATCACCCAGAAAGGCATACTATAAGCAAAAACGGCGCTTTTACTGGCCTCTCCATGTGCAACCGCCCACGATATGAGTCCGAGGTAACAAGTTGTTTGGAGTAATCCAAGAAGGAAGGTGCGACCGGGATATTTGGGTTTTATGGGTTCATCTATAAATATGACTAACAATAATAGCAACACAGCACCACCCCCAACACGCATCAGGGCGAAGTACATGGGAGAGCAATATTGCATGGCAATTTTCATAAAAACCCAGTTATATCCCCAAACCAGGGCCAAAATACCAAATGCTATTACAGGGCCTTTTGAAAGCGGGCTAACTGCTTTTGAGTTGTTTGTCATATTTAATCTTTAAAACCTGCGTGAATGTGAATTACTGTATAATGTTTTGCCGGTTTTCATCATTCCATGTAACTTTGCCGGAAGGAAGATAACTATTCCATTTAATGTATTGCGAATTATAAGATGATTAATGGAAGAAAATTCTCATCTATCATATTAGGAAAGAACACGGATGAAGCGGACAATACGGATATACACGGGCAAATGGAAGTAATAATCCAATCGGCCCGGGAGCATTTTTATAGTGCCTTTTTTGGAAATGTATAAATCAAAATTTCCTTGATGAAATAAACGTTAAATTTTCGTTTAAAGAATACTTCACATTAAAGGTTTGGGTATTGATCCGTATATTAAATTCAAATAAAGAAGTATCATGAATCATTAATGGATTAAAAGGAAATTTACTTCCATGTCTACAAAAAAACTGATATCACTTTGGAATGAATATCTTCAGGATGAAATCGATGCGGCTTATCTGTACAGCTGTCTAACGGCTATCCAGGAAAAAGATGAACGCCGTGACTTATTCAGCAAATTGGAGAATGTTGAGAAAAAGCATATTCAGGCATGGAAAGATTTCTTCGATAACGAAGACGTCAGGTATAAGATATCCGGTCCGACCGTTAAAGCACGGTTAATGAGCTGGATCGCAAAACATGTTAGCCGTGATTTGATTGAGCGGTTGGTGTTACGGGAAGAATCAAATGAAGTAAAAGCGTATTTGCGTCTGCACAGGCGAAGTGGTGATCCTTCCACTCAAAAACTGGCCAAACAATTAGCCGGTGATTCGGCTGAACATGCCGATATGTTGAGTACATTGCTCAATACCGATTCGGAGCCCTGGCACAGTGCGGAGTCGGGTGGATTAGTCAGGGATGTTGTTTACGGATTTAATGATGGGCTTACGGCTAATTTTGGTTTAATAGCCGGTGTCATAGGGGCGAAAGTGAGTGCTCATTTCATATTGATATCCGGTATATCGGGTATGATCGCCGATGCTTTGTCAATGGGATCTTCCGGTTTTTTGGCTGCAATGAGTGAGAAAGAGGTATTCGAGCATGAAAAAGCCATGGAAGCAGAAGAAATTCGTGTGATGCCTGAATTGGAGACTGAAGAGTTAGCTATCATTTATGAAATGAAAGGGCTCTCTAAAGAAAAAGCACAGCAAATGGCAGAAGATATCATGAAAACCCCGAAAAGGGCTCTTTCGGATATGATTCACGAAGAACTCGGACTGGCCGAACCGCAGATCACGCCTCTAAAAGAAGGCTGGGTAACGGGTCTGGCAACAGCCATCGGCGCACTGATACCCGTCATTCCGTTTATGTTCTGGCAAGGTATGACAGCCATTATCATTTCCTTTATTATATCGATGTTGACCCACTTTATGGTTGGGGCGGCCCGCAGTTTCTTTACAGGAAGAAGTCTTATCCGCAGCGGTTTCGACATGTTTGTAGTCGGATTCGGTGTAGCTGTGGCCGGATACCTGATCGGTGATTATATTTTGGCCTATTTACGATAAATAAACAAGTCCTGCGAAAACCTAAGTATGCAATACTATTAGGTATTCCAGCCCGGCCATAAGAACATAGACAGATGTATGCGTGAAACGCCAAGATTATCTGCCATTTTACGCGCAAAATCCTGGTATTGATTGGCTACATCAGGCTTAAGGAGATCTAAACCGGACCATTCGGGCAGATAATTATTTTTCTCATATCGACGCAGGCCGTCCACGGTTCTTTTAACCAGGGGTAATTCGAATAAATGCTCTGCCAGGTATAAATCGAAAGACTCACTTAAATATCGATTATAAAGAGCCATTTGAAGAAAGCTGTTTATGGCAGTTCTTGCCGTACCCCAGGTTTTATGATTAGAAGAAAGAACCTCTTCCAGTTCCCGGGTGGCCTTGTCCAGTTCTTCCTTAAACTTCTCTTTTTTTTCAGTTGCAAAACGTGACAAATCCAGTTTGGCTGAAAAGATACGAAGGTCCTGTAATTCGTCAACTTCGTTCTGGTAACCCAAAAATTTTGGTTGTAATGATTCATATGCCACCTTTTCTTGCATGGTATGTAAAAATTTCTCGCCATCCATAATATCTCCTGATTTCACTAAAATATTCTTTTTCTATATATGTAATAGCAATTTTTAAAGTAGAAACGTTCAGAGGATTTATGATGAAAGGTTTATTTTTCGATCTTTTGAGGGATTTTACTCATAGCCCGTTCCGTCAGGGCTGTAATTGTAAGGGAGGGATTGACACCGGGATTGGCCGATATTGTTGATCCGTCACAAATAAACATATTTTCATAACCAAACACATGATTGTCCCTATCAATGACCCCTTCTGTGGCATCTTTACCCATTACGGCACCGCCCAGGATATGCGCAGTTGTAGGTATTCCGGCCAATGTCTCGGTGAGCAGCATTGTAGGTTTACCGTCCACGATACCGGAATATCGTTCCGCCAGATCTCTGGCTTCCGGGATGAAAGAGGTCGGGCGTTTTCCGGTCGAAAGGTTACTCTTCATACCCAATATTCCTCTTTTAAAGCGCAGAGTGCTATTCAGACTCTGCATAAAGAGAAGGATTTGAGTTCGTTTCGCCCAGTCGTCCACCAACCATATACGAATGTTATTGATCGGATGACGGACCAGGTCCCATAATATTCGTCCAATACGCACCAGCCAGTTTTTCCCAAAGGCCAAAGGTGACATCAGTAATCTCCAGGCACCGGCGCCTGCTGAATAACGTACCGGTTCAAGATGGCTGTTATCATCCGTATGCAGGATGGAACCGATGGCTACGCCTTCTGAAAAATCCGTTTTTTTATTGTAGGTAGTCACTCCAATGAGGCTTTCGGAATTAGTGCGGATATCCTGACCTATTTTATCTGAAATATTAGGAAGAGATTGGCTCTTGAGCTTTAACAGTAATTTGACCGTACCCATCACGCCACCGGAAAAGATGACGCCTTTGGCCGTGATAGCTCCTTTTTTCTTGAAAAAAGAAGTTGAACGTTTCCATTTTATGAGATAACCGTTTCCCCCGTCTTCACTATTTAATGGCAGCACATCATAAACTTCCGATTCAGCCTGGATTTGTGCTCCCTCCCGTTGTGCCAGGTACAGGTAATTTTTATCCAGGGTATTCTTGGCATTATACCGGCAGCCAAGCATACATCCTCCACAATAAATACACCCGCTTCTTTTTGGACCCTTACCATCAAAATAAGGATCATTAACTGTTTTGCCAGGTTCTCCAAAATAAACGGCTACATTTGTCGCTTGAAAAGCCTCTTCTTTGCCTATTTCTTTGGCTAATTTTCTAAGGGCCACATCACCAACCTGTAAGCGAGGATTTATATTGGCTCCCAGCATTTTAAGAGCTATGGGATAGAATGGTTCGAGCTCTTTTCTCCAGTCGGCGAGGTGAGCCCAGCTTTCGGCGCTAAAAAAACGATCTTTAGGGATGGGCAGGGTATTCGCGTATACCAGTGAGCCACCACCGACGCCCACACCTGAAAGAACGGCAACATGACGAAAAAAAGTGAGCTTGAATAGGCCGAAAAATCGTAGAAGTGGAAGCCAAAGCCATTTTTTCAGGTTCCAGTTTGTTTTCGGAAAGTCTTTTGCCTTAAACCACTTTCCCTTTTCAATAACCAGTACTTTGTACCCTTTTTCAGATAACCGCAATGCTGAAACCGAGCCGCCGAAACCACTTCCAATGATAATGTAATCATAATCGTATGTTGTATACTTACTCTCACTCATCTTCTTTGATTTGTTAAGCCTCAGATAACATTAAATCCTGTCATAATAAAACGGTATGTCATTGTTTTTTATTTTAAAAACTGTTCAGTATGATAATGCCGGGGTATCCCTTAAATAGGTATCATCCACGAGTTGAGTCAGTATGAAATGAGCGACATCAGCACGGGATATTTTGTTTTCCATTTCCTCAGGCGGTTTACC
>Ga0102944_1000517_pt1 | contig 29480 bp, 29 predicted proteins | sample SalPonD_shore_MG_FD_78172 | JGI IMG/M metagenome (GOLD analysis project Ga0102944, IMG submission 78172) | Salt pond soil microbial communities from South San Francisco under conditions of wetland restoration - Salt Pond MetaG... | ecosystem: Environmental > Aquatic > Marine > Intertidal zone >...
AGGACAATACCTGGATCCCGTCATGAGAAATATCGAAACATTCCTTGAGGATACCCAAGAGAATGTATCCGGAACGGTCAGTATTGCTTTACATCCTTATCGATTTGAACTCGAAGGAATCTCTTCGCCAAATGACTTAATGAATGCCGAATTTGGTGATTATGGAGAAATGAATAAAGCCTGGAGCAGTCAGGATGTGAAAGGCTTCGCCAAGATCCTGTCCAATCAAATTAAGATTCATGAATCGGTGAACAACTATGATTAATGTCGGAATTGTTGGGGGAACAGGATATACAGCGGGTGAACTTATTCGCTTGCTAATTAATCATCCTAAAGCCAAAATTGATTTTGTTTACAGTACGAGTCGTGCAGGCGATTCGATAACAGCTGTACATCAGGATTTGCTTGGGGAGACAGATCTTATATTTAGCTCAGAAATAAATCGTGATATTGATGTACTATTTCTATGTACGGGACATGGCAACTCCACCAAGGTTTTGAATAATAGTCCCGTCTCTCAAAAAACAAAAATCATCGATTTGAGCAATGATTTCAGGCTAAAGGGTGATAATAAATTTGATGCTCGCACTTTTGTTTACGGACTCCCGGAATTACAGAGATCTGAGATTATCAAGGCAGATAATATCGCCAATCCGGGCTGCTTTGCAACGGCTATTCAGCTGGCGTTGCTCCCCCTGGCAAATGTATCTGCACTTAAAAATGATGTGCACATTCACGGCATCACCGGTTCTACAGGAGCCGGGAGTTCACTGCGTGAAACAACACATTTCACTTGGCGCGATAACAATGTTTCGATTTACAAGGCGCTGGATCACCAACATATCGGGGAAATAGAGCAAAGCATCAAACAGTTGTCATCTTCTTTTGATTCGAAGCTGAATTTCATCCCGGTGCGCGGAAATTTTGCACGCGGCATCTTTGTCTCTGCCTATACCCAAACTGATCTGTCGCTGGATAATGCTCAATCACTTTACACCGAATTTTATGAGGATGCCCCCTTCGTGCATATCAGCACAGAACCGCTCTATCTGAAACAGATTGTAAATACCAATAAATGCCTGTTGCATCTACAGAAAAAAGACGAACAGCTGTTAGTTAGCAGTATCATCGATAACCTGTTAAAAGGCGCATCGGGACAGGCTTTACAAAATATGAACCTCATGTTTGGCTGGGATGAGACCACCGGACTTAAACTTAAACCCACTCACTTTTAACATGGAAATCTTCAACGTATATCCCCTCTTAGATCTGGAACCGGTAAAAGCCAAAGGTGCTTACGTTTATTGCCAGGACGGCAAAAGGTACCTGGATTTTTATGGCGGGCACGCGGTGATTTCAATCGGACATTCGCACCCCCATTACGTAAATAAAATCAGTGATCAATTACAGAATATTGGCTTTTATTCAAATTCGGTCCAAAATCCTCTGCAAAAAATATTTGCCAATAAGTTGGGTGAGATCTCCGGTTATGAAGATTACCAAGTCTTCTTCAGTAATTCGGGAGCCGAATCCGTAGAAAATGCCCTCAAAATGGCATCCTTCCATAATGGAAAATCTAAAGTTATTTCATTTGATAAAGCCTTTCACGGCCGAACGAGTAATGCACTTAGCGTCACAGATAATGAAAAATACCAAGCTCCCATTAATCAAGATAATGAAGTCATCTTCATTGATTTCAATGATCTGGCGGGATTGGATCGTGAACTCAGCAAGGGGGATGTCTGTGCAGTTGTTATAGAACCGATACAAGGCATTGGCGGCATCCGGGTATTTGATGATGTCTTTTTACAGCAAGCCAGTCAGCTTTGCAGGGAACACAATGCTGTGTTGATCTGCGATGAAATCCAATCCGGTGCCGGAAGAACAGGTAAATTTTTTGCGCATCAACATGCAGAAATCAAGCCCGATATTATCACTATTGCCAAAGGCATGGGCAACGGATTTCCCTTTGCAGCAACATTATTGAGTCCTGATTTCGAACCCTGGTACGGACAGTTGGGATCCACATTTGGCGGCAATCATCTTGCTTGTACTGCCGCTACCGCTGTGCTTGAGGTCATCGAAGATGAACAGCTGATTCACAATGCCAATGAAGTTGGGAAATATTTCAAGCAACAGTTGTCAAGACTTCCGCAGATCAAAGAAGTACGCGGACGAGGTCTGATGATCGGGGTAGAATTTCCTTTTCCAATTAAAAAACTCCGGCAAAGGCTGATCGAAGAAGAACAAGTGGTAACCGGTGTCTCTTCGAATCCCAATGTTCTGCGGTTACTGCCACCATTGAATATTTCAAAGAAAGAGACCGATCAATTTATCAATGCAATGCAAAACGCTTTAAAACAACACCAACTATTACAATGAAGAACTTTACATCCGTAGACGATGTCCCGCAACCTCAAGAACTTATTCAACAAGTTCTTACTATTAAAAATAATATAAGCCAATCAAATTTAGGCCAAGGCAAGACGATGGCTCTAATATTTTTCAATCCCAGTTTACGGACACGGCTGAGCACGCAAAAAGCCGGGAATAACCTGGGGATGAATGTCATTGTGATGAACATCAATGCGGATTCATGGGACATCGAATTTGAGGACGGTACCGTGATGAACGGCTCAACCCAAGAACATATTAAAGATGCCATCCGAGTCATTAGTGGTTATTGTGATATCATGGGCGTTCGAACGTTCGCAAATTTAAAAGACCCAAAAGAGGATTATGAAGAACAAGTCCTGAATAATTTTTTAAAATATTCTTCGGTGCCCGTAATCAGTCTGGAATCAGCTACACTACATCCTTTACAATCTCTGACTGATATGGCAACCATAGCATCATCCGGAATAAAAAAACCGAAAGTCGTACTCAGCTGGGCTCCCCATCCCAAAAAACTCCCTCAGGCCGTAGCAAACTCTTTCCTGGAATGGATCGTCAAAACACATGCAAATATTACGTTGACACATCCCAAAGGCTATGAATTAAATGAGACATTTACCCGGGGTATTCCAGTTTCTAATGACCAAAATGAAGCCTTGAAAAACGCCGATTTCGTCTATGCAAAAAACTGGGCCAGTTTTAGTCACTACGGACAAACACCGAAAGTTCAAGACGACTGGACAATTACCGCTGAGAAAATGGACATGACAAATGACGCAAAGTTCATGCACTGCCTTCCCATTAGAAGAAATGTAGTCGCAACCGATAAAGTTATTGATAATTCGATGGTATACGAGCAGGCTAAAAATCGCGAGTATGCCGCGCAAGCGGTGATTCAAAATATCCTGGAGGAATTGTAATGCAGATACTGAATATCATTAAGATCGGCGGTAACATTGTTAACAACGATAACCTTCTGGATAATTTTCTTCAGAAATTTATCCAAATTGATGATCCTAAAATTTTGGTTCATGGTGGCGGTAGCTCGGCTTCGGACTTATGTAAGAAGCTGGACATTCCCATCCGAATGAATCGCGGTCGTCGTATCACCGACGCCCCTGCCCTGGATGTAGCAGTCATGGTCTACGCCGGCCTAATTAACAAAAATATTGTTGCAAGGCTGCAGGGTTTGGCATGCAATGCCCTGGGGTTATCGGGCGCTGACTTAAATACCATCCCCGCTAAAAAAAGAACTGCTGCCGAGATCGATTATGGTTTGGTCGGTGATATCAATCCGGATAAAGTAAATTCATACTTTATTCAGCGATTATTGGATGAACAGATTGTGCCTGTCTTTCCGGCGATTACCCACGATAATAAAGGGCAATTGCTCAATACCAATGCGGATACCATTGCTTCTGCCCTGGCCATAGCTCTATCCAAAAAATATGATGTACAACTGACGTACTGCTTTGAAAAAAACGGTGTGCTTCAAGATGTGGACGATGACAGTTCACTGATTAATCATCTCACCGAAGAGCAATTTGAAGATTTAAAGCAAAATGGCACAATTAACGAAGGGATGATACCCAAACTGGATACAGCCTTCCAAGCACTCGGAAAAAATGTACAAAGCGTTTATATCAAAAATGCGAAAAATCTAACCAATCAAATTGGAACTGAGCTTGCCCTATGAACCAGCTATTTAACGAAACAATTAACCTATTAAAAAAACTGATCTCTACGCCTTCATTTTCGAGGGAAGAAGATGATACTGCTAATATTATTCAAGAATTTCTGGCGGATAAAGGAATTACGACGAATCGCCACATCAATAATATTTGGGCTGTCAATAAATATTTCGATGAAGACAAACCTACGATATTACTCAACTCTCATCATGATACGGTAAAACCCAATTCGGGTTATACAAAAGAGCCATTTGAGCCGGTCATAGAAAATGGCAAGCTTTTCGGTTTGGGATCAAATGACGCCGGAGGGTCGCTGACCTCACTTATAGCTGCGTTTGTCCACTTTTATGAAAAGAAGGATCTAAATTACAATCTGGTTTTGGTTGCTTCTGCTGAAGAGGAAATTTCGGGAGATAATGGAATAATATCTGTTTTGAACAAAATTCCGGATATCAATTGCGCCATTGTGGGTGAGCCTACACAAATGCGAATGGCCGTAGCAGAAAAGGGATTGATGGTGCTTAATTGCACGGCAAAAGGTATTAGCGGGCATGCAGCGCGCGAAGAAGGTGAAAATGCTATCTATAAAGCAATGCAAGATATAGAGTGGTTTCGAACTCATCAATTTTCAAAAAAATCTGAGACATTGGGACCGGTGAAAATGACCGTAACCGTCGTCCATGCGGGTAGTCAGCATAACGTCGTACCTGATACCTGTGATTTTACCGTAGACGTCCGCAGCACCGATGCTTACTCGAATAAAGAGGTTTTAGAAGTAATTGAGGATCATATTCATTCAAAAGTACATCCGCGGTCTATACGACTGAATCCATCTTTTATTCCGCTCGATCATCCAATTGTAAAAGCCGGAAATGAATTGAAACTGGAAAAATACGGATCACCTACATTATCGGACCAAGCCTTTTTGTCTGTACCCTCGCTGAAGATCGGTCCCGGAAAATCGGCACGATCTCATACGGCGGACGAATTTATTTATCTGGATGAAATCAGGGATGGAATTGAAACGTATATCCAGCTTTTAGATCTGGTGAACAATTGGTCATCAGCTTGATAAGGTTGTGAGAACAGATCCTGAAACAAGTTCAGGATGACACGAACAAATAAATAACAAATTGCCGCTAACAAATAACCGAATTAAAAATGAAACTCTGGGATAAAGGACAGCAATCAACCAATGTGCTAATCGAACAATTTACGGTTGGTGATGATCGGGAGCTGGACCTTCAAATTGCCGAATATGATCTCCGGGCATCCAAGGCACATGCCCAAATGCTGAATAAAGTTGGCCTGCTTGATGATGAAGAATGCAAACAAATCAGTTCTGAACTAGATCGAATGCTCAGGGAAGCTGAAGAAGGAAACTTCGCCATCGAAAAAGATTTCGAGGATGTCCATTCCAAGATTGAACATGAGCTTACCCAAAAACTGGGGGATACAGGCAAAAAGATTCATGCAGGTCGTTCCCGTAATGATCAAGTGCTTGTCTGCCTGCACATGTATGTAAAAGAGCAGATAAATGAAATCAAGAAAAAAGTGAAAAACCTGTTTGAACAACTGATTAAATTAAGCGACCAACACAAACAGGTGCTGATTCCCGGCTATACACATATGCAGATTGCCATGCCCTCCTCGTTCGGACTCTGGTTTGCCGCCTATGCAGAATCTTTAGTTGATGATTTACATCAACTAAATGCAGCTTACAGAATTGCGGATCAAAATCCCCTGGGATCGGCCGCCGGTTATGGAAGTTCTTTGCCTTTAAACCGCCAACTTACTACAGATTTGCTGGGATTTGAAACTCTAAAGTACAACTCGGTCTCAGCACAAATGGGGCGCGGAAGATTGGAAAAGTTTACAGCCTTCGGGCTGAGTGCCGTTGCTGGAACTCTTTCTAAAATGGCCATGGATGTGTGCCTGTATTGTAATCAGAATTATAATTTTATAGCATTTCCAGATGAACTTACCACAGGCTCAAGCATCATGCCGCATAAAAAGAATCCAGATGTGTTTGAGCTTATCCGCGCAAAATGTAACGACATTCAGTCTCTGCCTAACGAACTGACTATGATCACCAGTAATTTGCCCAGCGGCTACCATAGGGATTTTCAACTACTGAAAGGAAAGCTCTTCCCAGCTGTAGAAATACTAAAATCCTGCCTGGATATCAGCAAACTGATGTTTGAAAATATCGAAGTGAATGATGAAATCATTGAGGATCCCAAATACCGATATTTGTTCAGTGTGGAGGAAGTAAATAAGAAAGTACAGAAAGGAGTTCCATTCAGGGTAGCGTACAAACAGATTGGTCAAGCTATAAATGAAGACAATTTTGATCCGGATTTCGAAGTCTTCCATACTCATGAAGGAAGTATTGGAAACTTATGTAATGATCAGGTCAGGAAAAAGTTTGAGCAGGTGTTTTATGAATTAAGCAGTGGACAGTAGCCAATTATTTATAAGTAATTCAATTTTGAACTGCTACACATAAACGTATCACAAGTTTTATTAAGGACTTACTTCAAAGTAAAAAATAAATTGCAAGGTAAATTTTAAATCAATATCTAAACTATGAAAACTAATGTTGCAATCCTGGGCGGTGGAAATCTCGGTTCAGCGCTGGCTAAAGGCTTGGCCCGAACCGAAGAAGCTACTGAAAAATATAATGTAACGGTTACCCGAAGAAATCTTAAGTTTATCAAACATCTCGAAGAACAGGATATTACCGTTACATCCGATAATGCAGAGGCAGTTGAAAATGCCGAGATAATCATTTTTGCCGTTCAGCCTACCCAGATTGAAGAACTGGTTGCTGAAATCAAAACTGTTTTAAATCCGGAAAAACATGTTCTGGTTTCTACCATCACAGGATTAAAAGATGAAGAAATTGCTGATTTAACCGGCCCCGGATTCCCAATTATCAGGGTAATGCCCAATACGGCGGCCGCCATCAATCAATCGATGACCTGCATCGAGAAAACCTCTCATAAAAAAGCGGAAAAAGTAACGGTTGCACTTTTCGATACCATTGGAAGAACGCTTTTGATTGATACCAACCTTATGGAAGCTGCGACCGTACTTGATGCCTGCGGCGTTGCTTTTTTCCTACGTTATATACGCGCAGCCTCGCAAGGTGGAATTGAGGTGGGATTCCATGCCGAAGATGCTCAATTTATTGCGGCCCAAACGGCGCTTGGGGCCTCTGCCCTATTGCTGGAATCAGGAGGACATCCCGAACAAGAAATCGACAAAGTAACGACGCCCAAAGGTTGTACCATTGCCGGACTTAATGAAATGGAACATAATGGGTTGAGTTCTGCCCTTATTAAAGGCATCAAAACCTCATTCGAGATGATTGAGAAGATCAGGTGAGTTTAGGTTCAGTGTAATCGTTATTTGTAAGTAAACGTAATATTTAATGCGCAATACGTATTACTAATAACTATTTCCAACTAACAAACCGTTACGCCTCTTCTCCGGCAAATACTGCTTTCATATAGTTGCGGCGCATCTCTGCAATTGCTGAGATCGAAATACCTTTCGGACAAACAGCCTCACATTCGGCGTAGTTTGAACAATCACCAAAGCCCTCTTTATCCATCTGCTCAACCATTGCCACAGTACGCTCCCTGCGTTCCGGTTCACCCTGTGGCAAGCGGTTCAAATGTGCCAGTTTAGCACCGGTAAACAATGACGCAGATCCATTTGGGCAAGCTGCCACACAAGCTCCGCAGCCAATGCACGTTGCATAATCAAAGGCTGTATTGGCATCCTCCTTGTCAACTAAAATAGCATTCGCATCAGGAGCCTGGCCGGTTTTAACGGAAACATAACCCCCGGATTGGATAATCCGATCAAAAGCAGAACGATCGACTACCAAATCTTTAATAACCGGAAATGCCTGGGATCGGAAGGGTTCGACCGTTACCGTGTCACCATCAGAGAAATTACGCATATACAACTCACAAGAGCAAGTTAAAGGTCTGGGACCATGCGCATTTCCATTGATCATCAGATCGCAAGATCCACAGATTCCCTCCCGGCAATCGTAATCAAACTCGACAGGTTCTTTGCCTTCTTCCACCAAATTCTCATTCAGAACGTCCAGCATTTCCAGAAAAGACATATTCGGGTCGACTTCATTGAGAGTATAATCGACAAGTGATCCGGATTCGTTTGGTCCGGCCTGACGCCAGACTTTAAGGTGGATTGTCATTGTTTCAGCCATAATTCTTTATCCTTTACCTAAAATTGGAACACAGATAATAAGTGTAAACCAGCAAAATTAGTTCAATCCGCGTTCTATTACTCGTAACTACGCTGTTTTAGTTTTACAAATTCAAAATCAAGATCCTCTTTGTGAAGCTTTTCCTTGAGCTCTCCATTGACGCCTTGATATTCCCACGCCGCCACATATGAAAACTGTTCATCATTACGAAGGGCTTCACCTTTTTCGGTTTGATGCTCTTCACGGAAGTGACATCCACAGGATTCATCACGCTGTAATGCATCCTTGGCCATCAATTCCCCAAGTTCGAGAAAATCTGCCACACGTCCCGCAAATTCGAGATACTTATTATAGTTGGTTGTTTCTCCGGGAACACGGACATTTTTCCAGAAATCGTCACGGAGATCTTGTATTTCCTCTATCGCTTCTTTAAGGCCCTCTTCGCTACGAGAAATACCAACTTTATCCCACATAATCTGCCCCAGTTCACGATGGTATTCAATGACGCTTTTGTCACCATCTACATTTAGCAGCTTATCAATATGGTCTTGGGCGTTCTTGGCGGCCTCATCAAAGGCTTCATGGTCTTTACCGGCTGATGCCAGATCGGCATCGGCAAGATAGTTTCCGATGGTATACGGAATGATAAAATAGCCATCCGACAGGCCCTGCATAAGCGCACTGGCACCAAGCCGATTAGCCCCATGATCCGAGAAGTTCGCCTCGCCGGCTACGAACAAGCCCGGGATATTGCTCATCAAATTATAATCAACCCACAAACCTCCCATGGTATAGTGGACGGCCGGGAAAATGCGCATTGGCACTTCATAGGGATTCTCGTTCGTAATATTTTCATATAACTCGAAAAGGTTCCCGTATTTCTCTTCAATCGTATCCCTTCCGTCTCGCTCAATAGCATCACGGAAATCTAAATAGACGGCTCGTCCTGTTTTGCCAACGCCCATTCCCTTGTCACATGCCATTTTAGCATTGCGAGAAGCGACATCACGCGGTACCAGGTTACCAAAGGCCGGATACCGATCTTCCAAATAGTACCAACGATCCTCATCGGGAATCTCATTAGGCGGACGTTCGTCATCCTGATCTTTAGGAACCCAAACTCTTCCATCATTACGCAAACTTTCACTCATCAATGTAAGCTTGGACTGGTAATGGCCGGAAACCGGGATGCAGGTCGGATGAATTTGTACATAACAGGGGTTTCCAAAAGCTGCCCCACGCTTGTGACATCGCCATGCTGCCGTTACATTGGAATTTTTTGCATTTGTCGACAGATAAAAGACGTTTCCATATCCTCCCGTACAAAGTACGACAGCGTCAGCCATCCAGCGTTCAATCTTACCGGATACCAAATCACGCGTTACGATTCCCCGGGCTTTACCATCGATAATCACGAGATCAAGCATCTCATGGCGGGTATGTAAATCAATTTTGCCTTCGTGCACCTGGCGCATCATCGACTGATAAGCCCCAAGTAACAGCTGTTGCCCCGTTTGTCCCCTAGCATAAAACGTTCGGGATACCTGGACACCACCGAAAGAACGATTTGCTAACAATCCACCGTATTCACGGGCAAAAGGGACCCCCTGGGCTACCGCTTGATCAATAATCTTATTCGAATTTTGTGCAAGCCGATACGTATTTGATTCACGAGACCGGTAATCGCCCCCTTTGATCGTATCATAAAACAGGCGCCAAACCGTATCCCCGTCATTTGGATAATTTTTAGCTGCGTTGATACCGCCCTGGGCTGCAATACTGTGAGCCCGACGAGCAGAATCCTGAATACAAAAACTTGTCACATTATATCCCAGTTCCGCCAGGCTTGCAGCAGCTGAGCCACCAGCCAGGCCGGTGCCGACAACAATGATATTGTGCTTTCGCTTATTATTGGGCGAAACAAGGTTAATATGTTCCAAATGATTAGACCACTTATCCTCTAGTGGTCCATCGGGTACTTTGGGATCTAAGTTCATAATCAGATCTAGTTAAAATTTTGAACGAGAAAAGCGCTTGATTTACTTATTTAAATAATATGTCTATGCTTTATCTGCGTTCTATATAAATAAGAAATTACAGCGTTGTTCCACCGGTGAAATAGATAAACAGCGGGATAAAAAGGAAGCCCACCGCCATCAATACAGCAAAAATAGCACCGACGGTATAAATAAAACTTGAAAACTTTTTGTGTTTCATTGAAAGCGAAGTAAATGCACTCCAAAAACCATGTCCCAGGTGGAAACCAAGCAAAATCATTACAAAGGCATAGAAAAAGGTATAAAGCGGACTCTGAAATGTATTTACGACCAGCGATTTCATGTCCTGCATCTGTTGGCCAGGATGCCCGGGTACGGGAATCATATTGGGATTACCGAATTTGAATGTGTTAAGATGCAGGAATAAGAATATCAGAATAATAATCCCCGTAAAAATCATCGTTTTGGCTGAGATCGTCTGATGACTCGGGCCGCCCTGACTTTTATACTTAATATATCCTTTGGGACGAGCTTTCTTTCGATTCAAATAAATAGATATCCCCAAATACGCATGGTAAATAAAAAACAGGGCAAGTCCGGCTTCAGCGATGTATAAAAGCCAACCCATCTGCTCCAAATTGTACGTGTATAAATTGTAGGCTTGAGAATCCGAAAACAAAAGCAAGTTGCCATACAAATGTTCGATGATAAAAATCATTAGGCCCATGCCCGTGATTCCCGTAATATATTTTCGTCCAACCTGAGACTTTATCGCTTTTAGAAATGATGGCATCGTTACGTCTGATAATTAATTCTATCTGTTATCGATCCGTTGGGGTAACGCCAACGCACGGATCCTCGTTCCGAGGGTTGAAGATGGGATGAAATCAGTAAAAAGGCAAGGTTACCGGCCTGACTTTAAGCGCTAAAATCTTATTCAGAAATGTTCTAAATTATTATCAGTTATTTATTTAGAAATATTGATCATTTTAAGTGAAGTTTCTCAACTACTAAGAATAGGAATATATTGGAAACTTATCCGACAGATTGAAAACAATTCAAAAAACTATACGAAGAAACTATCGCGACCGGGGATCCAAGTTTATTGGGTACCTGTTTCCTGCTATATCCACAGATCAGTTCGAACAGAAACTGGAGAAAATAAAATCAGAATACCCCGATGCTACCCACCATTGCTACGCATGGCGAATTAATCCCAACAATACAGAAGAATTTGCCCAGGATGACGGGGAACCCAGCGGTTCGGCGGGATTGCCCATTCTCAATAAATTAAAATCCTATGAAATGGTAAATTGCGGATGTATAGTAGTGCGATACTTTGGCGGGACAAAATTAGGGAAATCAGGCCTTATTCAGGCATATGGATACACTGCAGAGCTTTGCCTGCACAGCGCCAACAATTTTAAAATAATAGCCACCACAAACTTCAAGATTACTTATCCCTACAATCAACAGACTCGAATCAACCAACTTAAAAACAATTTTGATTTAAAAGAGCTAGACTCGGAATATCTGGAGAAGGTAACTCTTGAAATAGCCTGTAGAAAAGACCAGGCAGATCGATTTTCGACAGAACTTGAAAAAATGGAACATCTCGGTATCGAAATTGACACATTAGGTCCCGGGTTCGTAACTATGCAAGATTAGATTTTATTTCGTCATTAGGTCTCCGACACCTTGCGGCTCATAGGAAAGGTTAACCTCATATCTTACAACATGTAACGAATTCAGCTGCGGTAGGCAATTTTGTATGTTTTATTCGGAGCTTTGAAAGTTGGTGTACTTGCGAATGAAGGGAATAAAATGCATTGGATACGACAATATCCCCAATTAATAATGGGTAAGAACGTATTTCAGATTCTGATGAATTTTAGACCTGAAAGTCTGCCGGTGGCTCCGTACTTTTAGCGTGGTTAATTATTCAGATAATTGAACATCATGAAGATATATACCAAAAAAGGTGATACGGGAGAAACTTCTCTATTTGGAGGAGATCGGGTTTCGAAATCGACAAAACGTATTAACGCCTATGGCACGGTGGATGAGTTAAACTCTTTTTTGGGATTGGCTGCAAGCCGGGGGTTATCAGAAAAAGGAGCCGATTATCTTCGGAAGATTCAGGAGTTACTGCTTGTTCTTGGAGCCGATTTGGCCACGCCCCTATCCAAAAAAACTCGAATTAAACGAATCGCAGAAGATAATATTCGATTCCTGGAAGATGCTATTGATGATCTGGATGACGAACTGGAACCACTTAAAAATTTCATTCTACCGGGCGGATCCCAAGCAGGCGCTACCTTACATATAGCACGAACAGTATGCCGGAGAGCTGAACGAGCGGTCGTTTCCTGCAATGAAACGGAAAATATTTCTGATGAAACGCTAACATTTTTAAATCGGTTATCTGATTTTCTTTTTGTTATAGCACGATACGAAAATAAACAGGCGGGTATCCACGAAGAAACCTGGAAGCCGGATAGGCAATAGACAGTTGGCAATAAGCAGTGTCGATAAATTGGATTTTTCCTGTCTGCAACTGCCGCCTACATGCCTGCTATTAAAATATGACAATGATAAAAACATACTGTCGACTTTTAACTGGAAACTGAGTACATATGAGTCTAATGATTTCGGTCTCGGGTATCCGGGGCATTTTTGGAACTGACCTTACCCCTGAAAATATTACCCGTTTTACGGCAGCTTTTGGCGAATGGACAGAAGCCGGAAAAGTCGTCGTCGGCCGCGATACCCGCGTTACCGGACAAATTTGCGAAAATATTGTTGTTTCCACCCTTCAATCGGTTGGATGTAACGTTGTGAAAGTAGGCGTTGTGCCGACCCCCACAGTTGCGATGGCAGTACTCAATCATGACGCAGATGGTGCAATTATTATATCGGCCAGCCATAATCCGGCAGAATGGAATGCACTAAAATTGCTCAATGGCAGTAGCGAATTTCTGGATGCCGAACAGGGAGAAAAAGTCATACAAATCAGTGAAGAGCAATCTTACAGGTACAAAAAATACGACCGGATTGGGACGGTAACAACCGATAATGAAGCGTTAGATTATCACATCCACAAAATTATTAACCTACCCTATATTGATAAGGAGCTCATTGAATCGAAGAATTTCTCAATTGCGCTCGATCCGGTGAATGGGACGGGAACTATCGGGATTCCTGCCCTGCTCGAAGCTCTGGGTATCGAAACCATCCATGAGATAAATGGGGACCCGAATGGACTTTTTGCTCATAATCCTGAACCGCTGCCCGAGCACCTTGAAGATATTTGCTCGCTGGTCAAAAAGAAAAATTGTGATCTGGGTATTGTCACTGATCCCGATGCAGACCGGCTGGCATTGATCACAAATAAGGGCAACCTTTTCGGAGAGGAATATACCCAGGCAGCCGCTTTCGATTTTATTCTTGATAAAAAAACGGGTAGTTGTGCGACAAATCTCTCCTCTTCAAGAGTGGCCGAGGATGTTGCTAAGAAGCATGGGCAGGAATGTTACCGCTCTGCGGTGGGCGAAATCAATGTAGTTAAGAAAATGCAGGAAGTAGGAGCTGTTATCGGCGGTGAAGGCAACGGTGGCGTCATCAATCCTGATTTGCACTACGGACGTGACTCGCTGGTAGGCGTTGCAATGATGCTGCAATTGCTGGCTGAGCGCGATATCACAGCGGATGATTACCGAAACGGACTCCCGAATTATTATATGAGAAAGACCAAGATGCCTCTTGCCGACATCGACGGTGACGCCGTTCTCGCGAAAGCAGAATCGGTTTATAAGGAGTATAATCCTGATACCACTGACGGAGTCAAAATCAATTTTGAGGCTGGATGGGTGCATCTCCGAAAATCAAATACCGAACCAATAATACGGGTTTATTCGGAAGGCACATCACCGGAAAAAGCGAAGGAGCTGGCCGAAAAAGTTGTACAGTCGATACAGTAATATTTTATCACGCTGCTGACTTTCTTATCTTAGGATTCTAAAAATTTAATTTTCACCGAGTTAAGCAATTTATGATAACTTCAATGACGGGCTTTGGGCGGGGTGAAGCTTCCTCCAATGGGATCAACGTGACGGTTGAACTTAAATCAGTTAATAGCCGGTACCTGGATATCTCTTTTCGACTACCTCAATCTCTGCAGGAGAAAGAGCTTGATCTCAAAGAACAGCTTCAGGAGCATGTAGAACGAGGCAAGGTGAATGCAACTGTTCGGGTTGATAAAGCCGACACCGGTGAACCGGAAATCACTTTTAATAAAAAACTGGTTGCCGGATATAAGAAAATGTTGAATGATCTGCGGGATGCTGCCGGAATTGAAGAACCTATCACGCTCAAAACATTCCTGCAATTTAATGATATTTTTAAATCCCGTGAGCAGGATGAAGAAACGATCGAGCTGATTTGGGAGCTTACCCAGGAATCGATGGAGTCAGCAGCAAAAGAATTGAAAGGGATGCGCCTGCAAGAGGGACAACAGCTCGAGAACGACCTAAATCAACGAATAGATCATATCGAAGAAATGCTGGATGTTATTCAGAAAAAAACAAATGGTCGCGCCGAGGAAACTAAAAAACAGCTCCTGGAACGCATCAATAACTTGCTCGACAACGATAAGATTGATCCCGATCGACTGGAAATGGAAGTAGCCGTGCTGGTAGATAAGATGGATATCACCGAAGAAATTGTCCGTACCCAGTCACATATCAAATTTTTCAGAAAGGCCGTTAATAACAATAATTCCGTCGGGCGGCGACTCAATTTTTTAAGCCAGGAGATTAATCGAGAGATCAACACCATTGGATCCAAAGCCAATGACTCCGAAATCTCACAGTATGTGGTTAAGGCCAAGGAAAGTTTAGAACAGATCAGAGAACAGGTGCAGAACGTTGAGTGACAAACCCAAGGGAAAAGTTATCATAATCGTAGCACCGAGCGGGGCCGGCAAGACCACCATTGCAAAACGACTGCTCGAAGAACATCCTAAAATAAGATTTTCCATCTCTGCAACCACACGCTCTCCGCGTAAAGGAGAAGTAGACGGCAAGGATTACTTTTTTCTGACAGAAGACCAATTTGACCAAAAAGTTCAGAACGAAGCATTTCTGGAATGGGAAGAATACAGCGGCAACAGGTACGGTACATTGCGATCAGAAGTTGATAAACTGGTGGAATCTGGGTATTTTCCTCTGCTTGATATCGAAGTTAAAGGAGCGATGAATGTTAAAAAGCTCTATAAGTCTGATGCCATTTCGATTTTTATTCAACCTCCTTCGATAACGGAGTTGAAATCACGGCTAGATAATCGTGGAAGTGAAAACGAAAACTCACTTCAGAAACGTTTAAAAAGAGCCAAGATGGAAATGAGTTATGCTGATAACTTCGATTTTTCAGTCGTTAATGATGATTTAGAGACTGCTTACGCTGAAGTTAAAGCAATTATTGAACCCTTTATTACGGATTAAAGCCGAACTGATTTATGCCTATTAAAACACTTGATATTGAAAAGCTTAATAAAGACACAGGTAATCAATACGAATTGATTACGATTATGTCGAAGCGTGCTCGTCAAATTGCCGCACAGGAAAAGCTGGAGCTGGATGAGAAACTGAAGTATTTTGAGGGCTTTGAAGATGATGATGACTTCTCGTTCAACGAGGAGCAGGAAAATATCTCAAAAGAATTCGAAAAACGACCTCACGCAACCCAGCGTTCAATTGACGAGATGCGACGCGGAGAAGTTTATTTCCGCTACCCGCAAGACGAAGAATAACTTTATGTTATCCGGAAAACGGATAATACTCGGTGTTACCGGAGGAATTGCAGCCTATAAGGCTGCTTTTCTTTTACGTACCTTTCAAAAAAACGGTGCTGAAGTTCGCGTTACTATGACGCCCGATGCTACTCGTTTTGTTGGCATTGAAACATTTTCTTCCCTTTCCAAGCACGAAGTAGCTGTTGATGTTTTTGCCGAAAATATAGCATCAACTGATTCGTGGACACAACATATTTCCTGGGGGGAATGGGCGGATTTATTTATAGTTGCCCCCTGTACGGCTAATACGCTGGCTAAAATTGCTCACGGTATTTCGGATAATATGCTTACCGCTACGATACTGGCCGCCCGTTGTCCGATCCTTATTTGTCCCACCATGGATGGTGAGATGTATAAGTCGCCGGCAGTAGAACGGAATCTAAAATCAGTTCGAAAATTGGGCTATCATATTCTTGAACCGGAAGAAGGCTATCTTGCCAGCGGCCTTGAAGGCAAAGGGCGTCTGCCTGAAGCAGATATAATCATTGAAAAGAGCCGGCAAATTATTGAAGAGCACCGCAACAAAGGTCCACTTTCCGGGAGAAAAGTGGTGGTGACTGCCGGTCCTACACGGGAACCGATCGATCCGGTACGATTTATTTCTAATCCCAGTTCGGGCAAAATGGGCTTTGCCATGGCCGAGGCGGCTCACAATTTGGGTGCCGATGTAATCCTAATCCATGGTCCCGTTCATATCCCCAAACCGGATGGAATTAATACCATCGAAATTGGTACCACAGATGAGCTGTTCGAACAGGTTAAAAAATATCAGGATGCTGATGTGATTATAATGGCAGCAGCAGTGTCGGATTTTTCTCCCAAAAAACATCACACTCATAAGGTAAAAAAGGATTCGGCGGATACAACACTGGAGCTGCGTAAGACGCAGGATATTCTGGCCTGGCTGGGCAACCACAAAAAAGATGACCAAATATTGATCGGTTTTGCCATGGAGACCGAAAATCTCCTCAAAAATGCCAAACAAAAATTATCCGGTAAAAAAGCTGACTGGATAATTGCCAACTCATTAACCGATAAAAATTCGGGTTTTGAAAGCGATACCAACACAGTGCATCTGATCGGCAATCATACCGAACAGGAATTTTCCGGTACCAAAAAAGAAGTAGCCAGGCTTGTTCTGAACTATATTTTCATTGGCTAACCTACATTCTTACTGCTAATTCTTCCTGAACTGCTTGATCCGGGATCATCCGCTTTGGTAAAACAAAATTTAAATGATGTCCCCCAATCTCCGGTATTTATATTAATTTTCGTCCCGAGTTGCTTAGTCAAATTTTCAATGAGCGACATTCCGAGCGAGGTTTTGCGCATTTCGTCGAAATTATCCGGCAGCCCCCGTCCATCATCGCGTTCTTCTACTTCGATTACATCGTCTTTTTGAGATACCAGTACTTCTATTGTTCCCATGCTTCGATCTTCGAAAGCAAATTCAAAGCTATTTGTTACAAGCTCATTGATAATTAAAGCACAAGGTATGGCCTGATTAATATTTAGCACGAATTTATCACTTTCAATATGCACTTCAATATCCTGATGCTGGGGATTAAGAGTATCAGCAATTTGTTCTACCAACCTTTCTACATACCGATCCATCTGTATTTCGGACAGGTTTTTTGACTGATACAACATTTCGTGCACAATCGCCATCGACTGTATCCGTAACTGGCTAACCTGCAAAAAATTGGTAAGCCGCACATCATCCACACTCAGCACCTGCATTTGTAAAAGCCCGGAAACAATGGCGAGATTATTCTTAACCCGATGATGAATTTCTTCCAAAAGGACCTGTTTTTCTTTAACAGATTCCTGCAACTTTCGTTCATATTCTTTTTGTTCGGTGATATCCACATAGATGCCAAACCCGGCAATGGGTTCATCATCAAGAAATACGGGAATTGCTCCCAGCAACAGGTGCAGCTTTTTACCTGCTTTGGTATATCGTGCCACATCCGAATAAAACTTGCCATCTTTGAATTCTTTCCCCGGCATACGAGGCACCGATTCCAACTCATTCTTAGCCACAATCACTTCATCCAGATCCTGGCCTATAAGCTCCTCCTGGGTATAGCCGAATAATTCTTCAAAACTTTGATTGACCATCTTAACCCGGTTTTCCTTGTCCACCATAATCATGGCTCCCGGCGCTTTCAAAAATAGTTTTCGGAAAAGTTGTTCATTTTTTCGCAGTTGTTCCTGCGCCTTCTTTTGCTCGGTCAAATCCCGCACTATAGCCTGTACATAAACCTTATTCGCCAGCTCCAAACGATTAAGACTTACTTCGACGTCTATGAGCGTACCATCTAACTTCTTGTGTTTCCACTCAAAAACCTGGGGATTCTCTTCAAGTGCCAGGTCCACTTTTTCTTGTGCCTTTTCTCTGGAAGGGCGACCATCAGGCTGATATTCCGGCGAAAAATCCATCGGCGTTTTGCCTAAAATATCATCCTTTGTACAACCGAAAATGTTACAAACCTCGTCATTACACTCAATGAATTGGTAAGCATCCATGATAAAAATACCGTCATTTGCATTCTCAAACAGACGCTGATAACGTAATTCGGTTTTTTTCTGCTCGGTTATATCCTCAATGAAAGTGAGCACCGAAATCAGTGAGCCGTTATCCTCTCGAAGCGCCGAAGCATGTACACTGAGATTAACCAGAGTACCGTCTTTGCTATACATTTCGATTTCGAAATTGGTCTTATCTTGCTGACCGGTTATCAGCACTTCCATATTATTCTCAACAACCTGCAAATCTTTATTGCTGTAAAACCGAAAATGATGTGGGGTTCTTCCCATCACCGCGTCTCTGGAGTACCCGGTAATTTCTTCAGCGCGTTTTGACCATTCAAGGATATGGAAATCCGCATCCCACTTAATCATAGCAAGCGGGCTATTATTAAAATGATGATTTAATTCCTCAAATGCCTTTTTGGCCCTGCGTTCTGCCTCAACCCTGTCAGTTATATCATGAATTACCACCAACCGAGCATCCTTTTCATTAAATTGATAAGCGTGAGAACTCACTTTTACGTAAAACAGCTCACCATCTTTTGCCTGATGGCGAACAACGCCCGAATGATTGATTCCCTCATACTGTAAATTACCAAGTACGTTTTCCAGCTCCTTGACATCCTCTTTCGGACGTAGATCCCGAATTGTCAATGAGTCAAGCTCTCCTTCCTCATAACCATATTTCTCTAGAAAAGCTTTGTTTACCTTCAGGATACGAAGATCACCGGTAACATAGATAAGGACCGGGTTGGGATTTAAATCAAATAATAGCTGATCCATAAAATATTAATTAATAGAATCTCCAATATAGTGATCTTTTCAAAAGCATCTTAATCAAATGAAACCTAAAATTCCCACTTATAAGTGCGATGGGTCTTGTGATGATAGCAACCAAGTGCTTCCAGACTTCGCTGCATCAGCCAATTTTTTTCGCTCACCCAGGCCCCTTCCAAGTATTCCAATGAGGGAGCAGCAGCCTTGGTGTATTGGATGCCTCGAGTAAACGTCAATGCTTCCAGTCCCATCTTTCTAAACTGTGGACGTGTGCCGTATACCAGCGTTCGCAGATGTTTCGCTCGTCGCTTAAACCATAGCAACTTCGGATAGTGCCACCAACGCAAACGCCCGTCGGTTTCTTTTGATATTTCATTTAAATCGGGCACGCATACGATAAAGGAAGCCGGTTCTCCATCTACAAATGCTAAAAGTACGCTATCCGGAATCATCACCGGTTTCAATTTTTTTATCATGTCTTCGACCGTATCTCTTGTTAGCTCGTTAAACTCATGTTCCCGCTCGGAGATATCCTGATTACTCCAGGCATCATTATAGATTTTGCGAATGTACTCGGCGTCCCGGTAAATATTTTTCATGTCTATGGGACGAAAGTCCACATTGTCACGACGTTCGATACGATCTGTTATACGCTGCATACGTTCCGGAATCGGCTGATCAAAATCTCGCTTGTAACTCCAGTGATCATCGAGCTTTTGAGCCCCGGTCTGTTCCAGTAGCTCCTTATAATACGGGGGGTGATAAAACATGCCGTAAATAGGCGGCTCGTCATAATTTTCGACCAGTAATCCCCAATACGTATCATTTTCCCCGAAATTAATCGGTCCCCGCATAGCATTATAGCCGCGTTTTTGATGCCAATTCTCTGCAAAATTGACAATAGCTCCTGCTATTTCTTGGTCATTCTCCATCTCGATGAATCCCAAACCACCCATTTTAGGATCCAGCACCTCATCCCTTCCGGGAGTATTCATCACTGCAAAACGACCAACAACTTGCCGGCCTCGTTTTACCAGGAAACGTTCACACTCACCTTTATCAAAGAAGGAATTTTCGGCAGGATCAAAAATATTTTCAATCTCAAAACGAAAAGGAGGAGCCCATTGCGGATAGTCTTTATAAATCCGAAATGGCAAATCATGAAAAGCATCGACTTGTTCGGAAGATTGAACAGGTATAAAATTCAAAACCATATTTTAATTATCGTCGTATTGAAAAATTATCGAGCCGATTTTTTCTGCTAAATAAAGATAGATTTACAGCAGAATAACAGCTATTATTATGCGGCTCAAATGCCAACTAAATATCTATATCTGGCTTGAAGGAACAAAAGAAAAAAAGGCTTATTGTAATACTGCTGTTCATCTCATGTGTAATTAGTGGATATATGCTATTTGAAAGCTCGGATATAGCTCCACGACAACTTCAAAGCCTGGCCCAAGCCGATACCCTTATCCATAAAGAATTATCCGCATTTAATATTCAGGACCGGCAGCTGCAAGAAACAACAATTAAGGTGGATTCCAATTTTAGCCGTAAAATATATCATATCGGTGTACCGTTTCAATTCTCCAAGACACAACTGCACGCCGAATTGAACAAAATTTTTTATAAGTATGATGTAAAAACGCCGGCGCGGGTTTCATTTCCCGAAAAAAATATGCGAATTGAATTGGTATATCACAACACAGTCATCCGTACTGTCTCGATACAGACGGATCACGATCTTGTCGCCGATCGGAATAATGTAAGCATCCTGATTGTTTTCAACGAAGTACCTGATGATGAACTGCTCAGTCAGTTGGAAAGCCTGGGAGAACCCATCCCAATCGTGCTGACAATTGACAGTCCGATGCAAGCCAATGAGTTAAACAAACAGCTGAAATCAAAATATCGACATTTGATATTTTGGCTGCAAGATGAAAATGGAAACGATCTTATAAAAACGAATCCCAAAGAGGCGATTAATAAATTAAGACAACTGGAAGATGTTATGCCTAGCGCCAATATGTTACTGATGAATAACAGAAATTCTGGTAAAGAACCGAAGCTAGTAGCTAGAACGAATATCTCTTTTGTTAATGCGAGTAATGCCCTTATGTTACATGAGGATTTGGGCAAAGCTTCGTTCCGGGAAGAACTTGATCAGTTGGCAAATGACCCCTCCCATTCAATGGCGCTGGTTACAGGAAACGAAACCACCGTATCTTGGCTAAGCAATAAAATCCCGGAACTTAAAAAGACCGGGGTGGATATAATCTACCCTCCGAAAATGCATTTTTGATATGATTGAGCGATTTGATACCGACCGATGGCTAAAAAAATTTGAATTGAATGAGTTTCCCGAACCTGAAGTAGTTCATCTTAACCATCCGGTACTGCTCTGCCACGGTTATGGAGCCATCGCTTCGCTTGTAAAACCTTCTCCGTTATATGATGTGGCTTTGCTGCTTCGCTCACATAACGTGCTTACCTATGCACCAAACATTGTACCTTACGCCAAAATTGAAACCCGTGCGAAAAGCTGGGTTAAGCTCATAAATGAACTTACCGAAAATATTCCGGGCGGTAAGGTTAACGTCATTGCTCACAGTATGGGCGGGCTGGATATTCGATATGCATTGTCCAATCTGTATATCGCCGAGCACGTAGCTTCATTGACAACAATCAGCACACCGCATCATGGCACCAGTCTTGCCGAACTTACTCTTAAAACACCCGAAGCTATTCGCGATAAACTTGCCGACTTTTTGGATTGGATGGGGGACCGAATTTATCCCCATACAAAAAGTGATTCTGTTGCCTCGGCCTCGCAACTAACTCGAACATATGTAACTGAGGTGTTTAACCCCCAGACTCCCAACATCCCGGATGTGCCCTACTACTCGTACAGTGCTGCGGTGGGCAAGGGTACCTCTCAACCCATAAGGGTAATTACACGATACCAAAACAGACATATTTTCGATCAGGAAGGCTTGAATGACGGAATGGTTTCGGTAGAAAGTTCAAAATGGGGTGAACATATTGAAACCTCGCCGCTCTCGCATCTGGAACAAATGAATATGCGAATCAAAGATGACCGGAAAATAATGTTTGAAGAATTTTGGCTGGGCGTCATTAAGATGCTGGAATCGAAAGGTCATTAGAATTTCGAATGATGCATAATGGATATCGAATTTCGAAGCTTATCATTCGGTATTCTTCAGTTCTATAGCTCCTGCCCTTCATTTTTCTTTAATAGCGTGTAAGCAGTCATATCATATTGGATGGGAGTGAGTGATGCATATCCCTTTTCCAGGGCTTTAATATCAATGTCTTCGCCCTCATCCAGTAACTCCATCCGCCCGGTCAGCCAATAATAAGAACGGTTGTTGGGATCCACTCGTCCCTCGAATTCCTCAACATAGCGACTGTTGGCCTGACGTGTCCACTTGATACCTTTCAAAGGACCGGCCGGAACGTTTAAGTTTAACGTCACTCCCTTTGGCAACCCATCCTTCAGAACATATTGAATAACTTTTCTTGTAGCTTCTTTAGCGCCAGAAAGGTCCGCATCTTCATCGTAATCTGTACAGCTCACAGCTATCGAGGGATAACCCAGAATAGTGCCTTCAGTCGCAGCACTCACTGTTCCCGAATAAAGAATATTGATGCCTGCATTACTTCCGTGATTGATGCCGCTGATTACCAAATCCGGTTTTCGCTTCATCAATTGATCATGAGCCAACTTCACAGAATCCGCCGGTGTTCCGGTAACAGCCTGCCCGCTAAAGCGGCCGTCAATTTGAAATGAACGAGAACGAAGTGGGGTTGTAACCGTTACCGCATGTCCTACCGCACTTTGCTGGCGATCGGGAGCGATAATTACTACCTCCCCGAATTCGGAGGCTACTTCCGCCAAGGCACGAATTCCCGGCGAAAAAATACCGTCATCATTACTAATAAGAATTACGGGACGTTCAGAATCGATCATTTAATTAGATTATCTATCTGGAATTTAATTTCCAATATTACATCATTAACAAGTGGGGCTCTCATCATTTATCCGTCAATAGTTAATCACTCATACTCCTCATCTTCATTAGGAAAATCACCTGACTTGACATCAGAGATATAATGCTGAACCGCATCAGTCATAATGCTATGCATATCTGCATAGCGGCGTAAAAACCGAGGTTTGAATTCTTTATTCAGCCCCAGCATATCGTGTACGACAAGCACTTGTCCGTCGCAATGGGCACCGGCCCCAATACCAATAGTTGGTATCGACAGTTCTTCTGTCACACGAGCGGCCAGTGTAGCCGGAATTTTTTCCAGAACCAAGGCAAAACAACCTGCTTCTTCCAAACTCTTGGCATCTTCCAGGAGTTGCTCTGCCTCAAACTTTTCGGTGGCCCGAACCTTATAGGTCCCGAATTTATAAATACTTTGAGGCGTCAATCCAAGATGTCCCATAACCGGAATACCGGCATCTACAATCTTCCGTACGGTTTTGATCACCGGTTTCCCACCTTCCAATTTCACACCGTGAGCACCCGCCTCTTTCATCATCCTTCCGGCATTGATAAGGGCCTCTTTTGCTGTAACCTGGTAACTCATAAAAGGCAGATCAGCAATCACCAAGGCGGTATCTACCCCGCGTACCACGCATGAAGCATGATATATCATATGCTCCATCGTCATCGGAATTGTCGTATCATAACCAGCCATCACATTACTCGAAGAATCGCCTACAAGAATCACATCAATACCAGCGCGATCCATAATCCGTGCCATTGTAAAGTCGTAGGCAGTAAGCATACTGATCTTCTGCCCCTTCCCTTTCATCTCAACGACAGTTTGAGTGGTAACTTTAGCGGGTCGGTCCGATGTTTGTTGTGTACTCATTTTTATTCGTTTGAAACGATTGCGGCGGAGGCTTCCAATTCACAGACGACCTCCTCATCGACCGTGGCTACGCCTTCCATTGTGACAAAATTACGTCGCTGATTTACCAATTTGACCTCCATTTTCAATTGGTCTCCGGGAACAACTGATTTACGAAATTTAGCCTTATTGATGCCCGTGAAAACAATGAGCGTATTTTTTACATCCTCGATATGCCCATTCATCAACATGATACATCCACTTTGTGCCATGGCCTCTACCTGTAAGACTCCGGGCATCAGGGATTTACCCGGGAAATGACCATTAAAAAATTCTTCATTGGCTGAAACATTTTTCAAAGAAAGTATACGCCCCTCCTCTACTTCCAATACCCGATCAACCAGCAAAAATGGATATCGATGAGGAATAAGTTTTTTTATTTCTTCAATATTAAGCTGATCCATATATCCAGTATGTCTATTTTATAATGAATTGTAATATAGGGGTTTTATTTCACGGTACCCACATAAACATAAGCAATACCACCTGTTTGCTTCTCAAACATCTGAGAGGTAAAACAACCGGCTTCCTTCATCAGTTCGATAAATTTATTACCGGCCGGAAAAGCCGCACTTGTTCTTGGCAAGTAAGTGTATGCTTCACGATTTCCGCTGATCCAACCTCCTACTGCCGGCATAATATATTGGCTGTAAAGGTTATAGGGAAATTTGAGTAATCCTTTCGGCTGACCGAATTCCAAAACAACAACTCTTCCACCCGGTTTAACTACCCGCCCCATCTCTTTTAAGGCTTTAACCGGATCATCGACATTACGAATACCGAAAGCAATGCTTGCAATATCGAAACGGTTGTTATCGTAAGGCAAATTCATAGCATCAGCCACTTCAAAATCAACCTCCAAGTTTTGTTCGGCTGCTTTGGCAGGGGCATGCTCAATCATCTCTTCACAAAAATCAGTACCAAGCACATAGCCTTTGCTGCCTGCTTTTTCTTTAAATTCCAAGGCTAAATCTCCGGTACCCGTAGCACAATCAAGTACATGATCTCCTTCTTTAACACCACTCAATTGAACCGTTCGCGAACGCCAAGCATGATGAACTCCAAAAGAGAGAATTGAATTCACCCGATCATAGTCTTCGGCAATATCGGCAAACATGTTACGTACTTTTTCGCTCATAAATAAGAATCTTCTTCCTAAACAGGATTATATTTAAAATTCAGACCACTAAGTCTTAGCAATTCGTTTTCAGTTGCAAATGCTCCGTATTATTCAAATAAACGGGCATAAAAGTTTCTCCGTCCCACTCAAGATGATAAAGAGCTCCGTTGGTATGTTTTATTCGGTCCATTGATGACAAACCGTATTTCAGCCAGTGAGAAACTAAAATGCGGATTAAGCGGCCATGTAGGACGAACAATAAATTTGCATTCTGATGTTCCTTGATAATGCTTTCGATTCGTCCGGCAGCCCTGTTTAACACAGTACGGGGGCTTTCCCCGTTTTCTGAGGCAAAATCAACATCTCCGGATTTCCAATTCTCATGTAGCTGACGGAGTTCTAACTTTATTTCCGAAATCGGCCGACCTTCGAGGATCCCGAAATTCATCTCATCAAGATCCGCATACGATTCAATTTTAAGCCCCTGAGGTTGACCGACTATTTCGGCTGTTTCTTTAGATCGCTTGAGGCTACTGCTAAATACTTTATGTAAACTGATTTCTTTCAAATGATCGGCTATTGCCTCCGCCTGATGTCGTCCTTTTTCATTCAGCGGAGCATCAATTCCACGTCCCTGAATCTGTTGTCGTCGGTTATATTCAGTTTCTCCGTGTCGTGCCAGATAAATATTTGTTAAAGCCACTATTTCGAGTTTCTATTCTTTCTGCTGGTTGCCAATTCCTGGAATTTACTTTCCATCTTCTGAACCTCGGCCGGAGCTAAATCATAATGAATCCCATATTTGACTAAAATCATTTTAAAAACACGATCGTTCAATGATAACTCTTTTTCAACACCTTCATCTATCTTGTCCCAAAGACGCTTTAACAAACCCAGTTTCATAATAAAGAAGAATAACAATCCTATACCGGCTGCCAGATAGTGCCCGCCCATTCCAATCAGGCTGAGAACAATCAAAGAAGTAACCAACAAATAACCATCTGTGTTTAGAAATTTTAGCACTTTGCCCAGAAAAATTGTTACAAAGGCGCTTTTGGTTCTATACCAGAAAAAATGGAAAGCGACGGCTACCGCGACGGCTAACACCGGATGTATAAACAATAAGAGAACCAGCAAAAGCGTGTTTGCCAGACTATCGGCACTTCGGACCCACGCGTTCGCTTCTTCTACGAGCTGATCGAGCGATCGTTTGTCTAGCAAGCCCGGTACAAATACTTCAATATGTTTGGCCGTAGTATGAAACCAATCCCCATAACGGGTAATAATTCCCATCTGGGTTTCCAGATATAAATCCTGTCGTCCTGTACTTTTTTTCATAGCCTTTAAAATATCCTTCTTTTTGCAAAAAATGAATTTTCAGAAATGCAAAAATCACGCTTGGCCAATGGTAAGGATAATAACCGATCCTGAATGCTCTTTTAGAACGGTTTGTGCCAACTCAAAGGTAGTGGCACCGGTCGTAAAGACATCGTCGATTATGATAATCAGTTTATTCTTTAGGATATCAGGGTTTTTGACGCGAAAGGCCCCGTTCATGTTTCGGCGACGTCTTTCGAGTGTAAATCCTGTTTGGCTTCGTGTATTTTTCTCACGTACAATATCCTTGATCCCACAAATTGAACATTTCTGCCAGACTTCACGAAATCCTTCCGATATCTTAAATGCTTGATTAAATCCTCTGTAACGAAATTTTAAAAAGTGCAGCGGGACGGGTAAAATTAGTATTTCCCGCTTATTCAACAGCTCCGACAATTTCGAATGCTTTTTAATTCGCTGCCCCAGCTTTCTGCCCAAATCAACGCCGATCTTTGTCAGACGTTCATATTTTAGCAAGTGTAACAGATCCTGCAAATCACCTCCCTTATCAAATTTCCACAGCGCATGTTGCGCGAGTACCCCATCGGGTAACAGCGAATCCCCGGAAATCCACTCATTTTCGGGATTGGCATCCTCAAATCGTTTATTAAGACAAAAAGAACACAACTGACGTTCTTGCTGCGTATTTTCCCTGCCACAACAGACACAAACCTTTGGAAATACTATTTGTCCTAATCCCCGTTTTATTTGCTGAAATAAAGAAATCAAGGTTATCTGCTTTTCGTTATAATAAAAAAGTACGCCCCTTTATTAATAAGACCGTTGAACGATAAAATCCTTACAAATTTATGATTCGAGCAAAAAATTTTTCCCAACCACTATATTTGTTTAGATTTACTGTGAAAAATGGTCCCGATTACCTTAAACCTCGAATAAATCATCTATGGCATCACTCGGAAATGATTTGGCCACAATCCGGAAGGAGCAGAATCTAACACTCGATGATATCCACGAGACTACGAAAATCCCTAAACATATTATCAGTGCCATTGAGGATGATTCTATTTTCTCGGATTATGAGGAGAATCCGACTTATATACGTAGTTATGTTCGGGGTTATGCGAAAGTACTTTCCATTGAAGAAAGAGACATTATTTATGCACTAAATAAACAGGAAAAGGGCAATTATTCCGGATCGCTGCAAAAAGACTCTGAGGGGCTGCCTGACAAGACATCTGAACACGAAAAAGAGAGCGAGAAGGAATCCAAAGAAGAACAAAAAAAGAGTAACAACGAAATCGTTCATGACCAATCACCTGACTTGGGTCCTAAGGAAAAAGAGCCCGAATCTACCGAGCCCAAATCCTCGGGCCCTGTTAATCAGCCGCCTGAAGTTAAATCGGTAGACTGGGCAGATATGGGACGCCGGTTTCAACCTTTAAAATCTACAAAGCCAAAACTTTGGATTGGAGTTGTTGCTATTCTGCTCATTGCGGCGATAGGTATCGCTTTCTACTTTTATCAGTCAAACGGTAAAGATAGTAGCCAAAGTAAAAGTGTAACTGGTACGACTGCAAATGAACAATCTCAAGCATATACGGGCTCTTCCGATTCACTGCAATTGAATTTGGCACCGCCTGCCGCACAAGACAGTATCAATCTGGCCGGGAAAACCGGGGATTCGACCAACGCTCAACAACAAATACGAACCCAAAAACTGGATGCTCTGCCTGATACCCTCAGCCTTGTGGTTTATGCAGCATATGGAAAGCTGGAACCTGTTCGTATCTACACCGATATTATGGATAATATCAACCCCTACTGGATTGAAAAAGGGAGTGCCCTTCGTTTTGATTTTATCAATGAGGTACATATCCGCGGACAATATAGCCGAATGGTGCTTATGCTGAACGGTCATCTCATTCAAAATTTCCGTGAACAATTTTATAATCCGGAGACACGTCTCTTAGAAATTCATCGATCATTTTTTGAGCAGGATCCCAAATGGCTGCAACCCGCACCCGATTCCCTTGGAATTGATGCCCCGCCTCCTTCCGTTATTAAGAAGCGTCCTACTTTTAATTGATTCAACTTTCATTTTAAAATGGATAAAAAACAGGCGAAAAAACGCGTTGAAGAACTACGCGATTTGCTGAATAAGGCCAATAAAGCTTATTACCAAGATGCCCAGCCATTCATCTCGGATAAGGAATTTGATGAATATTTGAAGGAGCTGGAAGAATTGGAGAAACAATATGATCTTCAGGAGCCCTCATCCCCAACCCATCGCGTAGGAGGAGAACCCAGCAGCGTGTTTGAAACCGTTGAACACCCCATACCTCTGCTTAGCCTTGATAATACCTATAACGAAGAAGAGCTTACCGACTTTGACCGTCGTGTCCGCGAAATTCTCGGGCATTCGGATTATACTTACATGATTGAGCTGAAATTTGACGGTATTGCCATCCGGCTTCGGTATGAGAATGGGCAACTTGTGTTGGGTGCCACTCGCGGCGACGGGGAACGCGGCGATGATATAACCCGTAACGTTAAAACCATCAAGGATATCCCACTCCGGCTTTCCGAT